>Ga0105354_1002665_pt1 | contig 10591 bp, 9 predicted proteins | sample GOMGulsemesocosm_FD_83658 | JGI IMG/M metagenome (GOLD analysis project Ga0105354, IMG submission 83658) | Methane-oxidizing microbial communities from mesocosms in the Gulf of Mexico - GOM9B Gulf of Mexico | ecosystem: Environmental > Aquatic > Marine > Cold seeps | place: USA: Gulf of America...
AGATCGGTTAGTTTTTTACCTCCAAGTGGTAAAACCTATCCTGTAGAACAATTAATGGGAGGAGTTTCATCGTTTAAAAAAGCAATTTTTAAAGAACAACAATTTTCTACTTATTTTGAAGGATATGGTTTGTATGAAGATGCCGATTTTAGTTTGCGTTTGGCGAAAAAAGGAAATTTATATGTAAATACAGCTGCACAATTAGAGCATCATCATGATCCAGATGGTAGACCCAATAAGTTTAAGTATGGTAAAATGGTAGTTAGAAACGGCTGGTATGTTTGGCGTATAAAATATGCGAAGCCTAGTTTAGTGGCACGATTTAAATGGAATTGTATTGCTTTGTTATTAACAAGTCTACGTTTTGTAAATGTAATAACAACAAAAGAAAAGAAAGCAGCATTAACGGAAGCCTTAGGAAGAACCTATGGATGGTTTAGTTTGATCCTTAACAAACCTACAGTTTTAAGATAAGCTATGAAAGCATTTAGATTAGATATTGAGAAATATAAAAAGTATAGCAATAGTAAGTCTGCAATACTATTAATGCTAACAACACAAGGCTTGTGGGCTTTATTTGTATATAGAATATCTAACGGTATTTATAGAAGTAAATTGCCGAAAGTTCTAAAAAAAGTATTGCTGTTAGTTGCTGTTTTTTTTCAAAAAATTATTGAGGTGTTAACAGGAATATCGTTACCATATGCCGCTACAATAGGGCCACGTTTTTATATAGCGCATCACGGTCATATAATTATACACCCAAAAGCAATACTAGGAGAGAATTGTAATATTGCCCAAGGGGTTACAGTAGGTGTTAGTGGAAAGGGAGTTAAAAGAGGTATTCCGGTTATAGGAAACAATGTTTTTATTGCTGCCAATGCTGTAGTGGCAGGTAAAATTAATATTGGTGATAATAGTGTAATTGGAGCTAACTCATTAGTAGTGTCTGATGTAAAAAATGGAACTACTGTTGTAGGTGTTCCAGCTGTGGTTATTAATAACAATAATTCAGAAGGATATATATAATGAAGTTTTTGATAGTTACTTTAGCACCGACACTTAAGAAAGGAGATGAATTTTTTTCCTATGCTCCGTATGTATATGAAATGAATTTATGGTCGAAATATATTGATGAGTTAGGGATAATATCTCCTGTAAGCCATGACAAAAAACTATTGTTGTCAAACTTTAAACGTACGCCAAAAGTGTTCCCTGTTACCGCTTTTTCATTTACGTCAGTTACAGGTATTTTAAAAAGTTCAATTCAGCTTCCAGGAATGCTGTACAAACTATTCTTGGCAATGAAATGGGCGGACCATATTCATTTGCGTTGCCCAGGAAATATAAGTTTGTTAGGGTGTTTTGTGCAAATACTGTTCCCGAAAAAGATGAAAACGGTTAAGTATGCTGGTAATTGGGACCCAAAATCGAAACAACCGTTGTCGTACAAATTACAACAATGGCTATTGAAAAACACCTTTCTTACTAGAAACACTAAAGTTTTGGTTTATGGGGATTGGAAAGACAGCTCAAAAAATATTATTCCTTTTTTTACAGCTACCTATTCTGAAAAAGAAATTTCACCAATTATACCAAAACTCCTTGATGGAACTGTAAAGTTTATTTTTGTAGGCGCTTTAACTCCTGGTAAACAACCTTTGTTGAGTGTTAAAGTAGTGAATGAATTATTGAAAAAGGGACATGACGTTGCATTAGATATTTATGGAGAAGGAGCTGAGCTAGAAAATGTTGAGCGTTATATATTGGAACATAAAATTTCAGGAGTTGTAAAATTGTATGGTAATGTAGATAAGCAAGTAGTAAAAGAAGCCTTTAAACAAGCTCATTTTTTAGTGTTTATATCAAAGTCTGAAGGATGGCCAAAAGTGGTTGCCGAAGCCATGTGTTTAGGGTGCTTGCCAATAAGTACGGCTGTTTCTTGTGTGCCTTACATGTTGGGTATGGGGGAAAGAGGAAGTTTGGTGAAGCCTGAGTTGGAAGAAATTGTAGCTGAAATAGAAGTATATCTTTTAAATAAAGAGTTGTATTTAAAAAAGGTGCAACATGCATTTGATTGGTCAAGTGAGTTTACTTTGGAAAAATTTGAAAATGGTATAAAAAAAATAGTACTTGAAAATTAATGTTTTACATATCGTAGATTCTTTACAAACGGGTGGTGCAGAAACAATTGCAGTTAATACTTGTAATGCTCTTAATAAAGAAAAGTCAGTTAATGCGTATTTGTGTGCTACAAGAATTGAAGGTGTTTTGAAAGATAACATAGATGAACTATCAATGTATGTGTTTTTAAATAAAAAGAAACCTATTGATATTAATTCATTACGTAAATTATTTCAATTTATTAAAAAGAAACATATTACCATTTTACATGCTCATACCACATCTTTTTTCATAGCTGTTTTAGCTAAGCTATGGCTTCCAAAAATAAAGATTGTGTGGCATAATCATACAGGGGCTAATATTAATTTGTCTGGATGGAGAAAAGTGTTTTTACAAAGCTGTTCATTGTTATTTTATTCTGTAATTAATGTTAATGAAGACTTGGATATTTGGGTAGGAAAAACATTGTTAACAAAAAATAGTTTTGTACTCAATAACTTTGCTACTTTCACTAATAAAAATAGAGTAACGAAATTGAAAGGAAGTGCTAATAAAAAAATAGTGTGCGTTGCTGGTTTACGCCCGGAAAAAGATCATCTTAATTTATTAGAAGCTTTTTCACAACTCCACAATGAGTTTACAGATGTATCATTACATTTAATTGGAAAGGATTATAATAATGAGTATTCTGCAGTAATTAAGGAGTACATATTGGAGAATGATTTAAAAGGAACTATTTTTTTATATGACAATTGTTCAGATATTCACAATGTTTTAAGTCAAGCCTCAATAGGAGTGTTATCTTCAAAATCTGAAGGTTTACCAATAGCTTTACTTGAATATGGTTTAGCTCAGCTTCCGGTGGTGGTTACAAATGTAGGTGATTGTTCTAAATTAGTAACCCACAACAAAAGTGGAAGAGTAGTAGAGAAAGGTGATTCAGTTGATTTAGCAAAATCTTTACTTTTTTTATTAACAAATGACGAAGAATCATTTAAATTTGGTTCTCAATTAAAGAAAAATGTTAAAGAAAATTATTCTTTAACTTCCTATATAGAAGAAATGATTAATATATATACTGTTTAAAATTGAGTTTATTTAAAAAAAAAGAGCTTCTTTTACTTGTATTGCATTTAGCAATTGGTTTTATAGTTTTTGTTGTGCCATTAAGTTCAAAACTGCTAAATATATTGGTTATAGCAGGGAGTTTTTTATATGTGTTTTCTGCTAAAAATAAAACCTATGCAATATTACTCGTTTGTGCCTATTTAGCAACTAGCGATGTATATATTAGAATGTCTAATGGATTTATTTTTTATGAGTCTCGAAAATATTTACTAATTGTCTTTGCTTTTATAGGCTTGTTTTATGACTTTTCAAAGTCAAAAGGCTATGGTTATATACTCTACATAATATTATTATTATCCACTATAATTTTTACAGAATATAATTTTGAGGAAAATATTAGAAAAATGATTGCCTTTAATTTAAGTGGTCCTATTTCTTTAGGTTTTTTTGCGTTTTATTGTTATGGTAGGAAAGTGTCAATGCAGGAACTTTCTAAAATTCTTTTTTATGCAACTTTACCTGTAGTATCGATGCTTGTACATTTGTATTTATTTACTCCAAGTACAAAGGAAGTAGTAATGGGTACGGGGTCTAATTTTGCTACTTCTGGAGGTTTTGGACCAAATCAAGTAGCCACAACTTTAGGGATAGGTATATTCGTTTTTATAACACGTTTGGTGTTGAATAAAGTAACAAAAACACAGTCTGTTTTAGAATTTTTGTTATTAGGGGCATGTGTATTTAGAGGATTGGTTACGTTTTCTAGAGGTGGTGTTTTGGCAGCACTTATTGCTGCTGTATTTTTTATAATAATTACGTTTTTACGAGGGAATAAAGCATTAATGGTTAAAATTAATAAAATGATTATTGTCTTTATTTTAACGGGGATTGGCGTATGGATTTATACTGTAAGCCAAACTTCAGGATTAATTGAAAATAGGTATTTAAATCAAAATGCAGCAGGAATAGAAAAAGACGATGTTTCTACTGGAAGGGTAGATATAGCAGCTTTAGAATTCCAGGCCTTTTTGGATAACCCTATTTTTGGGTTAGGTGTTGGTAAAGGTAAACATTACCGTTTTGAAAAAACTGGAGTAAAAGCGGCTTCTCATAATGAAATAGGTAGAATTTTATCGGAACATGGAGCTTTTGGACTGTTTGCTTTTTTAATTATCTTTTTTACTCCTCTGATACATAGATTACAGAATAGAAATAATATATATTTCTATTCCTTCTTTTTACTTTGGTTTTTAACCATTAATCATTCCGCTATGCGTATTGCATTTCCTTCTTTTATTTATGGTTTGTCTTTACTAGATGTGACTTTTGAGAAAAAACCAAAAACATTAAAAAAACAACTTTTCAAAAGAACATAGTAGAATAGTTGAATTGTAGTTAAACATCGGCGTAAAGCTGTTTTGAAATAGAGGGATTTTATTATAGATATGCTATATTTGAGCCTTATTTAATAGTTAACTATTCAAATGTCCCAAAAAACAAACTTTCATTTTGAATTATCAGAACGTAAATTGTTATTACGTTTTCTGGATGTTGGATTAGTTTTATTAGGATTGCATTTTGTTGGCAATGTTTTTGATTTTGACTACTTACTATTAGAGAAGATAAGTGGATATGGTCATTAATACTAGGTTTTTATATTCTCTTTTTCGGTTCAGTTTTTGAAATATACCACTTAAGGCGTTCCAGTAATTTTTTTAAAATTATTAAAGGTATTGTAGCTACTTGCTCCGTTACAATTTTAGTTTATATTTTAACGCCATTTTTAACACCTGAATTACCAGAAAGTAGAATACAAATAATATATTTTTATATATCTATTATTGTATCAATGTCTATTGGTAGGTTGGCTTATATATATTTTATCAATTCTCCAATTTTTAAAAAAAGCGTATTACTAGTTGCCAATGGTGAATTACTAGAAGAAATAGAAAGAGATTTAGCAATTGCCGATGCAAATTACAAAATAAAGTACTTTATTAACACTACAAGTAATTCCATTAAACCAGTTAGTGATAAAGAAGTCCCAGCATCAAGACTCAAGGATATCGTAAAATTGGGTGTACATGAAATTGTTGTTACCCGAAGCTCAAAATTTTCATCTACAGAATTGTATAGTGATTTATTAGATTTATTTAATCAAGGTCATGTTATAAAAGAATATTCAGAGGTTTATGAAGATCTTTCAGGTCGGGTGTATGTAAGTTTTAAAGACAAAGATTTTTTTAAGCAGTTTCCATTTAGTCAACATAAAGTAAAGCCATTATATCGACTAGCGCATCGATTTTTTGATGTGTTAATTAGTATAGTTGGTTTGTTAGGTTTAGTATTGCTCCTCCCGTTTTTATACTGTATTAATTTAATGGCAAATAAAGGGCCGTTGTTTTATACACAAGAAAGAGTAGGAAAAAAAGGGCGTTTATTTAAGATTTACAAACTCCGAAGTATGGTTGTTAATGCTGAAAAGGATGGAGCAGTTTGGGCAGGTAAAAACGACACACGAATTACAGCATTTGGGAAGTTTTTGAGGAAAACACGTTTGGATGAATTCCCGCAATTTATAAATATTTTAAAAGGAGAAATGAGTGTTATAGGCCCCAGACCAGAACGTCCTGTGTTTGTAGATCAATTAGCAAAGGAAATTCCTTTTTATCCAACACGACATATTATCAAACCTGGTTTAACTGGTTGGGCGCAAGTAAGTACTAGTTATGGAGCTTCTGTAGATGATAGCTTGTTAAAATTACAATATGATTTATATTATATAAAACACAGAAACATCTTCTTAGATTTAAATATTGTCATAAAAACACTAAGTACAGTTCTCTTTTTTAGAGGGCAATAATTATTTATAGTACTTACTGATGTAAGTGTATCGAATTCCAAGTGCTATAAATATAGGAAGCATAGCATAGGCAAAATCTTCAATTTTAAATATCCATATAAATATTTGACCTATTAGTAATACTACTAAAAACTTAAAATAAGGAGAAACCCATTTTAATGTATTCTTACGTAATAGTAAAAAAGGAATAATGATATTAGGGGCAAACGCCCATAAAACATTTAAGTTATTTGCTGTTGTGGTATGATTTGTAGCAAACCAAAGCGATAAGACGAGTAAACCTACCAAACCAGTTGTGAACAATAGTAAGAAATCTAGAATTTTATTTCTTTTATCCTTTTTGTAATCGAAAAAAGTAATCGCGATAATTAACAGAGATATGCACGACAATATGAAATAGGGGCTAAAAATGAAGAAGCCGTCTTTTTTTAACTTTGAATTATCCGCTTTTAATACAGTAGACGACTCATGTACTAGTGTTTTATTGTTTATTGATGCATTATTGAACGCTTCAAAAATATATTTTGGTAAAAACTGATACTCATTAGTGGTTGCCTTTACATCTATGACGGAGCCTAAGGCAATGTTAATACCAACATTTGCCCAAGTGTTATGTGTTACATTATTATTGATCAAATCACGCATGGTGTATGTCGTTGTAATATGATCTTCATTAAAAATTATTTCATCTGGAAAAACTTCGTCTAATACTGATCTTATTTTAGTAGCGCAATTATTGTAAAAAAAATCATATTGATATGTTGCATTTTTTGGCTTAGCGTTATTTTCTAAAAAGGCAATTAATTTGTTTTTTTGAGCAATAGTTAAATTTAAGACTTGCTTTTTCACCCCTCTGTTTTCATGTTGGTATAGTTTATAAAAGTAGTTATAAGGTGATCTGTTTAACTTGTAGTATAATTTTCCTTTGGCAAAATTGGTGTAAAAATTAGGCTTAGTAAAATCAAACACACCGTAATTATATACAACATCATAATGATTAGTAAAATCTTGAATTCTAAAGCCACTATGACCAAATTTACTATACAATTCGTCCCCAGGATCACAAGTTAGTACAGAGATAATGGTATTGTTTGAATAAGGAATTACCTGTGAAAAGGACAACGAACCGATTAATAGGAATAGAAAACAACTAATTTTTTTCAACATATGTTAAAGGGTAGAATTACTTTTTACTGAAAAGACTCCAGTCTAATTTTAAAGAAAAAATATTTGAATAGAAAGTTTCGTCTGTTTTACCAATATTAGTTAAGGAGTAATCAATATATATTCCTTTGTAATGAAATCCAAGTCCTATGTTTGGTTGCGCATTTAGTTTTTCTCCTCCATCTATTTGTTGTACATCTTGAAATTTTCCAACTCCACTACGTAAAAAAACAAGGTTATTGTAGTCTAGTTGCATTCCAAGAGAAGGGCTAATACTAGCAAATGATGAAGAAATAAGATCGTTAGTTTCTATAAAACGAACATCAAAATCTAATTCAGTCAAAAGTGTAAGTTTATTTTTAAATTCAAAGTTTCTAGCAATTCCTAATTGTAATTTAGGAATTGTAATTTCTGTATCCTCAGGGATTTCCTGACTCTGACCAGAATTAGTATAAGCTGAAGTTGCTTGAATGTCTTTTAACTTATCAGCATCAATATCCCAAGTGTTAAAAGTAGTTGTAATATCTCTTGCCATTAAGCCAAAAGTCCACTTCTTGTAGTCATATTGTAATCCAGCATCAAAACCAAATCCCCATGAATTTGCAAAATCTCCAATAATTCTTCTTAGTATTTTTATATTAGCTCCAAAACGTAAATTTTCAATACCCAAATCTCTTGCGTAAGAAAATGTTACGGCATAATCAGCAGCAGAAAATAAATTAATTCTACTGTAATCTATCCCTTGGTCATCAATTAATTTTGTAGTATCTAAAATATCATCTACCCCAAAACGAATTAATGATAATGCAAAGGCACTCTTTTCATCAATAGGCATAGCAAAAGCTCCATAATCATAACTTGCAATATTTGCAAAATAATTAGCATGCATTAGGGATACTTGCCTCCCCTTTAGCTTTAATAAACCTGCTGGATTCCAATAACCTGAATTTACATCGGTACTACTTGCTACTACAGCATTTGACATTCCAAATGCAGCTGCATCAACACCTATATTTAAAAATTCATTGGAATATTTTCTCGTTACTTGTGATTGTATGGTGAAGCAACAAAATATTGTTACTGATAATAATATATTCTTCATTAATTGTAAATAAATTGAAAACAAAAATAGGGCTTTATGAGTTAATTAAAAATAGCTGAGCATTAAAATGCGCTAAGCTTAATAGTAATAAGTACAATGTCATAGTTATGGTAACTCAAATTTGTAATGTTTATTATGTGGTTGTTTGTGTTTTAACCTGATTTATAAGTTAATTGTCGAATTTTTTATGTCAGCTTATTTACTTGTATTACATTTAGTTAGTCCCTAATTAATACTTCCTACAATTAATTTTTTTTAACCTTTATTAAATTTTATTTTTATGAAAAAAATTACTTTAGTATTTTTTATTGCAGTATTAAGTTCATTTAATGCTTTAGCGCAATTTAATTTCACGCCAATTGCAGGACCGACAAATGTGGCTGAAGGAGCTCCTGTTACTATTAATATGAATGATTTGGCTAATGGGCTGCCCGTTCCTGCTGACACTTACATAGATTTTACGATCACTGTAGACTGGGCAGATGATGTAAATGCATATTCAAATGAATCATCTTTAGATGTTGTTACTACTGCTGGTACAGTTACTGCTGCTATTGCGGGAGCAGCAGGAAGTGGCGCTTCAACTATGTTAACTTTTACAGGCTCATTTACGGCTCCTTATGACCCTTCTGTTGATGGTTTTTTTGATATTATATTAAGCCAATCATGGACTGGCTCATCAGCTAATTGGTCAAACATAACTGTATCAATTACACCAGCACCAGCTTGTCCTGATCCAACAGTTTTAATAGCAAACAATTTTGTAGGGCCTGATATGGGTGATATGTCATGGACAGCAGCTGCTGGTGCGACTGGATATAATTGGGAAATTCAACCTCAAGGTATTGCTCAAGGTACTGCTGGGGCATTGGATTCTGGTACTACAGCTGGAGTAATGGTTACTGCTAGTAATTTAGTTGACGTAACTGATTATACATTATATGTTCAATCTGATTGTGGAGGAGGGAATTTAGGTTTTTATCAATCATTAGATTTTTCATTTAATCTGCCACCTGTAAATAACGACTGTGCTACACCTGTAGTTTTAACAGCAGGAGGGGTATTTGCAACGAATTCAGTTGTTGGAACTAACGTTGGTGCTACAGATTCTGGTGAATTAGCAACTACTTGTAGTTCATATGGTGGAGGTGATGTTTGGTATAGTATTATTGTTCCAGCAGATGGAAATATTGATATTGAAACCAACAACAATGGATCTTCAATGACAGATACTGGGATGGAAGTATATAGTGGTTCTTGTGGTTCGTTAGTGTCTGTAGAATGTGATGATGATGATAGTGCTGATGGTTTCTTCTCATTAATAAGTTTAACTGGTAGAACACCTGGAGAAGTACTATTGATTAGAGTATGGGAATACGGTGGTGATACTGAAGATACATTTCAAGTATCTGCTTTTAATGCTTCTTTAAGTATTGAAGATTTAAGATTTACTGAAGGATTTACCATGTTTCCAAATCCAGTAGAGAATAAGTTAACAGTTTCAGCGAAAAATGAAATTAAAGAATTGTCAGTAGTTAATATATTAGGGCAAACTATTAAAACAGTTACACCGAATAATCGTGACTATCAATTAGATATTTCTAACTTAACTTCAGGGATTTACTTTGTAAAAGCAAGAGTAAACAATAGTGAGGGGACATTTAGAATTGTTAAAAAATAAGAAGAAATTCTTTTGTGTCGCCCTGAAATAGGTTGACGGTTTTTAATAAAATTTATTTAAACCAGTGAAGTTAACTTCACTGGTTTTTTTTTATGTAAAAAGTAAGGTGTTTTCTTAGGCAATGTTTTAGTTGGTGTTTTCTTTTTGGTTTTGGTGGGAATTAGTATTAGTCCAGCCAGAGATTCCATATTTTAATTCATATTAAAATAGTGCTTATTCCTTGGGTAGCTTTAACTTCTTTATTAAGTGTAATCACTTTTTTCTGCTTCGCCAACTAAGGTTGATTAAAAGCTTTCGTTGTAATGGTGCACAGTACGTTTAATTAACGTTGTCTCTTTACTTATTTATAATATACTGATTTTGTGTTAACTTATTTTTGGGAAGACATATACCAAAAAAAAGCACTGTTAAAACCACAGTGTTTTTTTTATGGGTATTGGTTTTCAGTAGCTTAAAAAAAAGCCTATTATTTTTTTAAAAAAGCCTTTGGTGTTTTAAAAAAGGTGTTATATTTGCACCCGCAATACGAAAGTATTTTGAGTTCTTTAAAATAATGCGAAAATAGCTCAGCTGGTAGAGCGCCACCTTG
>Ga0105354_1002670_pt1 | contig 10575 bp, 5 predicted proteins | sample GOMGulsemesocosm_FD_83658 | JGI IMG/M metagenome (GOLD analysis project Ga0105354, IMG submission 83658) | Methane-oxidizing microbial communities from mesocosms in the Gulf of Mexico - GOM9B Gulf of Mexico | ecosystem: Environmental > Aquatic > Marine > Cold seeps | place: USA: Gulf of America...
AAATGCACCTTTCACGCCAAAAGGATCACCTTTTCCGTTTTGTTTTTGAACTGGAGCCACTCGTTCATCATGAAACAATTGGTAGGTTACTGAATGTTTTGCTTTAGCAATATCGGTGACCTTCCCTTGGTAAATTACTTCGCCTCCTAAGTTTCCAGCAGCTGGTCCCATTTCAATGATGTAATCGGAATTTTGGATAAACGAAGCATCATGCTCAACAACTACCACCGTGTTTCCATTGGCTACAATTTTCTTTAAAGCTTTAGATAAAACTTCAACCTGATTTCCATCCAAACCAATTGTTGGCTCATCCAAAACATAGGTAACACCAAACAAGTGTGTAGACAATTGACCCGCCAAAGTAACGCGTTGTCGTTCTCCTCCAGAAAGTGTACTCACTGATCTATCCAAGTTCAAATAACCCAATCCAAGATCTACAATAGTTTTCAATGATTTTGTAACTGGCGGCAATACCACTTTACTAATTGCTAATACAACTTCATCTTCTTTAGTATCTAGATTCTCAATCAACTCCAAACAAGAAGCAATGCTTAAATGAGAAATTTCATGAATGTTCTTCCCTAAAAATGTTGTGTTTAATAGCTCCGATTTCAATCGGCTACCATTACAAGTTGGACACTCAATATCGTGTAATAAATCTTCTAAATTGGTGATGTTCTTGTTATGTAGCTTCCGCTGATATTCATCATCAATATATTTGCACAATCCCCACCATCTTGCTGAAAGTTCTTGAGTTCCAGTTCTCGATTTGGTACTAAACTCCCAAGTTACATCATAAACCGTTTCTCCTGTTCCGTAAAGGATTACATCCTTTACCTCAGCTGACAAGTCATTCCAAGGAAGATTAATATTCCAATTGTTTTGTTTTGCTGCTTCTTTAAGGGTGGCTATGAACTGACCGTTAACATCCGCATAATAAGCTATTGCTTTATTTGTAGAAATTGCACCCTCTAAGATTGATTTTTCAGGAGATACGATAAGTTCCTCAGGATCGCATTTTGGTTTTACACCTAAGCCTTCACATTTAGGACAAGCACCTAAATGATGGTTAAAAGAAAAGTGTTGAGCCGTATAGTTTTCTCCTTCATGCTGCGCAATTCTTGAATACAACAATCTGAAAGCGTCATAAACGCCTGAGAGCGTACCAACCGTTGATCGTTTAGAAGGGGTCCCTCCTTTTCTATTGATTCCAATTGCTGGTCCTAAACCTGAGAATGAAGCTATTTCTGCTTCGCTGTTTTGTTGCAGAAAACTTCTGTTATAAATAGATAAGGATTCTGTAAATCGGGCATTCGATTCTGCGAACAAAGTATCGTAAACCAATGATGATTTTCCACTTCCTGAAACGCCAGTAACTACTGTTAACTGATTTTTCGGAATACGAACATCAATATTTTTTAAGCCATGCGTGGTTACACCGTTTAATACGATTTCATTAGAAACATCTGTGTCCGATGTGACTTTTTTAATTTCCTTTTTTGCAGTTATGAGTTGTTCTTTAGGAACTCCTTGATGCAAAATAGTTCCTCCTGCTGCACCACTTTTAGGCCCGAGTTCAATGTGCCAATCGCTCCAACCAATAATGGTTTCATCTTGTTCAACACAAACAATGGTGTTGCCTTTCTGTTTAATTCTATCAAACAATTGGAGAACCGATTTTATATCATCATGATGCAAGCCAATGCTTGGTTCTATAATTACATACAAGGTATCTCCAGTATCTTTTTTCTGTAGTTGGTTGGCTATTTTAATACGCTGTGCTTCTCCACCAGAAAGTGTTGTGGAAGATTGTCCGAGTGTTAAATAGCCGAGTCCTATTTCTTGTAAGATGTTGAGTCCTGCTAGTACTTTTTTACCCTCCTTAAAAAAGGAAACAGCTTCATTTATTGATAACTTATAAATTTCAGCAATAGATAAGCCCTTGTATTTAATTTGAAGTGTTTCTTTGTTAAACCGATCTCCATTACAGGTACCACACAGCAAATCCACATTACCCAAAAAGTGCATGCCAATTTGCGTTTTACCAGCACCTTGGCAAGTCTCACACCTTCCGCCTTTGTTGTTAAATGAAAAACGAGATTTGGTAAATCCTTGCGTTTTTGATTCAGGCAATTTTGCATAGATATCACGAATATGATCTGACAATCCTAAATAAGTTGCTGGATTACTGCGAGGTGTTTTTCCTATGGGTGAATGATCTATAAAAATCAGTTTATTGATAGTCTCAATATTTTTATGAGTAGTCAGTTTGGCGGGTTCATCAACTTCAATTCCCAACTGCTGTTGTACAGCTTTCAATAAAGTACCTTTTACTAAACTCAATTTTCCAACTCCCGATCTTCCACTCACCACATTAAGTTTCCCCAACTGAAATTCAACATCAATATTTTTTAAATTTCTTTCATTACATCCAATTAAACGAATGGAATTGCTTGTTGTTTTTGATGGTGAAATGTGCTTTTCAGGTGGGCTTTTAATTGCTCTGTAAGTTGGACTGACTAATGCTAAACCATCCTGTTTAGAAAAATCTGAAAAGGATCCATTAAAAATGAGTTCTCCTCCATTAACACCCGCTTTTGGGCCAATTTCAATAATATGATCGGCACTGGTAATGGTAGCCAAATCGTGCTCAACAACAATAACGGTATTCCCTTTTTTAACCAGTTGTTTAAAATGGTAAATCAATCGTTCATTCTCTTCTTGATGCAAGCCAATTGAAGGTTCATCAAAAACATACAACACATCACTTAACGGAACTAATATTTGATTGGCGATACGAATCCGCTGAATCTCACTAGCACGAAGCGATTTTGAAGATCGATCTAAAGTTAAATGACCCAATCCTAAATCCGATAACAAATCTACTTGCACTTCTATTTTAGTTATAATTTCTTTGGCTACCGTTCCCCAAGTATTGGTCTGAATCCAAGCTTTGAGCTCATTCAGTTCTAGGATAACTACATCAGCAATAGATTTGCCATGAACAGTAACACTTAAGGCATCGTTATTTAAACGTGTTCCGTTACAATCTGGACAAGTTACCGCATGCACATATTTGAGAATATTGGCATTTCTATCTCTTCTTAAAATATCCGACATAATCGGAATCATTCCTTTATAATGTCCTTCTTCTCGTGGCTTGGCTTTAATTCCTGTCCATTTTAAGCGCGACTCCAAACTGTGTTTACCAAAAGGTACTTTTATTAACTCGCTCCCATGCAAAATAACATGGCGCTGTTGGACTGTTAATTTATTCCACGGAACATCCACACTAAACCCTTCGGCTTCGCATACTTGGTTGAGCACATCAATAGTTACTTGTGAGTACATGATATACCCATTGGGTAAAGTTGGTGCCAAAGCTCCTTCTCTAATTGGTTTTTCAGGAGAGGTGATTAGGCGATTCAAATCTATTTGTTCTTCCTTGCCTATACCATTGCAACGGGTACACTTACCAATTGCTGAATTAAACGAAAAAAGGGCACGTGAAAGGGCTATGTTATTTTCTGATGTACCTGTTCTTGCAAACAACAAACGCAACAAATCATAGATATCTGACATGGTACCAACTGTAGAACGTATATGCATTCCTGTGGTACGCTGCCCAATTGCAATTACTGGAGAAAGCCCTTCAATTTCATCTACATCTGGTCGGTTCAATTTACCCATAAACTGACGAGCAAAAGATGGTAACGTTTCAAAATACCTGCGTTGTCCTTCTTTGGCAATTATTTCAAATACAAGACTCGATTTTCCAGATCCTGATACTCCAGTCACAACTATAAATTTATTGTGCGGAATACGCAACGAAATGTTCTTCAGATTGTTGGTTCTTGCTCCCTGAATAACTATTTCTGGATGTTTTCTTGAATTCATTTCGTAAAATTAATAAAATAAGTTTTACTAACCGCCTCGCAGATTTTTTCTATATTGTCAAAGCGCTAATTCGTAATTTATTTTGAATCAAAAAAAGAAAATGATGGTTATAACACTACCTAAACTGTATGCTTCGTCTTACTGCTAGAAATCATTTATTCGTTCATGATTATAATTAATTCTAAAACCAATTTACAGTGAAACTGTGCACGTCAATTTAGCCTTGACATTGTGCTTCATTAAAAAAATTTAACATAATTAGTCATATCAATTTACTATTAAACATAAATCATAAAGCCACTATGAATAATAAACTTTTAAAATCACTGACTGTATTTCTTTTTTTCTGTTTAATAACTAATGCACAGGAATCCAATAAAAATAATTATCCATTAAAAGCAGATGTAGAGACTATTGATGGTATTATTAAAGCTTATTATGATGTCATATCTGGTCCAGCAGGACAGCCTAGAGATTGGGAAAGAGATATATCTTTACACCATCCAAATGCCTTAATATCAGTTACCGGAAAGGATAAAAAGAATAAACCCTATATTATAACACAGAGTTTGTCCGATTATCATAAAAGTTTTGGGATTCCTAAAAGTGGGTTTTGGGAGTATGAGGTCAAAAGAGAAACACAAAAATTTGGAAATATAACTCACGTTTGGACTACATATGAAACAAAAAAAGAAAAAAATGGGCCTGTTACAGAAAGGGGTATAAATAGTATTCAATTATACAATGATGGAAATAGGTGGTGGATTCTTTCCTGGATGTTTGATAGTGAGAGAACTGACAACCCGATACCTAAAAAGTACAATTAAACAACAATAATTTTATAATTTTTTCCATTGTAACGAAAAAAACGAAAGAACAACAACACCTATAAACAAGAAGGATTTAGTGTTTAATGAAAAAAGTGTTTTATATTTATCTCCTTAAGCGTTCTGCTCTATCCAAAAAACCTTTTCCTATGAGTGGTTTCATTACATGTTCTCCGTTTTTAATAATTTCTATTGTACTTTCTATACCTAGTTCTTGTAAAAGTTGATGGCTTTTTTTTGCAGAACGCATCCAATAATTATCTCTATCGCCAACAATAAACTGAACCTTTACACCTTTTAATTGCTCTAACTTTTCTTGGTTGCGATTATTTGGGTTTCCAGCCATACCTGTTATACCTGAAAAATAACTAGGAACTTTCATAACCAAATCAAAAATACTTGCACTGTTAGCACTAAAACAAACTGCATGAAACTTATTAGCCTCTACGTTATAGTTTGACTTTAAATGTTCCAAGAGCGCTTTAATCTCTCCTATTCTATTTGTAGCACTATAAATTCTGTAGCCAATAAGAATCCAGCCTTGAGTATCTTTGACTCCTTTCCAATAAAAACTTTCATCGTTGATTGATTCTGCTTCAGAAGGCCCTATTAAGACAGGATATTCTTTAGTAGCATCGTAATCTAAAGGCAATTGAATTGTATAATTAAAACTCTTGCCTAGGTATTCGAAACTATCAAGTTTTCTCTGCCCAAAAAATGGCAACGTGTAAAGAATAAATATTACTACTAACAAAAGAATTGAGTTATTTGAAATTTTCATAATAATTATTATTTAGTTTTTGATAGCTTAAGATTAGACAAAAGTATAACCACTTTAAAAAACCAAAAATATATTTGTGATTAATGGTTTGATATGTGATACATGGTTAACCAAAACCAAATATTCAATTACCTCAACGAAGAAGGTATTTAAACTCAAAACAGGGAAATCAGAAGGTATTTGAATTCAAAATTAGCAAAAACACTTTGGCCCCTCATCCAAAACCAATTAATTGAACCTTTCAAACAAGAGGTAAAATCTAGTGATAATGTTTTAATTCATGCATTGTCATTAACGAACATAGCCTCAAAGTAGATTTAATAAATACCTTTTTAATACCTGAATTTACAATAGAATTGGATTATTAAAAAACTGACGCTAACAATACCTATAAATAACACGAATTTTATACCCATACTATTCATAGCTAAACGATACAAAACATTAAAAAATACCTGAGCTTAAACAAATGTATGAATGGGAAATAATTGAAAATACGTTTTTATAAACGCACTACTCTCCTTTCACAGGAAACACACGCTTATTAAACACCAACAATATCCCTACACCAGTACTAATAGCCATATCAGCAATATTAAAAACAGGGTCAAAAAAGGTAAAATGATTTCCACCAACACCAGGAACCCATTCTGGCCAAGTCCATGAAGTAAAAGGAAAACGTAACATATCTACCACACAACCTTGCATCATGTTACTATACCCTTCATAATTTAATTGTGATACTCCTGAGTAGCCTACCCAGTCGTTATATTGTGCATTAAAAGTAGTTCCCGAATCGAACATTAATCCATAAAATAAAGAATCGATATTGTTCCCAAAAGCACCTGCAAAAATTAAAGAAATAGCTACTATTAATAACTTAGGCGCTTCTTTTTTAATTGAACTCACTAACCAATAGGCGATAAACCCAATAGCAATCAATCTAAAGGATGTTAAAAACACTTTTGCAAATGGTTCGCTAATTGGCAAGAAGTCGCTTAATTTACTTCCCCAAGCCATTCCTGGGTTTTCTACAAAACGTATTTCAAACCAACTAAAACCAAAGGCATTAATATATTCACCTAAACCAAAATTAGTTTTTATATATAGCTTTGATATCTGATCAACAATCAATATCAATGCAATTAATCCAATACTTTTTTTTAAATTCATTCGTGTTATTATTTCAATTGAGACTAACTCAATCATAATTATTCCCACTGGGGATTTAAGCGTTTGCTAAAGTAATAAATTATTATTTCGCTTCGGCAATCTTTATGTTTCCTTTAGTAGTTTTAAGCTGGAAATTAGATTTTCCATTAGGCAACACCTCTTGAATAATTGTTCCTAATTTAGAAACGGCAGTTACCATACCTCTATTCGCAGTTAAGTTAATATCTCCATTAACCGTTTTTATATCAAAATCCCCAAAAACATTGCTCAAATAAGAGTTTCCTGAGAGCAAATTTGTTCCTAAAGAATTATACTTACCTGTAATACTAACATTACCAATATCACTTGAAACAAATGTTTGCAAATGTTCTGGAACAAGAATCTCGACAGCTATTGCATGTACTTTATGAGCACTTAATTTATCCTGATTATTAGGGAATGTGAAAGCTATATTTCCAGAAATGTGTAGAGTTTTATTTTCTCTTTTCTTGGTAATTACAAAATGATTAGCGTACTCCCCTTCACTTATAGCTTTTATTATTACTTGATTAGATTTCGTTGAACTTAATTTAATTGTAAATACATTATCTAAATCAAATATTAAATGACTTACAGTATCATCAACAACAATAATCTGTTCTGTTTTCTTTTGAGAAAACCCAACTGTACAAGTCATTATAAATATGTAAATATATGATCTCAAATCAAAATTCTCTTTTAGAGTTAATCTAACTAAGTTACACAAAAAACGCTCCAAAAAGGAGCGTTTTATTTATTCCGTAATGGGGTTGTTATTTCTGTAAATTCTTAGCTTCAATACTTAATGTAGCATGAGGAACAATTTTTAAACGTTCCACGCTAATTAATTTCCCTAAAACTCTGCATACTCCGTATGTTTTGTTTTCAATACGTGCTAAAGCATTTTTTAAATCGCGAATAAATTTTTCTTGACGTATCGCCAATTGCATATTACGCTCTTTACTCATGGTCTGTGACCCTTCGTCAAAAGCTTTAAATGTTGGTGAAGTATCTTCTGTTCCGTTATTATGATCATTCATATAAGCACTTTTCAACAACTCAATGTCTGACTTTGCTTTTTCAATCTTAGCTTCAATGATTACTTTAAAATCAGCTAAATCTGAATCTGAATACCTTACTTTTATATCGTCTGCCATGTCTTTTAAATTTTTTCAATAAATAATTTGGTTTCTATATTGTCAAAAGCAATATCTATACCATTATTTACCGTGGTTAGTAAATCGATTTTTTCGGTTAAAGTTTCCGTTTTAATATAATCCTCAAGAGCAGTATCCAATGCATTTTCCAAAATGCCATCTTTTTGAATAGCAACCATAATTTTATCCGTTACTTCAAAACCAGAATCTTTACGTAAATTCTGAATTCTGTTTACTAATTCTCTAGCAATCCCCTCATTGCGTAATTCATCAGAAATAGTAACATCTAAAGCTACTGTTAGTCCATTAGCATTCGCTACTAGCCATCCTTCAATGTCTTGAGAAGATATCTCTACATCTTCTAAGCTCAATTTAATATTTTTTCCATTAATATCAAGGAAAATCTCACCATTTTGCTCAATTTCGATGATTTTTTCTTGATCAAACTGCATAATTGCACCTGAAACCGCCTTCATATCCTTACCAAAGCGTGGACCTAAAGCTTTAAAGTTAGGCTTAATTTGTTTGACTAAAATACCAGAAGCATCATCTATCAACTCTATTTCCTTAACATTAACCTCAGATTTAATTAAGCTAGCTACAGCCATAATCTCTTCTTTCTCAACAGCGTTCATTACAGGAATCATTATACGCTGTAATGGTTTACGTACATTAATCTTCTCTTTGGCTCTTAACGATAAAACCAATGAAGATATTGTTTGTGCTTTCTCCATTTTACTTTCCAATGATTTATCAATAATAGTTAAATCAGCTATTGGAAAATCAGCTAAATGAACACTATCTACGGTGCTTTTTCCTGTAGTAGACGTTAAATCTTTATACAATTTATCCATAAAGAATGGAGCAACTGGCGCACTTAATTTAGCTACAGTTTCCAAACAAGTATATAATGTTTGATATGCTGATATTTTATCATGAGCGTATTCACCTTTCCAGAATCGTCTTCTACTCAAACGTACAAACCAGTTACTTAAATGTTCTTGCACGAAATCTGAAATTGCACGCGTAGCTTTAGTAGGTTCATATTCAGCATAAAATTTATCTACATCTTGAATCAAACTATGTAATTCAGACAATACCCAACGATCAATTTCTGGTCTGTCAGCTATAGCAACTTCATCCTCGGAATAGTTGAAGTTATCCAAATTAGCATACAAGCTAAAGAATGAATAGGTATTGTAAAGTGTTCCGAAGAACTTACGACTCACTTCAGTTATTCCGTCTAAATCGAATTTTAAATTATCCCAAGGATTTGCATTTGAAATCATGTACCAACGCGTGGCATCAGGACCATATTTTTCTAATGTTGAAAATGGATCCACTCCATTCCCTAAACGCTTGGACATTTTTTGTCCGTTTTTATCTAACACTAATCCGTTAGACACTACGTTTTTATAAGCCTTATCATCAAAAACCATGGTAGCAATTGCATGCAAGGTATAGAACCAACCACGTGTTTGATCTACTCCCTCAGCAATAAAATCAGCTGTTTTCCAGCTATCCTCTACCATTTCCTTGTTTTCAAACGGATAATGCCATTGTGCATACGGCATTGATCCTGAATCGAACCACACATCAATCAAGTCAGCCTCACGTTGCATTGGTTGCCCAGAATCCGATACTAATGTGATTTTATCTACTACATTTTTATGTAAATCAACAGTATCATAATTTTCATCGGACATATCACCAGACACAAAATCAGCAAAAATATCCTCACTCATTACTCCTGCGCCTACAGCACGTGCCATTTCTACTTTCAATTCTGCAATAGAGCCCATTATTTTGGTTTCCTTACCGTCTTCTGTACGCCAAACCGGTAATGGAATTCCCCAGAAACGAGAACGAGATAAATTCCAATCATTGGCATTCTTTAACCAGTTTCCAAAACGACCTGTTCCAGTAGCTTCTGGCTTCCAATTAATTTCATCGTTTAAAGAATGCATACGCTCTTTAACATCGGTTACTTTTATGAACCATGAATCTAATGGGTAGTATAGAATTGGCTTATCAGTTCTCCAACAATGTGGGTAACTATGTACATATTTTTCAACCTTAAAGGCTTTATTTTCTTCTTTTAATTTGATGGCTAACTGCACATCTACCGATTTCTCAGGTGCTTCTCCTTCTGCATAGTACTCATTCTTCACATACATTCCAGCGAATTCCCCCATATCTTTGGTGAATCTCCCTTGTAAATCTACTAAAGGCACTAAATTATCATTCTCATCTTTTACCAACAATGGCGGAACACCAGCGTCTTTAGCTACTAATGCATCATCTGCTCCAAATGTAGGTGCGGTATGTACTATTCCTGTACCGTCTTCCGTAGTAACAAAATCTCCAGGAATTACTCTAAAGGCTTTTTCTGGTGTTTCATACGGTAAAGCATACGGCAATAATTGCTCGTATTTAATTCCTACTAAATCAGCTCCTTTACATTCTGAATCGATGAAATATGGAATCTTAATTATAGAATTATAAACACTCGGTATATTTTTTCTTATCTCTTCTAAACTTAACCAGTAATCCATATCCTTTCCTACTGGTTTTCCTTGATTTAAATATACATATGGATGTCCTTTACCCTCATTTGCATACTCTATTGCCCAATCAAAAAAGACATCTGAGTTATCCCCTTCAGACTTCATTACAAAATCTTTGCTTTTTACCTGAGCTTTATACGCTTCTTTAATCTGAT
>Ga0105354_1002683_pt1 | contig 10539 bp, 5 predicted proteins | sample GOMGulsemesocosm_FD_83658 | JGI IMG/M metagenome (GOLD analysis project Ga0105354, IMG submission 83658) | Methane-oxidizing microbial communities from mesocosms in the Gulf of Mexico - GOM9B Gulf of Mexico | ecosystem: Environmental > Aquatic > Marine > Cold seeps | place: USA: Gulf of America...
TAATTTCATTTAACAATAAAGTAGCCTGAAATAATGACAATAAAAACGAGTTAAGACGGACTGGGTATGCGGTGGATACGACAAGTACTGACTTTTAGCGAGAATATCAAACCAAGAAATTAAGCCTATGAAGTCAATAAAATAGCGCTTTAACCATGAAAATTAACATCTTATATAGCTAGTTGTTCACTTCATCTCCCCCTTAGTCCGCTTGAGCGTTTTTCACTATAATTATCTTGTCAGACCTGCAACTTTACATAGTTCCTGATCCTTTTTAATAGTGGGTATAAAATGATAAGAAAGCACTCCATGTTTCAAAAGACGCTGCTTATTGCCAGTATTTCTTTAGCTTTAAGTGGTTGTATTACAGATGCTGATGGGCCTGACGCACCTCAAATAATAGACAGAAATAGTGCGCCAGTTGTTGATTCAACTCCCGGACTAACAGCACAAACTAATGCTTTATATAGCTACACAATCGCGACAAGTGATGCAGATGCTGATGACAACATAATTTTATCAGCTACTGAATTACCGAGCTGGTTAAGCTTTGATGCCGCTAGCGGTGAATTATTTGGTACACCATCTTCCTCTGATGTTGGTGATCATGCTGTCACTATTACGGTAAGTGACGGAAAAGACGAAGTTTCGCAATCGTTCGCCATTAGCGTTTCTCTTGCCACTTCAGGTGGCGCATGGTCACTGGTATGGAGTGATGAATTTGATGGAACGACATTGAATACCGATAATTGGAATATTCAAACGGGTGATGGCTCTGAGTATGGTTTAACAGCTTGGGGTAATGCTGAGCAAGAATGGTATAAAGCAGAAAATATTACTGTAGCTGATGGCAACCTTGTGATCGCCGCGAAAGAAGAGCCGACCAACGGTTACCCTTACACGTCTGGTCGAATGCGCAGTGATAATAAAGTAGATATAAAATATGGCCGTATCGAAGCTCGTGTAAAAACACCTATAGGTCAAGGTTTATGGTCGGCATTTTGGATGTTGCCAACCGATAGCGCTTATGGTGGTTGGGCTTCAGGTGGTGAAATCGATATTATGGAGGTTGTTAGTCCTGGTGAAAATGATGAAGTAACCTACGGTACATTACATTACGGTATGCCTTGGCCACTAAATACAAGTTCTGGAGGAAATGCTGACAGAACACCAATTGATGACTTTCATACCTACGCAATAGAATGGGAACAAGACGAAATTCGTTGGTTTATTGATGATGTGCATTTCGCAACCGTAAGCTCGGATACTTGGTGGAGTTATTTTTACGGCGGTGATGAGAAAGGTTATGTTTCGGCACCAAAAGCGCCATTTAATCAAGACTTTCATCTGTTATTCAATTTAGCTGTTGGGGGATACTGGCCGGGATCTCCAAACGCAGAGACTGTATTTCCTGCTGAAATGTTAGTTGATTACGTTCGTGTTTATCAATGTGACAGTGGTGAAGAGTCCGGTGTAGGTTGTGCCAACAATATCAACTCAACCGTTGTACCGTCAGCGCCAGGTGGTGTGTTTACGGCAAGCCAAACATTATTTGACGATGGTATAAGCGAACTGAGCTGGCAAATAGATGGAGTGCAAATTACTCGAGAATTAAAAGCGAGTATTGCTTGGGATAATGGTGGTATTACATTAGAAGAACAAGATGCAGGTGGTGAGCAAGGCATAGTATTAGATATTAACACCATTGATAAGGGCAATATTGCTATTAGCTCGGTAGACGGTGAAATATTTGATTTATATGGCATGGGGAATTCGGCCAAGTGGTGGGAGTTAGCTGCGGGTGAGATAAAATTCGATTTATATATCGACAGTGCTGTAACACCAGACGATAGTACTATAACTATAAAAATGGACAGTGGCTGGCCTGCACTCGGATTTAAATCTTTCGCAGTAGCCGATTTAGCTAAGGATACTTGGATTTCACTTTCAGTACCTATTAACGATCTAATTGCAACACCTGGTGAACAAGCCCTTAATACCTCAGCGGTTGTTAATATATTCGTGATGGAATTTAGCGCTGCAGCGCATGTGCAAGTAGACAATATTCAAGTTGCCTGTGCTCACAAAAATAACAATGGTTGTGCTATAAAAGCACCATCAGTTGAAATAAACACAGACGTACTGGAAGTCTTTAGTGATACTGTTAACAGCGCTGTTTGGACTAATGGTGCTGGCGGCTGGGATAATATTGCTAATACTGATTATTATACTGGCGATACCAGTAATCACGTAACTTGGCAATTAGTTGAAACCGACGAAGCAGAGCATGACACCGTTTTAGAGGTTGTTTTTGATGCTGATGGCGGCGATGGCGTGTTTTATATTCAATCTACTCAGCCTGTTGATTTAAGTTCATTTAGTGAAGGTGATTTGATTTTTGACATTAAAGTGACAGATTATGCCAGCACTACTGGCGGTATCACTTTCAAAGTTGACTGTGTTAGCCCTTGTGGTACAGGCGATCAATCGTTAGGTGTTATTGGTGATGGTGAGTGGGAAACTATCTCTATTCCTGTATCAACCTTAATTGGCTACGGACTAAATATTAGTTCAACTAATACTGGCTTGGTTCTTTTTCCTAAATGGGGAGATCAACAGGGTGTTACCTTGCAGTTAGATAACATTCGTTGGCAAGTCGGTGAAGCTACTCCAGGGGAAGATGTAATACCTGGCGAAAGTTCAACTATAGATTTTGAAGCATCTCCAACAGCTTATGTATTTAGCGATTTTGACGGCGGCGCGGCATCGGTTATTGCTAATCCACAATCAACAGAGTTAAATAGCAGCGCTCAAGTTGGCCAGATGCAAAAGTTCGCAAGTCAAACTTGGGCAGGCTCTACGATGACATTTGCTACCCCTGTGGCTATTCCCTCTAACACGGTTGTTACCATGAAGGTTTGGTCACAACGCGCTGTACCAGTATTGGTTAAATTTGACGATATGAATGCCGAACAAACGGTAAATCATACCGGTTCAGGCTGGGAAGAGTTGAGCTTTGATTTTACTGGCAGCACGAGTACAGGTGAAACTCGACTTACGCTGATTTTTGAAAATGGTGTAATGGGTGATGCCGAAGGTGATGCCGCGAACTGGACTTTCTATTTTGATGATTTCAGTACCTTGTAAGCAAGGTAGCAACTCAAGTCAATAATATTCACTGACTTTAAACTTACTGAGTGAAAAGTAAAATCAGCACCTTATTTGATCTTTTTAGGCAAATAAGGTGCTTTATTTATCTTTAATTAATTTCAATAATTTATATAAAAAAACATCCATATGAAACTTAATCCGTTTAATAACAATCATGTCTCTGATCTTTTAGGCGATACAAAATATGTAGTCATCTGCCTCATTGTAGTATTGATGATAACGCCCTCTGTTTCCGCTGTAGAGCGCTTTGAGCACGGTGACACAACAAACAAGTCAGACACACAGCAAAGCGCTAAAAACGCTAAAAGCGCTAAAAGCGGTTGGCACATTGATTTTTTCGATGACTTCGAGACTTTCAACACCGACAACTGGCAAGATCAACCAATCTGGGTTAATAACGAGACCCATTGTTATGTTCGAGATAACCAATTTGGTACGCGTGAAGTCAGCAACGGTAGTATCAAGCTAAAGGTAATCGATACAGGCAAGCAGCGTAGTTGTGATAATTTTAACAAACAAGGTGAGCAACATCCGGATACCCAATATGTTGCAGGCCGTATAGCCAGTAAAAACCTCAAGGAATTCGTTAAAGGCAAGTGGACTGCTCGTTTAAGAGTTGAAAACAGCGGTCAATCCGGCATGTTCCCAGCTTGGTGGCTACTCGGTGCTCAAAATAACGAGCCCCCTGTACAAGATCCTGATGAGAATGTATGTTGGCCGATGGTTGGCTCAGGTGAAATTGATATTTTTGAACATCACAGTGATGGTGGTCCAGATCATTATGCTGCACGAGCCATTGAAAGTACTGGTAAATGCGGAGGCGGGGATTGGCAATCACTCATGTTAGTTCAAGAAGCCCAACTAGCCAAATATCATAATTACTCAGTGGAGTGGGTTGGCGATGATGTTATTTTCCGCCTTGACGAAGTTGAAGTATATCGACTCCCAGAAGAGGCAAATAAACTTGCTGAGCCCTTCTTTGCTATCTTGAATTTTGCCAAAATCAATGATTCCCCCATGACAGATAATTGGGTTATGGAAGTCGATTGGGTGAAGCACGAAGCATGGTTTTAATACGAGTTATAAAAATGGAATCGCGTATAGGTATCATCAAATTAGCTGTGAAATGCAATCCAAATTAGTATTCTAATAACACACAACAAACACCGGAAAGCCATTAGGGCTAGGAGAAAAGTTACATGATTTCAATGATACAAACCATAGTGTTTTTTTTAACATTACTGATTTCAGTAACTAGCTTCTCCCAAAATCAAGATAAGGATAAGGAATTCACTTGGCCTGAAGGTGGTAAGTTAGCCGTAAGTCTCTCCTATGATGATGCCCTAAATAGCCAATTAGACAATGTAATACCTGAGCTAGATAAATATAACTTAAAAGCATCCTTTTATGTAACACCAAACTCCCCCGTTATAAATGTGCGAATGGAGGAGTGGAGAGCAGCAGCAATAAATGGCCATGAACTAGGAAATCATAGTATTTACCATCCATGTAGTGCTTCATTACCCAATAGGGAATGGGTTCAAAAACATCATGATCTTGATAAGTACAGCATCTCACAAATGATTGAGGAACTGACAACTGCTAACACTTTTTTGAAAGCTATTGATGGTAAAACCGAACGTACTTATACCGTTCCCTGTGATGATTTACTCGTTGGAGGTGAAGAATACCTTAGTAAAGTTTCTCATCTTTTTACTGCGATTAAAGGTCATGGGGCTGACAATAGATTTTCTCTTATATGGGTCCCAATAAATACGACAGGAAAGGAGCTCATTAATTACATTAAAAATATTCCCACTGACGTATTATTAGTAAATATTATTTTCCATGGCGTGGGTGGGGATTATTTATCTATTTCATCTGAGGCTCATGCCGAGTTATTAAGTTTCTTAGCTAAAAGCCGAGATACCTATTATGTCGATTCATATATAAATTTGATGAAATATGTAGATAAGATGGAATAATTGTCGATACACTAACGAATATAAATGAAACGTTCAATTAAGGTCGATACCGAGCTCCTATTAATTAATCGAGGTTTAAGTATGTGTTCAATATCTTTCAATGGCTCTTGGTAAACATATTTTAGCACCCAGTTTGCCGCCATTTCGCCAATATTTTCAACTTGATTATCAATGCTACTTAACTCAGGGTAGCTGTATTGCGCTAAAATAGAATTATCAAAACCAATGAAAGAAACATCCCTTGGGATATCAATTCCTTTTTCATGCGCAACAAGCAAAGCTCCTATCGCCATTTGATCATTAGCACAAATAACAGCAGTAAACCCAACGTTGCTGTTAATAAACTTTTTCATTGCTTTACTACCGCATTCTTGATGAAAGTTACCTTGATAAAAAAGAGACTCGTTAAGTGATATGTCATACTCCAATAAAGCCCGTTGAACTCCTAGATAACGACCTTTTGAATCACTTTTTTGAAGTGGCCCTGAAATATAAGCAAAGTTTCGATGACCTTGTTCTAGTAAATATTTTGCCATGATGTAGCCACCATGTTCATTATCTAAATAAATACAATGATGAGAAATTTCTTCGATATAACGATTTATCAGAACAAATGGAGTGCTTTTTTTGCTTAATTCAATTAAATATTCATTACTTAAAGCTTCTACATGTAAAACTAACGCATCACAATTTCGGCTAATAAGGAACTCAATACTTTTCTTTTCAATTTCTTCACTACTTTGCCCTGATGCAACTAAAGCATATTTGTTCTTTGCTCTTAACGTTTTTTCAATACTCCCCATGAGACAACCATAGAAAGGACCATGAAATTCTGGCACCAAAATACCAACACTATCCGTTATTTGAGATGCCAATGATTTCGCTGACGCATTTGGACGATAGTTAAGCTGCTCTATAACATCTAATACATTGCGCCTAGTTTTTTCATTGACAACTTTATTATTATTTAATACCCGAGAAACTGTAGCTATTGATACACCCGCAAGTTTAGATACCTCATAAATTGTCGACATTTCAAGCTTGTTCTATTTGCTTGAGATCACAATGGATTTTTTCAACCATTTCTTTATCAAGTACATAACAACGCATCACTAACGCTACCAATATTGAGCCAAGAGCAGGGTAAACCGTAAATGATAACAAGATACCTTCTTTAGCCGCTTCCGTTTGCTCTATATCAGCTTGATAGCCATAATACGCAAGCAACCAACCAGCAAACGCACCACCAAAAGCGACGCCTAATTTGATAAAAAACACCACCGCAGAATAAATCATTCCGGTAATTCGAATGCCCGTTTTCCAATGCCCATAATCGATAGTGTCAGCCATTTTTGCCCATAATAAAGGTGTTGCCATTTGTAAAAAAAAGCTCCAAAAGAAAAACAATGAAAAGGCAATGTAGACGTTCTCTTTAGGAACAAAATAACTAATGATGCAAATAAATGCTGCGATTAATTGAAGCACTATATATGCCTTGATTTTACAAACTTTTTTGGCAAGGGGCTGAGCAAGAGCACACCCTAATATACTGCCAATCATACCGAGGGTAATAAATAGGGTAATTTGCTCTTCAAGATCCAGTACATATTTTACATAATAAATAGCCAACGTTGCTCTGAGAACTTGTCCAGTTAATAAAAACAAACCAGCAAGGCACAAGATACGCCATTGGTCATTTTTCCAAAGAGACTTTAAGTCATCAAAAAATGAAGATTTTTGTTCAACGGGGGGGGCTACTCTTTCATTCGTCCCTTTAAAGCATAATAAAAATAACACCACACCTAAAAGACTCATCGCCATCATGGTTAATTGATAACCTTTGGCCTTATCACCACCGCCAAACCACTCAACTAACGGCAGTGTACTGGCCGCGACAATGAGTCCACCTAACATGCCTAATACAAAACGATAAGACTGCACAGAAACTCGCTCAGAAGGCTCTGCTGTTAACACCCCACCCAACGCTGAATACGGAATATTAATCGCTGTATAAGCAATCATAAGTAAGGTGTAGGTGACAAATGCATAAACAACTTTGCCGTTATAGGAAAAATCAGGAGTGGTAAATGCCATTACGGATATGATGCCAAAAGGAATAGCTAACCATAGAAGATAAGGCCTAAACTGTCCCCATCGGGTCTTGGTTCGGTCTGCCATAGCACCCATTAATGGGTCAGTAATGGCATCAAAAAGTCGAACCACTAAAAACAGAGTACCCACCAGCGCAGGAGAAAGACCAACAACATCGGTATAAAATATCAATAAGAACATCATCACTGTTTGAAAAATGATATTACTTGCTGTATCGCCTAGACCATAAGCAATTTTCTCACGAATTGTTAGCATCTCTTTTCACCTAAATAAATATAAAAATCTTTCAAAAAAACGTAAAAAGTTAACCCTCAGTTGCTTCAACCTTTTTTTGAAAGATTTCTCATAAAAGAAAGCCGCTGAACATGCAGCGGCTTTATAGTTTTCAACTCATTTTAAAAAACGTAACGAGCACCAATGTTGTATCTTGCACCGTATTGATTAGCACGAACTAACTGCTCTTCATAACGAACAAAGGTACGTTGAACTTCTTCTGTAACGTTAAGTGCTTCAGCAAAAATGGTGAAATTTTCAGTTACAGAGTAACTTACATTCGCATCTATTTGGAAATACTCTTCGGTATATACAGGTGAGTTATGTTGCTCAAAACCTGAGAAGAATTGATCACGCCAGTTATATGAAATACGCGCAGATAAATCATCGTTCTCATAAAAAGCAGAGAAGTTAGCTGAATTACTCATGCCAGGTAAAGCAAACTCTTGCTCAATAGCATCAGGATCAGGATTTACGTCGCCATGCACAAAGGTAGCATTAGCCATAACACCAAAACCTGACTCACCAAATAGGTGCTGCACAGCAAGCTCTACACCGTACAGATTAGCTGTTTCACCGTTAGTGAAGCTATTTTCTACAAATATAGCCAGTGGATCATCACCATTAGGAGTAATAGGTGTGGTAACTGCAAGTCCCATGTTTTCATTTACGCGAGCAAACACATTAGGATCGGTTGCTTGTATGCCTTCTTCGACAAGTTGAGCACGAGCTTCTTCTGCACGAGCACCATAATATACATCGCCTATGCCACCGAACTCTACTTCATTAGCCGAAGTCGTAATAAAGTTATCGACCATTTTTTTGAAGTAACCAATCGATGCGTAACTGCCTTCATCATAATAATACTCTAATGATAAGTCGAAATTATCAGCAATATATGGTTCTAATCCAGGCGTACCAGTGTTAATAAACCTTTGGTTTAATTTAGGGTTACCTGGGAAGTCCCTTGTTGACGTCATTTTAGAAATATCAGGACGTGATAATGAGCGAGCGTATGAAACTCGAGTGGTAATTTCATCAGTAATTTCTAAGCCAACATCTATGCTTGGTAAAAATTGTTTCGTTGTTCCGCCACCTGTTGCAGGTGTTGTATCAGCTGATTTTTCGTATGAAAACTCATTGCCGCCAACCCAAATAATATCGGTTGCAAGTTGCTCATTACCAGCAGATTTCACCTCTGACTCTTCATAACGTAATCCGGCCACAATGTTAATTGGCATGCCATTGAATTCATCTTCAAAGTTCAATTGGGCATAAACTGATGTTATCACTTCATTAACACGTGCATCCGAATCAGCATTACCAGACCAAAAACGGCCAGTCCCATCAGCGTTTTGGAATTCTTCACCCCAGCTTCCGCTCATACAACAGTCTAACCAACCTTCAGGTACGATTGTTTCATAACCATTTTTAATATAATCAAAGCTTTGATTGAAATAACTTGGTTGCGTAATAGCACCACTATTACCAAAACCATCTAATAAACCGGCAGTACTGCCTTGTTCCCATTGAGCATCATCCCAATATATTGCTGAGCCAAGCCACCAACCTGCTGGTAATTGCCCTGAATAAGCTTTTACCGTTTGGAATTCTTGCTCTGTACGGGCAATACCAAAATTAATACTAGCTAAAGCACCGTCATTGTCATTAACCCAGGTACCCTTTAGTTGAAATTGGTTCATTTCATTTTCTTTGTAGTCATCAGTGACGCCACCAAACAGTGAACCAATATCTGAACTGAGCAATCCTTCTTGAGGGTTACCGTCACCACCGATATAACTCATATCATAAATTGGAATGCCACTACTTGGGAAAACAGAGGTTTTCTCGTCAATATTTGCCGTAGCCGGTCCCCATGGATCTTCACCCCAAAACGAAGTATTTCCGATGATCAAAAAAGCATCATTACCTAAACCGGTTCCTTGAGAGGTTGCCGATGAGTCATGATAGTCAAATTTAAACTGTAACGTATCAGTAGCTTGCCATTCGATGTTTAAACCAAGTGATTTGTTTTCATTTTCAAAACCACCACGAGAAACGTTGGTAGCAAAATCACCGCCACTTTCTGTAACAGAAGTATAAGTACCACGCTCATTAACAGTAGCCTCTACAATAGAACCACCATTGTTAAACCATATGCCAAATCCGTTGGCATCATACTCTGATTCCACTTGCGAATAAGTATAATCAACAGTAGCTGTTAAAGTATCAGTAGGTGCGTATTGTAAAACTAGCTGAGCGTTAGTACGTTGACGACTTGTATCTTTAATACCATAACCAGTATTTTGTGGGTACCAAGTTGCCCCATCTTCTCTTTGGTTATTGTTTGTGATATTGCCAGTGCCTGTACCAACATTAGGTATCCAGTTATCAACAGCGGCATTTTCTTCACGGTTATTTCGGTCTTGATAAGAACCCGAAACAAGCACACCAATAGTGTCGTCGGCAAATGTATTACTAAACAACCCTGAAAATTCAGGAGTGAATTTATCACCAACATTTTCTACAGAAGTTTCATGAACAGCTTTAGCGCTTAATACACCTTTAAAACCAGGATTATTAAGTGGACGTGCAGTTTGCATGTTTACCGTGGCGCCGATACCACCGGTAGGTAGGTCTGCTCTAGCAGTTTTATAAACCTCAACGGCGCTTACCGAATCAGCCGCAATATTACCAAAATCAAATGCTCGTTCATTAGCACCTGGTTGTAAGTTTCCTACAGACGGCATTTGACGACCATTTAAGGTCACCATATTAAATTCTGGCCCCATACCACGTACGGTAATTCTAGCCCCTTCACCATTACTTCTATCGATAGAAACACCGGAAATGCGTTGTAATGATTCGGCTATGTTACTATCAGGGAATTTACCTATATCTTCAGCGGTAATGGCATCAACAACACCATTAGCGTCCCGCTTGATATCCATTGACTTTACTAAACTGCTGCGAATGCCAGTAACTTCAATTACTTCAA
>Ga0105354_1002694_pt1 | contig 10526 bp, 5 predicted proteins | sample GOMGulsemesocosm_FD_83658 | JGI IMG/M metagenome (GOLD analysis project Ga0105354, IMG submission 83658) | Methane-oxidizing microbial communities from mesocosms in the Gulf of Mexico - GOM9B Gulf of Mexico | ecosystem: Environmental > Aquatic > Marine > Cold seeps | place: USA: Gulf of America...
GTATTGAAGTAGCCGATTTTTTGTAAATCATGAGTATGATACCCCAAAAGAAAGGGTATCTACGTTTAAGAAAATGTATGTTGTTAAGTCATTAAAAATAATGAGCCTATCCTCCATTTTAATCAATCATAAAGTAAATCAAATAACTCGTTTGCTTTTTCTTGATATCGCTGGGTATCGGTTTGAATGTAAGTTTCGATTACGGTTTGAATATCGTCATTTAATAATAAAGCTGCACCAATGACATCTCCAGGATTCTTGTCTAAATAAATTGATGCCGAAATATGTCGAGTGGCGTGTGCATTTATGCCAGAAATAAACTTACTGTACTTGATACCTTCTGATTCATAATATGAAATTATTGCTTCTAATGTATGCTCTTTAAGCACATTTCCTAAAGCATTAGTTGCAACTTGCTTACCCGAAAGGTCTATGAAAAAATAATCAGAAGCATTGCCTACATGTTTTAAATAATCATTTCTTATACTGACATATTCATTGATGTGATTATTTAACTTACGGGATAATAAATAACTCAATGGTTTACAGCTTTTTCCTCCTCTATTTTTAAAGGCTCCTTTCGGAATATTTATTTCCCAACAGTTTTTACTTTCATTAAATGCTATTGTTGACTCATTAGGTTTTAAGTCTTCATAGTTTAGGATTAACTTCAAATTACAGAAGTTTGCAATTCTTAACGGACGGTATAAGGCCATTCTCAAAAAGGTAATGCTCCTACTTTTAGTCATTCTATACAAAGGTGCTGTAAGCGATTTAAGTCTTTGCTCCATAAATTGTAAAATGCCATTTGATATTTTTACTGTATCTTTAAATGTTTTACCATTACCAGGTAGTAAGTGCCTAACATTTGAAAGTGCTCCTTGTTCTGGTGTACTGTTGCAATTGTGTAGCTTATCTAGCTCATTGGATTTTGGGATTAGAAAATGATCATTTAAATCTTGAACATATTCTTGCCAAGTATGGGTTTCTTCATCTTTCCAGTCATCTTCACTTAAAGGATTGGCTAGTACTTGAAAGAAACCTTTTTCATAACAATTTGAAGTTAATGTTGAGAAAAACCGGGCTGTGGTATTGTAACTTTCTTCTTTTTGTATTCTAAAATTGAAATATTCTTCTAAATATTCCCAATTCAACAATTTTGATAAAGATGTAATAGACTTGATGTCGATATCATTATGGTTAACGAGAAAACCTAGGAAGGCACAGATTTTAGACCTAAAAGTTATTGCTGATCCGTTTAAGCCATCATCCCGCTTAGACCAAGTGTTTTCTCCTTTTAATAACGTTGATGATTTTTTTCTGCCTAATTTCTTTTTGAGTAAGCATATTTCGCCTTGAGTTTTAAACTGTTCAAAAAGGCTATACTCTTTTTTGAAAACTTCTGGGATATCTTCCCAAGGTAGTCCATTAATTTTGGAACGAGCCTCTGTTGTCCGGTCGATGATTTTCACGTAAGCGGAACTTATACCTGCTGAGTTAACAAGACTGTCATGTTCTAAGTTTAAAATCGTTTCAATTTCATTGAGCCTTTTAACATTTTCGATGTTAGAAGTAATACTCATAGCCCCCCGCATCCATTTACCAATAGTCTTTTCACCTATTTTTACTTTCATTTCAGAGGTGATTAAGTTTGCGATTGTTGTAATCTTTTTATCTGGACCATATTTTAATCTTCCATATTTCAGAATAGAAAAAGCTAAGCTTGAAAGATCTTTAAAGTTAGGTTCAATTAATAAATTTAATTTCTCTACAATACTGTCAAACCTACTGGAAACAGAATAGATAGAACCCGAAGAGTAGTGTTTCAATAATCTTTCCTTTAAACGTTCAGGATCTTTGAATTCGTCTATAACGTTATTGTTTGTAAGATTGCATTTATTAATTAAGCTGTTTAGTAAACTAATCTTATTTTTATTATCCGTTGAATTAACAGTGGTGTAGTCTTGCTCAACAGCGTTTTTAAGTATGTCTAAATATTTTACTTTCATTACTTTTTCCTTTATCAAGTATTTTATGATTTATATATGTTTTTTATCTCTATATGCCATGTTTTTCGTTTGAATTTGTTTATATCAACACGAATCCGTCGGAAACCATGGTTAATATCTATATAAGTTATTATAGTTAATTATTTCAGTAGCTTAAAAAATAATATGATTATATTAATATCCGGTATGTAAGGAATAACTCAATCAAAACTTGATATTTTTGCATGTTTATGTGAACTACTTCACGCTTTTGGCTTTAGAGTGTGAAAACCGTCACATTTAGATGAGGTATGGTTATATTAATATTGATAAAATAACTTTGGTGGTTGAATGTAGAGTGAATGTTCTTAGTAAATATTGAAACGGCTTACTTTGAATGTGCTTGGAAAGCCTATTGACTTGAAGGTTCAAATATCAATAGGGCTTTTACATCCACAGACTATAAGTCGATAGATGTAGAAGGGGGCTTTAACGCCAATTAGTTTTCATCACTTTGAAAGTTAATTGGCAACGGTCTAAATAACTTAATAGCTCTTTTATTTAAAAAATAACTCCTAGTAATAAAATTGAATTTCTATGGCGCTATGGGGCACATACCGCCTTAGATTAATAGAAATAATATTCTTCATTTTATCTCTTCATGAGGTACTGAAAATTTAACTTCAAACAAAATATAATGTCCTGATGAATACTCTAGTAATCAGTCAAAATGTTGTCTGCCTGATCACATACTTACAGTATCACGGGAATTTTCGAAAAAATAATACTAATTTGATTGAGATTACTTAATTTTATTTCTTATGTTTTGCATTTTAAACTCTATCCTGTTAGACCAATTATCTCCATACCTAAATTTAGAAAGTAAATTGTTAATATATTGTTAATTATGTGAATTAAGTTTTAACATAAAAAGAAGTCATTCAGCTTTAGTTTCTTATCGCTTAATAGTTAAAGTTATTATTGACATTAATAACATGTCTTGAGTATTATTGGACAGGCCAATTATTTTAAATGGATATACCATTTGATGATTAATAAGGTTTAGCGCAAATTCGCCTGAGTTTTGTTGTCATGTAAACTATAAAACTTTGCATTAGAGTCTGGGCAAATAAATTAGTCTGTTCATTCACTTTATCGTGACCGTTATAAGGTCTTAATGAGGAAAAACAATGTCATTGAAAGGACAAATTTTATCAATCGGACTGATTCTGGCCTCACTGTCTGCTGTTGCTGAGCAAGCTAAAAATCCCAATATATTGCTGATCATGGTTGATGATATGGGGTTTTCTGACATCGGCGCTTATGGTAGTGAGGTGAAAACCCCTAACCTTGATAAACTTGCCAATGAAGGCATGCGTTTTAATCAGTTTCGCAATACCTCAAAATGTAATACAACTCGTGCTTCCTTAATGACCGGACAATATCCGCAAAAGGTCGGCATGGGTGCCAGTCTTGGCAGCTATCAAAACAGTGTTACTTTTGGTGAACTATTGCAAAGTGTTGGTTATAAAACACTAATGGTTGGCAAGCACCATTCATCAGATAACCCATATGATATGGGGTTTGACCATTACTGGGGAATGCGCGATGGCGCGGCAAATCATTTTAACCCAGGCTATCAGCGTGATGGTGAGGCTTTTCCTGCCCACAAAAGACAAAATGTTCGGCATTTTTGCTTTGATGCTAAATGTGTACAACCTTACACACCGCCAAAGAAAACCTATTATAGCACCGATACTTTTACCGATTGGACTTTAGAGTTACTTGAACGCCACGAAAAGGCCAATGATGAACAACCTTTCTTTATGTATTTATCTTATACAGCGCCACATGATCCAATACAGGCATGGCCAAAAGATATTGCCAAATATGAAGGTATTTATGATGTTGGTTATGAAGCTATCGCCAAAGCACGTTATGAGCGTCAACTTGAACTCGGCATCATCAATAAGGACACTCATAAACGTTCAGAGCCTATGTTTCAATCATGGCATGCACTCAGCGATGAAGAAAGAAAAGATCAAATTCGTGTGATGCAGGTATACGGTGCGATGATTGATAATCTTGATCAGAACGTCGGTCGTGTCTTAGCTTACCTTAAAGAAACTGCCGAAATTGACAATACCCTAATAATTTTCTTATCTGACAATGGGGCATCTGCTCAAGCACTAGATATTGGCGAGGGTCAAATAGGCGACCTTGATCGTTGGTCATCTATTGGTGGTCATTGGGCCAATGTCTCCAACGTTCCATTTAAAGCCTACAAAACTGATAGTTTTGAAGGTGGAATGGTTACGCCGTTTATTGTTAATTGGCCAGGAAAGGTTAAAGGTGGTGGTCCGGTTAACGAAACATCATCACACTTAGTTGATATTATGGCGACCTTTATCGATATTACTGGTGCAACCTATCCGACAGAGTTTGAGGGCGAAAAAATTGGTGCCCTTGATGGTCTGAGTCTCTTACCTGCTTTTAATAATGGCACGGTGCAACGCGATATCCCTGTATTCAATCAATGGGCAAGTGGTAAAACTGTGGTTGATGGCAATTGGAAAATAGTACGCCATAAATCTAAGAAAAAAGGAACGTACGCTGAACTTAGAGCCTTTGCTACGGGTGATTGGGAATTATATGACCTGAGCAAGGATAGAACTGAGACAAATAACCTTGCATCGAGTCACCCTGAAAAGCTAGCTGAGCTTGTGGCTAAATATGATGCTTGGTGGAAATCTGTTAAGTCTGACATTGTCAAATTACCAGATCCTTTCTAAATAATAACGACAATTAATTAAAGCAGTTAAATAATTTATACCAAGGATTCAGCAAGCATGATTACAAAATCACTTTTAAAACCATTTACCCGAAATTTTTTGGGGTTTAATTCGAAGGTGCTTGCATCCTTATCTATGGCTTTGCTACTCGCCAGCTGTTTTGATAAGACTGCTGTAATCGGCTCGGAAACGACTCAAAGTCTAAGTATTGCTCCTCAAGTGCAGACCTTACTGATTTCATCCGACTGGGATTATCTTGAGCATAGTACTAAAGATGTTAAATCTGCTCAGACTAACAATACATGGCAGTCAGTTGATCTTCCGCATACATGGAATGCCATTGATCCTACTGACTCAACACCAGGGTATAGAAGATCCGCAAGTTGGTATAAAAAATCATTTGATATAACTGCTGATAATAAAGGGTTTCGTTATATTCTTGCCTTTGAAGGTGCCCAATTAGTTGCCGATGTTTATGTCAATAACAAACGGGCCGGTGGTCATATCGGCGGTTATTTAGGCTTTGATGTTGATATTACTGACTATCTCAACAAAGGTCAGAAAAACACTGTTTTTGTTCGCGTTGATAACAGCGTTAATCTCGATATTATCCCTTCACAAAAAGCCGATTTTGTTATTTTTGGCGGTTTAACCCGCGACGTTTCGTTGAAGGTGCGTGAAGCAGTACATGTTGAACGCGTATTTATAGAAACACCTAAAGTGAGCGCAGAACAAGCGCAAACGCAGGTGTCAGCCGTATTGGTAAACCATCAACAAGCACAAACCTTGAACCTCACTATTAATATACGTGATGGCGCTGATAAAACAGTACTAACCTCGGAGAAAACTATTGAGGTTGAGCAAGGTTCAAGTCGTGTTAATTTTGAACTTCCTGTGTTGAAAAAACCAAGTTTGTGGCATGTTGATAGCCCCAATTTATACACTGCAGAAGCTAAAATAACCAATGCCAGTGGCACTGAAATAGCTTCACACAGTGAGCGATTTGGTTTCCGTTGGTTTGAATTTAAAGCACATGGTGCATTTTATTTAAACGGTGAGCGTTTATTATTACGTGGTACTCATTTACATGAAGAAGGTGCCGGACTAGGCAGTGCTTTAACTAACGAACAGCACTGGGCTGATCTGCGCCAGATTAAAGATATCGGAGCAAACTTCCTTCGTATTGGCCATTACTCACATGATCCTTCGGTTTACGATGCCGCAAATGAGTTAGGCATTATATTATGGGACGAAGTGCCATGGAATCGCGGCGGTGTTGGCGGCGATGTCTGGCGTGAAAACACCAAAAATCATCTCAAAGAAATGATCACTCAAAACCGCAATCATCCCAGTGTCATCATTTGGTCGCTTGGTAATGAAGTGTATTGGATGCCAGACGTTGAAGGTGGTGGAGAGCCTGAGTTATTACGTAGCTTTATGAGTGAAATGAATGACTTGGCTCATCAGCTAGACCCTACTCGGATGACAGCAACACGTAAATTTAAAGTTGGGCCAGAATTAGTTGATGTTTATTCACCTTCAATATGGGCCGGTTGGTATGGTGGTGGCTATAGTCAATACGGTGCAGCCATTACACAAGCACAAGAAGAGCATCCTCGCCTTATACATACCGAATATGGTGGCTCTAGTCATGTTGGTAGACACACAGCCACACCTTTTGGCGGTAATGGCTTGGAAGGTGGACAGCTCAGTGTTGAAGAAATGGTTAATCAGTCAGGGGTAAAATCAGTGGCGAAAGGCAGCGACTGGGATGAAAGTTATATCGTTGATTTGTTTGATTGGCACTTAAAAATATCGGAAACACAGCCAAATTTTGTTGGCAACGCGCAATGGGCATTTAAAGACTTTGCCACACCATTACGTCCGGAAAATCACCTTCCCTATATCAACCAAAAAGGCTTGGTGACCCGCGATGGTAAACCTAAAGAAGCCTACTGGGTATTTAAAAGTTACTGGACAAAAGCGCCTTTCTGTCGTATTTACGGTCATGACTGGACAGAGCGATATGCGGAAAAAGGGATTAAAAGTCGCATCCGCGTTTATTGTAATGTTGACAGCGCAGAGCTTAGCCTTAATGGAATATCTCTTGGTCGTAAACAACGTAATATTGAAAACTTCCCCGCATCTGGTCTTTATTGGGATGTTGATTTCAAAGAAGGTCAAAACAGACTTGCTGTCACTGGTTACTCTGCAAATGAAATTAGTGCACAAGATGCAATAGATCTCAATTTTACTAGCCAAAAAGCAGGCAAGTTATTCAACATCAATTTAAGAGCAAAGCAACGTGAAGATGGCTTAATTGAGATTGTCGCCATTGCTGTTGATAAAAAAGGTAAACGTGTGCTCCATTCCAAAGAACGTGTTTATTTCAGTCATACCAATCAAGGAGTGGGGGGAGAATTGCTAACCGGTTATGGTACACCCGATAAAAGTGCTGTTTTGACTTTAGCCAATGGCAAGGCAAAAATTTTGTTTAAACCTAATGAAGACGTAAAAAATGCCATCATTGAAATCCGCTCTCAAAATAACAAAGGGGTATTTCTTACACTCGATAATGTTGAGACTTCACAATGAAACAGTTAGCAACGAATATCGGTAGATATTGGCACATTGCTTTATGCATAGCTGTTTTTATTGGTTTAAATTTAACCTCGTCGCTTAGTGCCAAGGAATTAAATGCTGGGAATATTGAGCAATTAAACGCATCGTTTGCTAATGCTAAACCTGGCGATACTATTGTTATGAAAGACGGTGTTTGGCGCGATACGGTCATTGATTTTAATGCACTTGCTACGGCTTCCGCACCAATTACCTTACGTGGAGAAACACCGGGAAAAGTAAAACTCACCGGACGTTCTAGTTTAGTTTTCTCAAAACCTCATTTGATTGTTGAGGGGGTATTATTTGAAGACGGAGACTTGAAAGGTGATGTTTGGGAAGGGTCAGTGATCGAGTTTAAATCTGATCATTGTATCTTGAATAATGTCGCGGTGATCAACTATAGCCCTGAAAGTTTCGAAACCAAATATTATTGGGTTTTATTTAGTGGCAATTCAAATAAAGTGCTTAATAGTTATTTCGAAGGGAAAAATCATCTAGGGCCAGTGATCGGCAATGCTGATTTGAACGCTCGTTACAATATTGTGAGTCGCAGTTATTTCAAAGACATGCCTCATGTGCCAGAAGCAACGGGCGGTAACGGTAGAGAAATGGTTAGGGTCTTTGGCTACGGTCATGCTGATGAACTTGGTGACGATGGTGCCTATTTTACCGTTGAATACAATTTGTTTGAAGCGGCTCATGGTGAAGGTATGGAAGTTGTCTCATTAAAGTCTAATTACAATATCGTTCGTTTCAATACCGTTCGAGGCACCATAGGTGGCATTGTAAACCGAAGAGGAAAGTATAATACCATCGAAGGGAATTTCATCTTAGGAGAAGGACTAAAAGGAACAAAGGGCATACGTCTAGCAGGCTCTTATCATCGGGTTATCAATAATTACATCGGTGATATAGAAAGTGATGGTATTCGCTTTATGTCGGGCGAATATTTTGCAGCGCCTTTAACGGATATGTGGTTGCCTAAAGAGAAACCGCTGGCTAAATACTTACAAGTCACCAATAGCTACATAGCTCATAATACCTTCATTAACATAGGCGGTAGCGCGATTAATCTTGCCTATGGTTACAAGGATGGTTGGCCTGGTCTTCAGCAGGTACTTTTACCTGAGAAAAACGTCATAGCCAATAACCTTATTTATCAATTTGGTAAGTTAGCTGTTGAAACGGCAGTTCAAGATAAAGCTGCGCCATTAGATATTTTTGACTTTGATGTGAACACCTTTGAGGGAAATGTTGCTTTTGCAGGAAAAAAACCTCCATTTCAGCCAATGGAAATAGCCTTTGTCGACCCCCAGTTAGAAGAATCTAACCATGGTTTATTGAAGCTTAGCCATAGTAGCCCTGCAATTAATGCAGCATCACCTTCATATTTAGCAATTGATCTTGAAGGTAAACATCGTGGTATTAAGCGCGATGTTGGCGCAATCGAATTTGCTAAAAAAGCACAAATACATAGACCTCTGTCTGCGGCTGATGTTGGGCCAGAGTGGATGAAGTAATAGCACAAAAAATTAAGGGTTGTTAGACAAAGTTCAACAGAACCAAACAACTAAGTGAAAAATCAACTGAAAAAATTAGAAGGGTAATATGCAAAAAGGTAATTTAATTAATGCAATGTCAGCGGTGTTTTTAACCCTAACATTAGGTGCTTGTACAGATACAAATAATGCTTCAGGTGATACCAGCACTGCAGCAGTGGATTTGACCTATCCTATGGATAAGGTATTTACACGCTACACTGATTATGACCCTCTGGTCCCTGTTTGGAATGTAACACCAGACTTTGAACGCTGTATTCATCGTTTTCATCTGTCTTCACCTTTTAGCCCGTCAGGTCGCTACATGGGCCTAACATGCTTGCAAAGTGAAGATAAAAAACCAAAACCTGGTGATGTTGCAGACATACTGCTTGTTGACCTTGAAACCGGCGAGCAGAAAATTATTGCTAAAACCATTGGTTGGGACACTCAACTTGGTGCTCAAGTGCAGTGGGGTGCCACAGATAAGGAGTTATATTTCAATGATGTAAACCCTGATACTTGGATGCCTTTTGCCGTAAAAATGAATCCATTGACGGGAGAAAAACAAAACCTTGATGGCGCTATTTATGATATATCCCCTGATGGTAAATGGGGAGTTAGAACCAGTTTGCGACGCATTGGCGCAACCCAAGCGGGTTATGGTGTGATAGTACCCAAGGAAAATATCCCTCTAAACAAGGGGATAGTAGATAATGATGGTGTTTATGTAGTTAATACTGAAAGCGGTGAAAATAAAATGATTGCTTCGTATAAAACTATTGTTGAGCAAGCATTACCTAAAATTGATGTAAGTCGTTATGGTCCAGGTGACTTCTATGGCTTCCACACTAAATTCAATGCTAAGTCAGATCGCATCATGCTGGTATTGCGTTATATGCCGTATAACGATAAAAAACGTAAGCCGATGCTGATCACTATGACGCGTGAAGGAAAAGACATCCGTGTAGCTATTCCTGCGTCTGAGTGGGCAGACAAGGGCGGAAATCACCCTAACTGGCATCCAGATGGTGAGAATGTATTTTTGAACCTTTCCATCACCGAAAAGCCAGCGGATGGTGATATTACCAAAGAAAATTGGATGTACGTGCAGGCGCGTTACGACGGTAGTGAGCGAAAAATAATGACTGAAGTACAAGCCAATCATGGCCACCCAGCTGTTCACCGCGATGGAAAATACATGATCAGCGATGTTTATCCGCGTGAAGTCATTGCCTATGGTGATGGTACTGTACCCTTATACTTGGTTGATATTGAAAACCATACAAGTCAAACCATTTTACGCTTAGACGCCGTAACTAAACACTTTGATCATGATTTTAACAAGGCCAAATCTATGCGTGTGGATTTACACCCCGCATGGGATAGCAGTGGTTACAAGCGTGTAGCGATCAACGGTGTGGTAGATGGAACTAGACGTGTTTTTGTTGTCGACCTGTCTAGCGTATTAAAATAATTAGTCATTAAGAACAAAGTTAAATTTAACTTTGTTCTTACCTTCATCCCCAATGTGGATTACGCCTTATCACTTTTTCGTGATGCCCATTACGGCGATCATCAATTAA
>Ga0105354_1002698_pt1 | contig 10499 bp, 11 predicted proteins | sample GOMGulsemesocosm_FD_83658 | JGI IMG/M metagenome (GOLD analysis project Ga0105354, IMG submission 83658) | Methane-oxidizing microbial communities from mesocosms in the Gulf of Mexico - GOM9B Gulf of Mexico | ecosystem: Environmental > Aquatic > Marine > Cold seeps | place: USA: Gulf of America...
ATCTATGCTAATGAGTAAGGTTTGGATTCAATTACTTGGTTTGCCAAATGTTTTAATGTTACCTATTCATTTAAATGGAGATGTAATTATGGATAAATATGGTATGGTTATGTTGATTGTGGTATTGTGTTTAATTCCAGTAATGTTAGTTTGGAATAGTTTACTTCTTAGAGAAATGAGAAAACTAAAAGAACAGTATTTTTTAATTTATAAGTAATATGAATTTATCAAAAGAAGAATTACAGTTTATAGATAGGTATTTAGAAAATTCGGAGGTTGTTTATGCGGATGTTCGTTTGGAGTTGACTGATCATGTAGCTTCTGCTATTGAGGTAAAGTTGGAAGAAAATCCGAACGAAACTTTTTATGAGGTGTTTAAGAGTTATATGATAAGCAATAAAAAAAGTTTATTGAAAGATCATGAAGAGCAGCAAGTTAAATTGCGTGAAAAAATTATCATGCGTTTTGGAAAAGGCTTTTTAGTAAAAGAAGTGTTGTTTTTAATTGTGTTAGCTGTATTGGTTTCTGGTTTAGTAGAATTTAACTTTTCTCAAGAAAATCTCTTAAGTGTTAATCTTGGAATAGGTTTAATAGGTGTATTGTATTATTTTTTAAAATTTCATAAAACAAAAAAAACAAGTGTTGGCGCGGCTTTACTTACAATTGTGTTAATATCAATATACATACCATTTTATATAAAAAATCCGATAGTATTATTGTTTTTAATTCCAGTGATGGTAATTGTTACATTGTTGCAGAAAAAAATTAAAAAAAGGATAGGTAAAGAGAGTGTAGTGTTTTTTGTAATACTATTTGTGACAGGTCTTTTTACTCCATTATTTATTTGGTTTACTAAATGGTCAGAACAATTTTTAACCGATAATATATTAGAAGGGTATTTCTTTTTTCAGTTAATTATGTGGTATGTGTTATTCAAAACATTGATGGCTTATAAAAAAGAATTGGACACAAAATATAGAGGGATCTTTAATTAAGTATAACAACAACAACAACAATAATAAGTGGTTTTTTGATTTCGAGTTAAAAAAAACTACATATAAAACGTAAATACTATTGGTCAGACAATAAATTTATAATAATATTAAAAAATAGAAGAAATGAAAAAAATTATTTTATTAGGAGCGTTTGTTTTAGCTCTATCGGTGAAAGCACAGGACAATACTGCTTTTAAAAGTGAAACAATTGAATTTATTAAATTAACAGGTGCTGCTGCAAGTTTAGAAGCTGGTATAGATCAAATTGGAGCTATGGTTCCTGAAGCTAATAAAGCGGCTTATAAAAAAGAAGCTAATGCAACGTTACCTGGGTTGTATGGTAAAATGGCAGAATTGTACATGAAAGAATTTACAGCTACTGAAATTAAAGAATTGGTGGCTTTTTACAAGAGTACCTTAGGTGAGAAAATGGCTTCTAAGCAAAGCTCTTTAATGCAACAAAGCATGGTGTTTGGTCAAGCTTGGGGTATGGAGTTACAGGGGATAGCTCAGAAACATGTGGGAACAGTAAATGCAACACCAGAAAAAAAGAATTAAATAAATTATTGTCTGACACGTATTACAATGCAAAAACTAACTAACCTACAATTACAGTTTATAGATGGTTATCTTATTAAAAACAAAGTGAAGTATTGGGATGTTCGTATGGAGCTGATCGATCATATTGCCAGTTTAATTGAGGGGAAAATTGAACAAGGAGAAACATTTGAAAACGCAATGTTTTTGGTGCACGAAGGATTTGGTAATAATTTAAATAAGCCTCGATTAAATAAAGACAATACCGCTTGGATAACTACAACATCTATTTATGAAAGTAATGAAGGTTTTGAAAAGTTAATACTAGAAAAAACAAGTATCCTGAGAAAAAAATACAGTCGCTTGTTGTGGAGGGAGATCAGACACTTGTTTATAGACTTGAAATTCATAATGCTTATGTTGGTATTTGTGGTTTTAGCATGTGTGTTTTATACTGATTTAACGGGTAAGCAATTGTGGTTGTGTAATGTGTTGCTGTTACTTGTGCCGCTATGCTTTATGGTACCTAGAATATTTAAAAAACAAATAAAAAAGTCCTTAGCAGTAACTACGGCGTTCGGTCTTTATTTGCCGCTTAGTCTTGGAATTTCTAATTTGTCTCAAGTATTAGGGGTGTATGATTTTACTTTTAATAAGCAAATCTGTTTAAGTTCATTTTTTATATTATTGCCTTTAATGATTTCGTTTTGCATAGTATTTAAAAAGGTTATTAAAGAACAAAATGATTACTATAAATTTAGCATACAGTAATGAAGCTTACTAATATTCAAATAGATAAGTTATACACGTTTACTAAAAAACACTATGTTGATTATTATGATTTGCAAACAGAGCTAGTAGATCATTTGTCCAACGGAATAGAGGCGCAGTGGCAAGAGAATGAAAAAATGTCTTTTGAAGATGCGCTACAATTAGAATTTAAAAAATTTGGAATTTTTGGTTTTACAGATTTAGTCACTGAACGACAGGCGAAAATGACCAAACGCTATAATAAATTAATTTTATCAATATTAAAAACATATTTCACCCTCCCAAGAGTGGCATTAACCACATTGATGTTTTTAATAGTTGTATTGGTAATACAAAAGATTCCTTATAAAGATTATGTAGTTGTTGGTCTGTTTATGTTGCCGCTTTGTGTTTTGTATTTTAAGACGATGAAATATAAAAAAGCACAAAAAAAACGCAAAGAGAACGGACAGAAGTTATGGATGTTTGAAGAGGTGATTTCTTCATATAGTCAGGCTTTCTTCTTAGTTCAATTAGTGACTCAAGTCCCGCATCTTTTAATTAAAACAGAGGCGTCTATTGGAGTGCTAAATTCAATGGTAGGTAGTATTACTGTGTCGGCTATACTTGTTCTGTTTTTTTTAACGATGTATGTTATGTTGTATGTAATCCCTTCAAGAGCTAAAGAGCATATCATAAAAGCACATCCTGAATATAATTTGGTGTAAAACTGTAACATTTTCCTTTATTTAATTACTAATACTGTATGATCAGTTTCCTCATTGCAAGCGCATGAGGGATGAAAAACTAACTTATAATGTTTAAACGTATTTTAAAGCTGGAATGGAAATCATTCTTCCGTTCAGCTAATTTCACTAAGGGTATTGCAATTAAAATTTTATTAGCTTTTTTTGCAGTATACCTAATGGTTTGTTTTGCTGCTTTAGGTGCAGGAGCATATTATTTTTCGGCTAATGCAGTGCCAACAGTCGATCCGTTGTTAACAGTGTGTAGATGTATTGTTATTTGGTTTTTAGCTGATTTATTAATTCGTTTTTTTGCTCAAAAATTACCTGCGCTTAATAGTAAAGCGTTAATGGTGATTCCGATAAAAAAGAAAACAATAATACATTATCTGCTGTTGAAATCGAGTATCTCAGCATTTAATGTAATTCCATTGTTTTTCTTATTCCCTTTTGGGGTTGCTCTGTTGATAAAAGGGTATGCTGTAACCAATGTGTTGTTTTGGGTGTTAAGTATGGTTGTGTTAGTTCAGGTAAACAATTTTATCAATTTTATAATTAATAAAAGCAATCTGTTTTTCTATGGTATAGTTAGTCTGTTGGCGATTTGTGTGTTAGTGGAGTATTTTGGTGTCTATGATGTTATTTCTCCGATTGGAGACTTATACTTCAGTTTGTATAAGCAACCGTTTTTCGTGTTAATTCCTTTAGGGTTATTAGTGTTGTTTTATGTTACAAATTTCAAGAATTTTCTACAGTGTTTTTATTTGGATGATGGGGTGCTTTCTAAAAAGGTAAAAGTAGTTGCGAGTTCAGAGTTTTTATGGCTGAATAAATTTGGTGATGTGGCGTCGTTTTTAAAGAATGATATCAAATTAATTTGGAGAAACAAACGCCCTAGGATGACAGTTATAATGTCTTTAGCAATGTTATTGTATGGGTTGTTGTTTTTTACGAATTCGATTTACGGGGAAGGAGGTTCTGTGATGCATGTATTTGCGGCTGTTTTTATAACAGGAATGTTTATGATGAATTTTGGTCAATTTGTACCTGCTTGGGATAGTGCGTACTTTAATTTATTAATGTCGCAGAATATTTCAATGAAACAGTATTTAAATTCCAAACGTATTTTACTGCTATTAAGTATAGGTGTTTTAACATTATTGTCATTACCGTATTTTTATTTCGGATGGAAAATTGGTATGTTGATTTTAGTTGGAGGGGTGTACAACGCAGGAGTTAATGTTCCGGCATTGTTGTATTTATGTTCATTTAATAAAAAACGGATAGATTTGGAGAAAAGTGCGATGATGAACTATCAAGGGATGGGTATAGCACAATGGTTAATGATAATCCCCATGATATTAATACCAATGGGGGTATTTGGTTTGATAAATTATGTAGTGTCTTTTAATGTGGCGACAGGTGTATTGTTTTGTTTAGGAGGGGTAGGACTTGCTTTTCAAAATTATATTTTTTCAAACTTGGTAGTTGTGTTTAAAAAACGCAAGTATGAAATGGTGATTGGTTTTCAACAAAAATAAAAAATTATGATAGTATCAGAGAATATTACAAAAATATATAATAATAACACAGTACTTGAAATTGAAAAATTTGAAATAAAAAAAGGACAAAGTATAGGGCTTGTAGGTAATAACGGGGCTGGAAAAACCACTTTTTTTAGTTTGTTGTTAGATCTTATTCGGCCAACTACAGGTACAATTAAGAATAATGGAATTATAGTAAGTGAGTCTGATTCTTGGAAAAACTTTACGAGTTCATTTATTGATGAAAGTTTCTTAATTGGCTATTTAACACCAGAGGAGTATTTCTATTTTATAGGTGAATTGCGAGGGCAAAATAAAGCAGATGTAGAGGCGTTGGTGTCTCAGTTTTCAGATTTCTTTCATGATGAAATTATTGGGAAGAAAAAGTACTTGAGAGATTTAAGTAAAGGAAATCAGAAAAAAGTAGGGATTGTTGCGGCACTAATTGGAAATCCAGAAGTTGTGATTTTAGACGAGCCTTTTGCTAATTTAGATCCAACAACCCAAATAAGGCTAAAAGAAATTATTAAAGAGCTTACTCAAAATAAAGCAGTAACAGTGTTGGTTTCAAGTCATGATTTATCGCATGTAACTGATGTTTCGGATAGGATAGTGGTTTTGGAAAAAGGTAGAATTGTTAAGGATTTAGAAACGAATGCCGCAACTTTAACTGATCTTGAAATGTATTTCTCTAATTAAGTGGGTATCTTTTTATAAGGAACATTATTGCTTTTTCAAACAAAAACGTATTTTTACATTCTTATAGATACTAAAAGGGGTATATTTTAGTTATTTAAATGAGTCAATTTCTTTAGGGGGTATTCTTTAAAAATTATTGATGGAAACATTTTAAAGCGAGATGATTCTCGGCGAATTAAGCCTGTTGGTGGGATTAAATTAAGATATATTTTGGGTAAAAAAGCAATACATATATGTACGTTACTACTTACGGTTTTGATACTGATAAGCTGTTCTCGTAAAAAAGATAAGGCATTAAATAGGGGATTCCATGCGTTAACAACCAAGTACAATGTATTGTATAATGGTAATTTGGCGTACGAATCAGGTAAAAATGCATTAATACAATCATTTGTAGATGATTATTGGAAAGTTCTTCCGGTAGAGCGAATGGAAGTAAAGGAAGATTTGTTTCTTCCTGGGAAATCTAAAAATCCTGATTTTGAGAGGGCAGAAGAAAAAGCTGTAAAAGCAATTCAAAAACACGGAATGAACATCAGTGGTAGAGAGAAAAACCAACAAACTGATGAGGCATATTTACTATTGGGGAAAGCACGTTATTTCGATCAGCGTTTTGTGCCGGCTTTAGAGGCATTCAATTATATTTTATACAAACACCCTACAAGTGATAAGATAAATCATGCAAGAATTTGGCGTGAAAAAGTAAATATCCGATTAGAAAACACGGATCTAGCTATTAAAAATTTAAAACGTCTTATAAAATTAGAGGAGTTAAGTAAGCAAGATGTTTCTGATGCAAATGCAATGTTGGCACAAGCGTATTTAAATAACAAGCATTTAGATAGTGCTATTGCTCCAATTAAACTGGCGGTAGAAAACACTAAAAACAAAGAAATAAGAGGGAGACTTGGTTTTATAAAGGGACAAATTTATAATAGATTAGGGTATAAGGATAGTGCAAATATTGCATTTGATGAAATCATTGATTTGAAAAGAAAAACCTTGTGGATTTATTATGTAAATGCACAAGTAGCAAAGGCGAGAAGTTTCGATTTTGAAAAAGGAAATAAACAGGAGTATTCGGAATATTTAACGAAGCTTTCTGAAAATAGAGAGTATAGACCGTATTTAGATAAAATATACAATCTAATGGCTGTATATCATAAAAACACAACGTCGGATTCTTTAGCAACGGTATACTATAATAAGTCAATTAGAAAAGGGACTACTGATATGTACTTGCAGTCGTTAAATTATAGAGCTTTAGCAGAATACGAATTTGATGCGACAAACTATAAATCAGCTGGTGCGTATTATGATAGTACCATGACGAAGTTAAAGTTGAATAGTAAAGAATACCGTTTGTTTAAAAAGAAGAAAGACAATTTAGTAGATGTTATTGCGTATGAAGATATGGCAAAGCGTAACGATAGTATTATAAAAGTATTAAGTTATACTGAAGATGAAAGAATTACGTATTTCGAAAAACATATTACGGTCTTAAAAGAAAAGGAAGCCGCTGAGCAAGCTGCAAAAGCAGAAGCGTTAGTTGCAGCAAATACAAGTAGTTTCTTGCCAAACTCTGGGGGGAAGCAAAGTAAAGGGGGGTCTACTTTTTATTTTTACAATTCAACAACAGTTGCTTATGGAAAGGAAGAATTCAGGAAATTATGGGGTGATCGAGCTTTAGAAGATAATTGGAGGATAAAAAATAAAAATATTGTTATTCCTACTGATGATGAGGATGAGTTGGAGGATACGGAGTTGGTAAAAGCGGAAGTGAAAGATATTTATACCACTGAGTACTACACTTCACAGTTGCCGGCAACTGAAAAGCAAAAAGATAGTGTCGTTACTAAACGAAATTTCGCATATTATCAATTAGGGTTGATATATAAGCAGAAGTTTAAAGAGTATCCATTAGCAGCTAAGCGATTGGAGAAACTATTAACCTTTAGTCCTAATGAACGTTTAGCATTGCCAGCAAAATATCAGTTGTATAAAATATATGCGGAGTTAGCGAGTAATAAGAAAGAAAGTATAAAACAGGATATTATTACGAATCATCCTGATTCTCGCTATGCAGAAATATTACGTAATCCAGAAGCGGCATTAACGTTTTCAGAAGGAAGTCCGAAAGTAGTGTATGAGAAATTATACAAGCAATTTGAAAATCAAGAATTTGAATCGGTAGCTGAACAATTGGGGAAATATATTATTCAGTTTGACGGCGATGAAATGTTGCCTAAATATGAATTGTTGAAAGCAGTTGTAAATGGTAAAATTGATGGATTTGAAGCGTATAAAAAAGGGATTAATTATGTGGCGTTAAATTATCCTAATGCTGATGAAGGGAAATCTGCACAAACATTGTTGCAAAAGTCAATTCCTGGAATGAGTAATTCTAAATTTGTAGATAATACTAAAGGAGTGAATTATAAGTTGGTTTATATTTTCGATAAAAATGATCCGGAAATAAAAACGACTAAAGAGAATATAGAAAAAGCGTTAAAAAATACATACAGGGATTATTTAAAAGTATCAGAAGATTATTATGATAGAGGACGGGCTTTTGTAGTTGTTCATGGCTTTATCACTGCTGAGGTTGCTTCAGGTTTTCATTCTTTTTTAGATGAGAATAAAAAGAAGTACAAGCCAGGAAAAGTATTTGTAATACCATCGTCGGATAATTATAGAGTAATACAGGTTCATAAAAAAATAGCAGAGTTTCAAAATCCCCAATCTAAAAAGTAATTATGTTTTCAGAAAATAAGAAAAAAGCAAAATCTACCACGTCATCAACTACTCAACAAAACAGAATAGTTCAAGGGACTAAAATCGTTGGAACTGTAGTTTCTGATGGAGGGTTTAGAATAGATGGAGAAATTGAAGGGGATGTAAAAACCGAAGGCAAAGTAGTTATTGGTGCTACTGGGAAAGTAAAAGGAACGTTAACATGTGCGAATGCAGATATAGAAGGAGTGTTTAATGGGAAGTTGGTTGTAAATGAAACACTTTCGTTAAGAAGCACTGCAACTATAGAAGGAGAGGTGTTTATTAATAAGTTAGCAGTAGAGCCAGGGGCAACGTTTAATGCAACTTGTACTATGGGGTCAGGAGTAAAGACTTTAAATACGAATTCAATTGAAGAAAAAACCGCTTAGTAAATACGTTCGATTTACCGGAATCGCTTTTCAAATGGGAGGGACTATTTATTTAGGAAGTCTTTTAGGAAAGTGGTTGGATGGTCAATTCCCTAATGAACATGAGTTGTATACTAAAATAGTTACGTTGTTAGCTGTTTTTTTGGCGATGTTTTCAGTTATACGTCAAGTAATAAAAATCACCAATCAAGATGATTAAAAGAATCCTTACCTACTTATCAATAGTAATCCTTGTTTTTATAATAGTGTTTTTTACGCATCAATATGTGTTAGATGCTAAACAATTAGTTTTATCGTATTCTTTATTAAATATATACTTGTTTAATGCAGTTGCGTCTGTAATTATATATTCCTGTATTGAATTAGTTGCAGAAAAGGTGCCAAGTCAGGCTAGTTATGCTTTTTTAGCATGTATATTTTTAAAAATTGGTTTTTTTGTAGTTTTGTTTCAGGTTGCAATTTTCCCTGAAGTAAAATTAGAATTATTTCAGCGTCTATCATTGATAATACCTTTCTTCTTGTTTATTATAATTGAGGCAGTTGGTGTGTCGAAATTATTAAACTCGAAAACGTTTTAGTTTTTGGTTCGCTCCAGCCTTTAAAGTTCCGGAAACAAACAAATTTAAAAAAGCGTTTGTAGTTTTGATTTATTGTGTACCTTTGCACCGAAATTTAGAGAGCATAAGTTTTATATAGTATATAAGGTATGATGATGGCACAAAAATCTATTCAATTTTTATTAACGCTAACTATAGCGTTGTTTTCAGTTGTAACATTTGCACAACATGGGGAAGATCATGGAGTAAAAGAAGATCAACATGACACGCATGCTGCTAGTGGTAATCAAGTGAATACGGCAAAAGAAATAAAGGCCTATATCGAGCATCACTTAAAGGATTCTCACGATTTTCACTTTTACACAGATAATAAAACGAATACACATTACGGTTTTTCTTTACCTGTAATTGTATGGACAAGTAAAGGAGTAAGGACTTTTATGTCTTCTGCTTTTCATCATAATGACGATGGCCATGTTCTTGTTGAAAGAGATGGTGTTACATTAACAAAGATTCATAGTAAAATATACGAATTAAACTCAGGGGCAACAGCAGTAGCTTTTGATGATACTCATCATGCAACAAATGCAGCTAAAGTATTAGATTTCTCTATTACTAAGAGTGTTGTGGGGATGTTGTTAACTGGTTTGTTGATGTTATTAGTGTTTTCTTCATTAGCAAGAGGGTATAAAAAAGGAGCAATCCCTACAGGTTTTGCAAGAGTATTAGAGCCTTTGGTTATTTATGTAAGAGATGAGATTGCTCGCCCGAACATTGGAGAGAAGAAGTATAGGAAGTTTATGGGGTTTTTATTAACCGTATTTTTCTTTATCTGGATATTAAATTTATTAGGATTAACACCATTAGGATTCAACGTAACAGGTAATATTGCTGTAACAGCATGTTTGGCTATTTTTACAATGGTTATTTACATGACTAGTGGTACTAAGGATTTTTGGGCACATACCTTATGGATGCCAGGAGTGCCAGTGGTATTACGTCCTATATTAGCAGTAATAGAATTAGCAGGGTTTGTTTTAATTAAGCCTTTCTCATTGTTAGTGCGTTTATTTGCAAACATTACCGCAGGTCACTTTGTTGTAATGAGTTTAATAGCTTTAACTATTACAATGAAAGAAGCTTTCGGTCCTGTAGCGTCTACAGGGATGTCAGTAGTATTAACATTATTTATAATGGTAATTGAAATACTGGTAGCTTTTTTGCAAGCATTTATTTTTACGATGTTATCATCATTATTTATAGGGATGGCTGTCGAAGAACATGACGCTCATTAAAAATCAATATTGTTGATTTTAATTCCCATGAAAATGGAACCTCTTCGAAAGAAGAATTAAAATCCTCTTAGAGGTATCTCCTTGAAAAAGAGATCTGAATAAGTATAATTTTGTTTAATATATATAAATCAATTAGTTATGTACAATTTAATTGGAGCTGGATTAATCGTAATCGGTGGTGGAATCGGACTTGGTCAAATAGGTGGAAAAGC
>Ga0105354_1002701_pt1 | contig 10492 bp, 14 predicted proteins | sample GOMGulsemesocosm_FD_83658 | JGI IMG/M metagenome (GOLD analysis project Ga0105354, IMG submission 83658) | Methane-oxidizing microbial communities from mesocosms in the Gulf of Mexico - GOM9B Gulf of Mexico | ecosystem: Environmental > Aquatic > Marine > Cold seeps | place: USA: Gulf of America...
AGGGAGCATTAAAAGTTAACTATTTTATTAGTCAAGGATCAAAGTGGTTTGTGCTACTTAGTAAATGTGTTTTCTCACTAAATGTAGTGAGGAAATGTATACCTGATTTTGGGTATTGCATGGCAATGCTTAGTAATTTACTTTTGGATTTTATTATTCATCTGTATTTGTGGTCAAGTATTAAAAGAATACGATGTCTTTATCAGAAAATAATCAATTTTAGAGGTCAAGAATTATGAGTTGACAGCACATCATTATAGTAGGGCTTTTCTTATCTTGTTTGTAGGTGCTTAGGTTGTACCTCTATTAAATGTAAGTTGAAGTATCACCTTCTTTATTTTAAAGCCAAAATTAGAACTTTTTTATTTTTTTAAAATTTCTTTAAAAAAATGGGTAACAAAAACTCTTTTTAGAGAACTATAGTGTTGAAGACACTATGTACCGTAAAATACGCTAGAAAAACTGTAAACAAATGTTGATAAAAAATTAAAGAAACAAGCGCTAAACATCAATTACTTAGGATATATAAAGTTATTTTTATTACACTAAATATAAACCTTTTAAAATTGATTATTATGAAAAAATTAGCGTTAGTATCAGTACTATTAGTATCATTATTTGTATTTAATTCGTGTGAAACCGAAGATGATGCAATTACAGGAATTAACAATTTGCCAAAAACAAATGTTTTAGCAAGAATTGAACCAGAAAAAGTTCAGCCAGATGGAGATTCAGAAACCGACACAGATACCAGCGACGACGAAGACGAAGGGATATAAAATACTAATTACTACTATTATACTTATAGGAGCTATTGGATTTATAGCTCCTTTTGTACATAAACACTTTTCAGTAGATGAACGATTTGATTTACTTGAATCAGAATACAGTTCGGCTACAAAAACAAGAAATAAGCAAAGTAAAATATATAAAAAACTTACTAATGATTTTACAGAAGGGTTAATTTCATTAGATGAATTAGGGAGAAAATTACCTGTAACTGTAAGAAAATACAATAAGTTAGATAAGATTAGAGCGGATAAAAAGTTAGCTTTTAGAGAATATGAAGAATCTATAAAAATAAATAGGTTTGAATCTATGTACACTTTTTTGTTTCCAATAGGCTTTTCAATATCTATGTTTGTACTTTGTTTACTGGCTTTATATGTAGTTTATAGCAAGGAGCGTAATAAAACAATTAATACTGTATTAAAGCGTATTTTCAGCTTATACCTAATCATCCCTTTATTTTTCTTTATCCAATCATTCACAACAATTCATGAATATGGACGCTGGGTATATTATTCTATCATAATTATACTTGCGCTATCTTCATCAAAAATGTTACATTCATTTGCGCTTAAAATCATAAACAAGAGCGAACACATAAAGCACATAACTAAACTATTTTTTAGTTATATCAACTCTTCAAGGAAAAAATTCTATTTATTAGCATCTCATTCTATCAATGAGGATAATGAACCTCAAATAAAAGATCTGAGTGCAGAATATGAAAATGAATTAGAAGAAGTAATACATAAAGTCAGAAAAAAAACTAACAATCATGGAGAAAGATAAAAATGATTCGCTTGACTATCTATTAAGAAAGGGCTATATATTAGAAGAAGATTGTACTGATTTAAAAACACAATTTGAAAAAGAACTGGAGGATAAAATAAAGAGGATTGATAGTAAGATGGATGCATTAAAAAAGAGATTAAATTCTCTTGAAATTGAAATATCATCATTCAATTAATTAGTTCACTTTTTTGTAGTCCTCATTATTTTTATTTCTGCTTCTAATTCTTCAACTTTTTCGGCTAATTTTCTATAGTTTTGTTCTTTGACTAAGCTCGTAATAAGTAGCATAAACTCTCTGTTTTCTAAAAACTGTTCCTGTTTTTTAGAAATTTGTTTTGTGAATGATTCTATTTTAAAATCATCTAAAGTTACTGATGACATATTATTTAAATGAACTTTATTTAATGACGCTATTTCGACATTAACTAGATTATCAATCGAAATTTTATAATAGTCAGATATTTTTTGTAGTGTTTCTATTTTTGGCTTAGCTTTATTAGCTAAATAAGCTCCAATAGCACCTCTATTTAAATTAAAAATTCTACCAAAAGCATCATTAGATACACCTTCATTACCTATTAGGTATTGTAAATTTTCTGCAATTTTCATTATTATTATATCTTTTCTTGACAAATATTACATTTTTTATTTGCATGTGCAGAAAATAAATGTATATTTGTATGAGGATTTCAATGTAAATATATGAAAAAATACAATGAACAACAGAAGAAATGTTTTAGTTATAATTTAACAAGAATTATAGCTAATAAAGTTGGTTGTTCCTATGACCATGTATACAATGTTTTACAAAAAAAATCAGGAAGCATACAACAAACTACTTTATATATAAAAATAACTAAAGCAGCAGATAAAATTTTAGCTACAATTGAAAAAATGTAAATCGAACTATTTTCAAATATAATTTATTAAAGGAAGTACACAATTAGGGTTGGCTTTATTAGTTAGCTAATTATAATGGGTTTTAAAAGGTTTTAGTTTGAACCAAGTACTTCCTTTTTTATATAAAAAAGAATACTTTATTTTAATAAGGATATGTTAAATCGAGAATATATGGAACCTATACAAATTATAATTATTAGTAATGACGAAACATACAAATCTGGTTTAAAAAACAACTTAAAACATTCTAATATAGATATATATGCTATTGATTCAATTGCTGATGTATTGCCTTATTTAGATGAAAAACCACCATTTAAACTAATTATTTTTAAACCTGAAACCCCGTTTGAGGAAGACAAAATTATTAAGTATTCAAAAATTAAAAGAAAGGAATTTAACCTCAGGATTTTAGTATTTCAACAGAAACACAAATGCTTAGTAACTATTACTAATATTTCTATCATGTTTTATTTAAAACATAATATCCGCCATTTTAGAAATATGACTGCGGCAAGGATTTTAGAAATTTTTGAACCTAAAAAAAATACGCTTGAATATATATAATTAATAATAAAAAGCTAAAAACACAATAAAACATCGATTAAACTGTTAATAATATCGATATATCGCTTTTTATTACAGATTAATATAAAAATACTCTTTTGCGCAAAAGGAACGGTAAATACCTCTCGTATGTTTAAAGTAGGTATATTTAATAAAAAACAATGGAAAAATTAAGTTTAGAAAAATTTTCAGATAAACAAGTAGAATTACATTCAACAGTTGGAGGTAAAACATTACCTTATAAAAACTATAGCCTTGCCTCAAGTACAATACTTGAAGAAGGTCATTCTTGTAACATAAACCATGATGCATCATGTCATCACCACGTAACAGATGATGCAACAACAACAAGTAATTATATTTCTTGTGGGACATCTACTTGTACTGCAGGAGAATGTTTAATGTAATAAATAAAAATTATGAAATCATTTAAAGAAATAAAAAACGAAATACTTCTTGATACAGAAATGGATACTGTAACAGGAGGTAAAACATTACCATATAATGTATTTATTGATGATCCAGGAAAAATACATATCAGTAATCACAAAATTTCAGGAGGTTGGCTGACGGATGAGCATCAAGATTATAATAACGATAACCAAATTAATGGAAATGATACATATGTAGATATAGTAACTCATATGTAGAAATTGAATATATTTCCAAGAGCCAAAAGCTCTTGGAAATATTATAAATATTCTTAAATTCAATTAATAAATGAAATACCTTATACTACTTCCCTTATTTATATTTTTTTCTTGTGCTTTGACTAAAGATCAAAAATTTAATCGAGATCAAGAGCAATTGCATACTAAGCTTACGCAAATGTTTGATTTAGATCAAAAAATAAGACATCAAGCTAATGATTTGGATTATAAATATGATACCATTATATACGGTAAAAACAAACACATTAAAGACTATACTTCACAAAGAGCAAGAAGCATACAATTTCATTCTAGAGTAAAACTTGTAAAGTTATATTTACAATACAAAAAAAAAGGAAAAAACATAGACTCTATTATTTTAGATAAAGAAGTACTTCATCCTTCAAAATTGCAAGAGTATTTTAAAAAAACAGATTCAATATATACTTTTATTGATAAAATTGATGATATAAACAAACTGAAAATTTTTAAAATTGTTAGGAAATACGGTTACCCTAGTAATAAGCGGTTTCATAAGAAATGTGATTTTAGTACGGTATATTTTTTCTTACATATATTAAAGCCAACAGATACAAAAATGTTGAAAATATTAGAAAAAGAAGTTCAGAAAAAGCGATTAGAGAAATATGATTATGACAGGATAATTAACCGAATTAAAAATATATAACATTTATCTACTCAAAAAAAAGATATGAATAATGTATTTGTTATTTCGGAACGGTTTGATAAAAACACCGATTTATTTTTAGAATGGATGGATTCATTCTCAATAGATGCCATAAGAATTAACTTTGAAGACAGTTTAAAGTATGATATTTCATTTTTTACAGAAGGTTCTATTCTTAAAATTAATAACCACCAAAACAATAGCTTTAGTTTAATAACGAAGGACTCTAATGTTTGGCATAGAAGAGGGCATTTACCTATTAGATCAAATAATTATTCTAAATTATTCGATGATGATATAGAAAAATATTTAAGTAATGAATCAGATAATTTAATTAAGTCTTTAGATGTTATATTAAAGAAAAATGTAAAAATTCATATTGGTTCTTGGTTTCATGAAAAAGAAAATCAAAAACTAACAAACTTATTTATCGCTCGAAGTATCGGTTTTACTATACCAAAAACAATAATCACCAATTCTAAAGCAGAATTACTGATGTTTTACACGGAATCAAAACCTGTAATTTCTAAGGCTATTAGTAAAATGCCTTTGTTTTTTAAACAAGAATTCACTGCTAGTAATGGTACTTTTTTAGTTACAGAAGAAATGATTGATAAGCTTTCAAATAAATTTGAGTCAATAATTTTACAACAATATATAGATAAAATTTACGAAGTACGAATTTTTGTATTTGCTGATAAAATTTATCCAATGGCTATTTTTTCTAAAGGAGAAAATGGAGCTAAAGTTGATTATAGAAATCAAAGTGATGAAAATAAATGCATACCCTATATATTACCTAATGAAATAAAAAATAAAGTAAAATCATTAATGAAATTGATTGACCTTGATACTGGATCAGTTGATTTAATGGTTACCCAAGATGATAAATATGTATTTTTAGAAATTAACCCTATGGGGCAATTTGATTGGGTTTCTGTAAATTGTAATTATAACATCGAGTTTGAAATTGCCAATTTTTTTAAAAATAATTTATAATGAAAAGGATAACAGATGAAAATACACTCAGTTATTTACCACTAACATTACAAACTTTAAAATACACAATAAAAAACAACTCAGATAAAGTTAAAACATTAGAGTTTTCTGTTAGTTTATATCAAACTAATAAAACTACACTCAAAAAATTTCATCGTCAAATATCCAAAATAATTTAAAAAAACATGCTTAAATCTAATAATTTACCATTTAAATTATTCTCTAACTGCATACCCGTTTTAGGAAAAAAGAGAAGTGTTATTTGTGATTTCCAAAAAAATGATATAAAAATAATCCCTAATGACCTATATAATATTTTAATTGAGCATGAAGAAAAAACAATTGAAAATATAAAGAGTAATTATAATAATCAATTTGATGATGTTATTGATGAATATTTTCAATTCTTAGTTGAAAATGATTTTATTTTTTTTACTAAAACCCCTCAATTATTTCCTAAAATAGATACAACTTGGCGATCACCTTTTCAAATATCTAATGCTATAATTGATTTTAATAACGAAAGTCAAGATAATTTTGATTTAATTTTTAATCAATTAGATGATTTACGTTGTAAGCACATACAAATTCGTTTTTTTTCAGAAACGACAATAGATTTACTAAATAGACTAATTACATATCTAAATGATAATAAATCCATTATACAAAATGTCGAAATATATTTACCATTTACAAATAGTATTAAACATGAAGATTTATTATCCTTTATAGAAAGTAATGGAAGACTAAGTACATTAATCGTTTATGAAGCAGAAAAGGATGATATGATAATGATAAAACATCAAGGGTATTTATTATACATCAAGGATAAACTTCATAATGAAAAAAGCTGTGGTAAAATACACTCTGGAAATTTCGTTAAAAACATAACTAATTATATAGAAAGTGTAAATCATAACTCATGCTTAAACGGTAAAATATCCGTTGATGTAAATGGTAATATTAAAAATTGCCCTTCAATGCATAAAAGTTTTGGGAATATAAAAGAAACCTCTTTAAAAGAAGCATTATCACATACTGATTTTAAACAGTATTGGAATATTACTAAAGATCAAATAGATGGTTGTAAAGATTGTGAGTTTAGACATGTATGTACTGACTGTAGAGCTTATGTAGAAGACCCTAAAAATGATTACTCAAAGCCTTTAAAATGCGGTTATGATCCTGAAACAAATAAATGGTCGGATTGGAGTACAAACCCTCTAAAGGAAAAAGGAATAAATCATTATGGTTTAACTGAATTATTAAATAATAAATAAGTTTGAAAAAATTCCCTTTTTATAAACAAGCAGACTTAAAAGATTGTGGTCCTACTTGCTTAAAAATAATTGCTAAATATTATGGTAAAACTTTATCAATACAAGATTTACGTGGTTATAGTGAAACTTCACGTGAAGGAAGTAGTTTATTAGGCATTAGCAATGCAGCAGAAAAACTTGGCTTTAGAACTTTAGGAGTAAAAATAAACTTAGATCGATTATTAGAAGCGCCATTACCATGTATAGTACACTGGAATAGTAATCACTATGTAGTTTTATACAAAGTAAAAAATGGTGTTTATTATATATCTGATCCTGCTCATGGGCTATTAAAATACACTACTGAAAATTTTATAAAACATTGGATTGGTAATAATGCCAATACTACTACCGAAGAAGGAATAGTTCTATTATTAGAAACAACTCCAAAATTTAATAATGCTAATTTTGAGGACTCAAAACCTAACTTTGGTTTTAAATTTTTAAGTAAATACGTATTTAAGCACAAGCGCTTTTTGTGGCAGTTAGTTATAGGTTTGATGGCTGCAAGTTTACTACAACTTGTTTTTCCCTTTTTAACTCAAAGCGTAGTTGATGTTGGAATAAAAAATCAAGATGTGCATTTCATTTATTTAATCTTGTTTGCCCAATTAGCTTTATTTATTGGTAGAACTGGAATAGAAATAATTCGTAGTTGGATATTATTACATTTAAGTACCCGTATTAATATTTCATTAATATCAGACTTCTTTATCAAATTAATGAGTTTGCCTATTTCATTTTTTGATGTTAAAATGACGGGGGATATATTACAACGCATTAATGATCATAAACGCATAGAACGCATTTTAACTACGTCATCATTAAGCGTATTATTTTCAATGGTTAATTTAGTTGTATTCAGCTTTGTTTTAGCCTATTATAGTCTACAAATATTAGGTGTTTTTTTTGTAGGCAGTCTTTTTTATATTTTTTGGATTATTATCTTTTTAAAAAAGAGAAGAGATTTAGATTATAAACATTTTTCTCAAGTAAGTGATGAGCAAAGTAAAGTTATCGAACTCATTAATGGAATGCAAGAAATCAAACTGCATAATGCTGAAAAACAAAAACGTTGGAGTTGGGAATACTTACAAGCACGATTATTTAAGATATCTATAGAAGGGCTGGCTTTAGAACAATATCAAAGTGTTGGCTCAGGTTTTATAAATGAATTTAAAAATATTTTAATTACAGCATTATCTGCTATACTCGTTATAGACGGTGAGATTACTTTAGGGATGATGTTGTCAATATCCTACATTGTTGGGCAATTAAATTCACCAATATCTCAATTGATTAATTTTATAAAACAAGTTCAGGATGCAAAAATATCCTTAGAAAGGCTTTCAGAAATACATGATAAAGATGATGAAGAGCAAATAGATCAAGAAAAAATAGTTGGCATACCAAATGATCTCTCTATAAAAATAGAAGATATTTCATTTAAATATACCGGAGCAAATCAATTCGTTTTAGAAAACTTAGAATTAGAAATACCTGCAAACAAGATTACTGCAATTGTTGGGACAAGTGGAAGTGGAAAAACTACTTTAATGAAACTGCTTTTAAAATTTTACGAACCAAACACAGGTCAAATTAAATTAGGTAACTATGATTTACAACAGGTTTCTCAAAAAACATGGAGGAATAAGTGTGGAGTTGTAATGCAAGAAGGGTATATTTTTAGTGATAGTATTGCTAATAATATAGCTATTGGAGAAGATATTATTGATAAGAAAAAGTTAGCACATTCAGTTGGTGTGGCTAATATCAAAGAGTTTATTGAAACATTACCGCTATCTTATAATACTAAAATAGGAATGGAAGGTATTGGGTTAAGTACAGGACAGAAACAACGTTTATTAATAGCTAGAGCAGTTTATAAAAACCCTGATTATCTATTCTTTGATGAGGCTACTAGTGCTTTAGATGCTAATAACGAAAAAGTTATTATGGAAAAACTAAACTTGTTTTTTAACAATAAAACAGTAGTCGTAATAGCACATCGATTGAGTACTGTAAAAAATGCACATCAAATTGTAGTTTTAGATAAAGGTAAAATTGTTGAAATTGGTAATCATGATACTTTAGTACATAAAAAAGGAAATTATTATCATTTAGTAAAGAATCAATTAGAATTAGGAAATTAATATGCCCAATAACTTAGATAATATAGAATTAAGAAGCGAAGAGGTTCAGGAAATATTAACAAGAGTACCACATTGGATGATTCGTTGGGGAAATGTACTTTTTTTGTTCTTGATTATAATGCTTTTAATGATTACTTGGTTTGTTAAATATCCTGATATTATTTCAGGTTCAGCTATTTTAACTACAAATAGGCCTCCTCAAAAAGAATATGCAAAATTAACAGGTAAAATAAACCATCTTTTGGTAAAAGATAATCAACACGTTTTATTGAATACTCCATTAGCTATTCTTGAAAATACAGCCAATTATAAAGATGTTTTTTATTTAAAATCGATAGTTGATACTATTAAAGTTAATAATAAAGATTTTAAGTTCCCCATAGATAATATACCAATGTTATTTTTAGGAAGTATAGATACAGATTTTGCTTTATTTGAAAACAATTATATTCATTATAGACTTAATAAGGAATTGAATCCATTTCAATATGAATCTGATAATGCTACTATTTCGAAATCTGAATTATCATTACGCTTAAAAACGTTGAAGTCACAAAAACAACTATACAGATCAGAGCTATCATTTAAAAAAAAGGATTTAAATCGATATAAAACCCTTTTTGAAAAAGGAGTTGTTTCTGCCCAAGAATATGAGAATAAACAATTAGATTATTTACAAGCCAATAGAAATTATAAAAACATTAATGCTTCAATCTCTCAAACTAGGGAACTAATTAATACTACTGATAACAATAGTAAAGGAAGTGTTGTTAAGAATACACGAGAAGAAATAAAACTACTAAAGGATGTAATTCAATCGTTTAATAGACTGAAAATAAGCATTACAAATTGGGAATTGCAATATACATTTCAAGCTAAAGTTGATGGTCAGGTTTCTTTTATGAATTATTGGAGCGAAAACCAGACTGTTAATGCAGGTGATTTAGTATTTACAATAATCCCAAAAGAGCATAATGGTTATGTGGTTAAATCTAAAATAGCTTCTTTTAATTCAGGTAAAATTAAAATTGGGCAAAGAGTAAATATTAAACTTCAAAATTACCCTGAAACTGAATTCGGGATGTTAACTGGTAAGGTGAAATCTATATCCAGTATACCTGATAAAGAAGGGTTTTATTTTGTTGATGTTATTTTACCTAATGATTTAGTAACAACCTATAACAAAGAGCTAATTTTTAAACAGGAAATGATTGGTTCTGCTGAAATTATAACGGAAGATTTGCGTTTAATCGAACGTTTTTTTTATCAGTTTAAAGAAGTTTTTAAAAGGTGATGTTAATTATTCTTAAGAATTAAAACACCTTAAACCCACTTATAAAAACATTCGTAGCAGCTGGTGCTGTCCAATACGGCATTAAAATAGCATCTGTTGCTGGATTGTTAGGGATAAATTGGTGTAATAAATTCATATTAGTATCGAAATTACCTGATGACACTTCATGGAAGGTTAAATGTTTTTTTATTAAATTTTGCAGTTATTTTTCATATTTAGTATCCAATGTTTCTAATTAAATTATTAGAGGTCAGTAGTTAGGTTCATATGCAGATTTAGAGCAATTACTGTCTGTTCGAGCGCAGTCGAGAACTATTGAGGTCAAAAAAGTTCTCGACTGC
>Ga0105354_1002707_pt1 | contig 10477 bp, 11 predicted proteins | sample GOMGulsemesocosm_FD_83658 | JGI IMG/M metagenome (GOLD analysis project Ga0105354, IMG submission 83658) | Methane-oxidizing microbial communities from mesocosms in the Gulf of Mexico - GOM9B Gulf of Mexico | ecosystem: Environmental > Aquatic > Marine > Cold seeps | place: USA: Gulf of America...
CTGGTGCTAGGTTTATAGTGATCCGTTTTGCTGGAAATTCATAACCGCAATTGATGATTGCACTTCGAACGCGATCTTTTGATTCTCGAACCGATGTTTCAGGTAAACCAACAATATTGAATGTGGTTTTTAATGCCATTAAATTAATGTATGATTAATGCACAATTACTATAAGGAAGAGTAAAGATGACTACTGCCTACAGTTACATACGTTTTAGCAGTGTAAAACAGAATCAAGGTAATAGTATACAACGCCAGCAAGAGCTAATAGATGAGTGGAAACATAATAATCCTACTATTAATTTCTCAGAAAAAAACTACGAAGATCTCGGTTTAAGTGGGTTTACTGCAAAGAACTTAGAAAATGGGGAATTAGGGCTATTCAGAGAAGCGGTAGAGCTAGGAAAAATAGAAAAGGGAGATATCTTGCTGGTTGAGTCTGTTGACCGCATAGGGAGAATGGAGTTTGATAGATTATCAAGCCTTATAACAGGCTTAACAATATTGGGTATAAAGATAATTACTCTTGAGGATGGAGAAGAGTATTCAACAGATACTTTTAACAATAACAAGTCAAAAGCATACGTACTAACAAGTAAGATACAAGCAGCACATGAGTACAGTGACAGATTATCAAGAAGATTACAGAAATCAAGACAGGCAACCAGAGATGCTGTATTAGAAAGGTTTAGTAGGGAGGTAGACCACAATGAACAGTCTGCTATATGGATCACAAAGAGTTGCCCTAGTTGGCTTGATTGGGTGAGTACAGGTGATATTGAAAAAAATCGTGAGGTGGGTTGCTTTCAACTTAATAAAGAAAGAGCAAAGGTTGTTAAATATGTGTTTGAGTTGTATGTAGGAGGTGCTGGAACTCCATCAATAGCTAGTAAGTTGAATAAAGAAAAGGTAGAAAGCTTTAATGGCAAGGGGTGGCACGGTAGCTATATAAATAAGATACTATTTAATCGACAAGCAATTGGTGAGCTTACACTAAACCAGAAGAATAAAGATAAAGAAGAGATCGTAGTAGGCTACTATCCACCTGCTGTATCGAGGGAGCTTTATTTACAAGCAAAACAAAGGAAATCGGTTGAGTACAAGGTGTTCAGAACTACTGATAGCCGTAAGCCTTTTGATATATATGCAGGCGTTGTTAACTGTGGGGTCTGTGGTAGTAAAGCCAAATCATACAATAAAGGTGATGGTTACTACGTTTACCAGTGCTGTGATAGTAAACGAGGCTTATGTGGTAAACCAAAATCACGTATGTTCAATAAAGATCATATAGACCATCATATATCGACGTTTCTTAGTTACCATCTATCTATCTTAGCTTTAATGAATAAAGAGGAGAGTTTTGAGTTAATTGAAACGGGGAGTGGCGGTAATACTAATATTACAATACATACAGATGGTGATTATAAACAGAAGTTAATTAGAAGATCATTGCTTAAAAAGCAGGAATATGAAGATGCGTACATGGATCAGCTTGATAAGGATATTGTTGAGGGGCTTAGAGAGGAATATAGAACACTTCAACGAGAATTGAGAGATATTGATGCGGTAGAGAGAGAAGCTAAAGATAGGAAAGAAAGTGAAAGTTATTTTGATAGATCTTTTTCACCTATGGATATTAAGTATAGTCACTTTGATTGGGTCAATTGGAAGTATGGAAACCATAAAGAGTTCTCTGTCAGTGAGGAAAATAAAAGATTTATTAACCAACTTCTAAAAAGGTTTAAGGTAACTGTAAGTCTGTACGAGGATTGTGTGATGTTGAAGTTTGGTAGCGCAACATTGCTAACGATCAAGAAACCAAAGAAAACAGTTATGAATACGATAAGTTATGACCTTGAAAACACTCCGTTTTTAGAAATTGCAAATAATACTGATAAACCCCTTGAAGGATATAGTGAATTTTCTTCTGAACAAGAAAATGAAGCTAGAGCTTTGCTTATAACTAATGATGTACTCAAGTATTTATAATGAATAAATTAATAATCGTATTTTTAGCATGTTTATCTTCAACATCCTTTGCGAAAGAAACCTACCCCAACATAACAATATCTAATATTGTCAGTGTCTATGACGGTGATACAATCAAGGTAAATATTGATAATTATCCTGCAGTAATAGGTAAGAGTATATCTATTCGAATAAGGGGTATAGATGCTCCAGAGATGCGCGCTAAGTGCTCTTCAGAGAAAACTAAGGCGAAACTAGCTAGAGACTATTTAAGGGCTATACTAGCCAGAGGGGAGGTCTTAGAGCTTCATAATGTAGAGAGGGGGAAATATTTCCGTATAGTAGCTAACTTGATAGTTGATGACGTTGATATAGCTGAATTAATGATTGAAAAACAATTGGCTAGGAAATACGATGGGAAAGCCAAAAGATTAAGTTGGTGTAATTAACAATTAATAGGGAAGTTAAAATGATCTGTGTAAAGTGTAAGCATGACAACGAATATTCAAGTAAATTTTGTAGCCACTGTGGCAGCGAAATAACCTCAACAGGTGACATAATTAAACAGATTAATTCATCACCATCCATAGAAAATAATAGTGAAAGTGTTAATTGTTTAGGTCGTTATAAAAATGGGTATATTTGTTCATCTGGTGGAGCATCGGAGTTAAAACAAATAACTATAAATTCTTTTTGGAAAAACATTAAACCGAATAATAATGACAGTGTATTTTTTTCATATTCCCCAGAAAACAAAATAGCTACAAACGTAAGGGCTAAACCTATTTTTGCTGATCCTACTCAAAACTACAGGATTGAAGTTAAAGGTGGAGTCATTCCAACGGGGCGTTACATTATTTCAACAAATAACACATCGCTACAGAATAAGAAATCTACAGAAGTCTACTCCTTATATGGTTCGACTATTAACATCACAACTGAAGAAAGAGCTAGAGAAAAGCTAAAAAGCGTTGTAATTGGTGCTGTAGGAGCTATCGCTACATTGGGCATTGGTTTGGTCGTGGGTGCTCTTCATGCGTCTAAGAAATTTCTCTTAATTGAAGTAACCCTGAGTAATGGTGATTTTTTCATTGCCGAATGTAGACCTGATGTTTATCAGAAAATGCTACTGACAACGAAATATAAAGTAGAGATTAGCCAAGAAGAATATATTGATTCAATTACAGCTAAAAATAATACAAAAAATATTGAAGAGTTTTATAAGGGTGCAAAAAATAAGGAACTAATTTTTAATGTAGGTGCAGGGTTATTTTTACTAATCGTATTGTTAGCAATAGCGAACTAATTTACCACTTTTCTAAAAATTAAAATCCCACTTTTCCATGTAGGCTTGAGTATTAATTTACTTTAGCCCAAAATATCATATACGCGTTTTCACTGTTCATCGACAGTCTATACCACTTTTGTAAGTCCCCTATTTTATCCTAAAATATCCACCTATACTTTACACAATAGTATTCTGTAAAGTATGGAACTGCCATTATTACTTGACTCTTCATTGATTATCGCCTTATACTTTACACAACCAATGGATATCAACAATGTGTAACAAGGGTTAATCAATATGAAAGAAGTTATGGCTGTAACAGATGAAGCACAATTAAATGTAATTCCAGCGTTATTAAAGAAGCATCATAGTAATCAGATGAGTGATGTTTGGGAGTTCGGTTTAAATGTTGCTCTGAGGATAAGTGATACTCTTGATATTAAATTCAGTGATATTGTAAATGGTCGATTAGAGATAGTAGAGGGGAAGACTAATAAAAGGGCTAGTATAGCCTTGAACAGTAAAGCATTAGCTATTGTTGATAATATTCGTCAGCAATACCCACTAGATGTTTATCTGTTTCAATCTCGTAGTAGTAGAAATTTATCTGGTAAAATTAAACCAGTATCGAGACAGGCAGTAAGCACATCTTTTAAAGATATAGGTGTCATACTTGGTATTAAATTGGGAACTCACTCAATGAGAAAGACTAGAGGCTACCATTTATATAAACGTACTAATGATATAGCTAGAGTCAGTAAGATGCTCAGACACAGCTCAACGGGCGTTACACTAAGATATATTGGTATTACTCAAGAGAGTGTAGACTCAGACTTTAATGAGTTGGTGTTATAAGTTCCATGGGGATACCAGTTGTAAACTTGATGGGTTATTGTTACTTGTTCAAACACGTCAAATTAAGGTTGAAATTCTACCTTCTTTTACGCTCAAAGTGAGATAAATATAACAGTCACTATTGCTACATTGAAGACAAACATCTAAAAAGATTAGTTCCTTATTCAGAAATCCATCAAGACTTAGTTCGCAGCCAAAGCATAAGGAGACATAAATATTTTAAATAACATGAGCGATTTTCACATAGCTGACGTTTCAAAGTTACAACCCTAAGCATCTGGTGTAAGATGTTTTTCAATCAAATATAACAATAAGAAGAATTTAAAATGAATAAAGGGAATTATAAAGAATACATTAAAGGAATCTTCAGTAACGTCTTTGTTTATAGCCTTATCGACACTTTTTTTACCATAATTTATGTATTCGTCATTGGTGGAATTACATTGCTGTATACATTGGCAATAGACGAACATTCACTAATACAGGAAAAGCAAATTCTAGTCTCTATTCAAATTTTTCTAGTTATTTATTTTTCGGTCATTTCGGTAACTTCACTTAACGCATATATAAAGTTTAAAAGGAATTTTAAAGCTTCAAATCAGGAATGAAAAAATGTTTGAACATATTAAGCAAAAACAAGAGAGAGAGGCTGCAAAAGAAAGCCAACATGCAATCAACTCGATGAAAAGCAATGATTATCTTGCGATTTCTCACCATATTTCTTCTTTGATAATAGCTATTGTAGCTTTTTGCTTGATCTTCTCTTCTGTAGGTCTTTCAAGTACAAATAGCAACGAAACTATCATCGGTTATGGGCTACAGGTAATTGCTGGAATATTGGTGCTTTTTCATGGATTTAATAAGCGAAAATCTAGTTATCTAAATAAATATGTATATCTAATTGTCAGGATTAAGTCTTTATTTATAAGACATTGGTATGCAGATTATTTAGCTAAGTATTTTTGGGCTAGTATAGCTGTATTATTAAGTGTATCAGGGATATTGTTACATGCGTATATTACAGGTCAAAGCGGTTGGACCTCACCAAAATCATATCAAGGTGAAAGTTACTCTTCATCAGTAACAATGATAATAAGTACAGCATCGGGGTTACTCGCAGCTCAAATAGCTTTATTTAGTTTTATGATGCAACAAGTACTCAGTAAATATTCAGGGGTCGTAGCCCAAACTGTTGCTAGCCACAGAGCTATTAAGCTGTTAGCACTATTTCCTGTTGTTGGATTATTAATTCCTTTTTTGCTTCATAACGTCGGTGCTCCAACCTCTATAGAAAATCTAGTACTACCAGCCATTGGGGGGATGTTACTTTTAGGTCTGTTTTTAACAGTTATGGTGGCAAAATCAGGGCTGAGCGAAAGTCTTGCTATTAGGTATTTTGGTGTAGCCTCGTCAAGCAAGCTTTTTAAAGCAATACCAGTACCAATAAAAACAATTTCACGTTTTTCAAAGAATTTTTGGAAAATTTTATATTATTTAGGTTTAGATTTTAGAAATAAGAATCTTTTTCAAGCAATTGCCATTCCAATAAATGGCGCAAATATAACTATAGAATCATTAAACGCTTCATTAGGTGTAGCCAATAAAGCAGCAATTGAAGGGCAGCATGATGTATTTGTATCAAGTTTGGTATCAATAGAAATAATTATGAATGCATATGCTGCTAGACGAAAATTATATTGCAGCAGTGAAGATGAAGTCTTTATATACCTGAATTACCAATTTTCAGCGCTAATTGAGTCGACAGCGAAAATACCTAATCAATATTTAATATCAAATTTAACTAGTTCAATTGGAAAAATTGCTAACTTAACGTATTGCATTGGCAACATACCTGCGGATATGGTCGAAAAACACCGTCATTACAATTCTAATAATTTTACAACTTCACAATGGATGGAGTTGCTAATCCAATGCTTTGAAAATACCCATATGTTGACTAGAAGTACAGCTGCTCATGCAACTTTAAGGCAAATGTCAGAATTGGCGTTAACTTCTATAGTTAATAAGGACTCAGACGCTATTACATTAACTTATTTACCTGCAATAAAGAAAGTATTCTTATTGTGTGTTGTGAAGATGTCTGACCCATACCACAAGGAGTTGGCAGGATTGTGTTTAACAAATTTAATGTCGAACTTGATGAACATCACTTCTTACCGTGATTCGCTAAGGGGAACGCATGAAGATCCGTATGAAGAAACGTTAAATCAAATAACTTACTTATCAAAACTTTATCTAGCCGCAGATAAGACTGGGTCAATGACCTTAAATGATCCTTTGAATATAGTGCTTACCAAAACAGCAACAGAGAAGTATTGTATTCAGGAAGTGTTTTTCGTAATTGCTAATAAAAATTTGCCTAACAGTTATTCTTATCGTGTAGCAAACTCTGATATGGAAAAAATAGTTGAAAGATTAAATGAAATGGCAACTTACGCCATGAATTTAAACGTTTATTCATCTTCTTATTATTTGAATGCACTTTTTGAAATCCTTTATTTAGTTGTCAGAGGGCTTCCAGAAAAGTTCAGCGAATACGATGAAATTGAAGGACAAGAAAGAGCAATGTATAGGTTTTCTGAAGAGGCTATATCTACAGAGCAAAGGCTAATCGAACTTATCTGTGACAAATTAAATGAGCTAATAACTATTTTTTACCGCTCTAAACGCTCCTCTATAGACTGGCAACACTCAGTATTTTCATCGTTAGGAATATTAATTATTCGCTTTGCCGACAAGAAAGAAGAATTCATAAAGGTCAAAGTTATTGAAGTTGTTACTAACTATTATTTTCTTATAAATAATGACATCGAAGGAAGCAATAGAACTCATTATGATAGTGAAAAATATCTTCAATTAGTTGCTGCTTGGATGAAATATTTTAATGTGGATAAAGTATTGACTCAAAATATTGAAGACTTACTAACCAGTATTAAAAGAGACTCTAGAGGATACGGCAGTTTAAGGGACAAATACGGTTTATTCGGTTACCCTACGTTACACCATAATGATTTTTATCTGTACCCTATTGAGAATATTCGACATCCACAGATTATGTCTGAAGAATATTCCCACAATTTTGGAGACCTTGGTAACCGACTAATAAATGATAAAGTTCTTTTGCCATTTGCAAAGGGTATTAGGAGTAAAGTTGATAAGATGGCTATTCCTAAGTAGTTATTGCTCTTCATGGCTGTGTTTTAGTAACATTATTAACTAATAATACCTAGGTTGTGACATATTATGTCGCAGGTAGTTTTAGTGATTACTCATGTAAAGTAATGGGGGTATTCAATTAGAGTATGGCTTTCAGCGTATTATGGAAGGTAATTTATTTATTTTAGCTAATTTAGGTAAGTGGCTTTCGCTATTTGTTTAACACTTACGCCAGCATTCAGACTAAATTGTTAATAGTAAATATAATACTGTTCAGACAGATCATCTTTAACGGCTCATCAGTGTTAGAAAATATAGACACGGTTAACTCTATTATTGAGTACATGTAGCATTTAAGTAAGGTCATTATATGGAACTCTTTATTTGTTGGTGCGAATAAGCTGATTAGCTAGTGAGGATTGAAGAATATTACTAATTGGTCTTTTTATTGTTAATCCTCGGAACCAGAGCTTAACTTAACTCTCTTTGTTAAAGCTTTGATATTGGTGCTTTTTTGTTTACGGGGTAATAAGTCCTTTGTATATACCTTGGTTATGTAGCATAGATGCTCCATACCCTCGACTAACTTTGTCTTTAGGTGATGTTCTTTGATACCATTCCGACCTAATGAAAAACTTGTTAGATATGCTTTAGAAGCCTTTTCTATTGCTCGTTGTAACCGATAAGGGTTTAGGACTGCTTTATTGTAAGTAATGCAATAGTGCCAGTGAGTTCCTTTATCTATTGAATGCTCCAAGTACCCTAAATAATTGATATTAGTTATATGACCATCTAGTTTTTCACTGATCTCATTGTTAATGGTATCTTGTACCGCTTTAAAGAATTTACTCTTATCTTTTCCTTCTTTAAATATGCAAGTGAGGTGGATTGCTACAGGTGATTCTTTGGTTGTGCTCATTGATTCATGAGATAACATTAAAAATGATTCAAGCTCTGTTAAGTATTCTAAGTAGTAGCCTTGTTGGTTCTTGAGATCAGGAATGTTCCTCAGTAAATCATAGTGCTTATATTCTATCGTTTCCGTGAATCTGGCTATAATTTGTATCTCCTTATTAATGAGGGAATACTCTGTAGGTTCTATTACTAAAGAGCGTGATGGATTCGTAGGTTTTCGTTTGCGTTGAAACCCCATAAAAAACACAACATAAGTGATTGATATAATTTGTGATTAGTCGTTTTTACTATGGGGGTTAGTTAATGTGCTTCTTACGGAGATATTTGATTTTCTAACAAGTTATGCAACGTTTTTATTGGACTCTAAGAGAGTCATTTTCGAAGTTGGTACAGCTCTAACGGTTACGGCTCTTGATAATCTATATATAATTCATCTATAGCAAAGAGCACAATCTTCGTAAATCCAAAACCAGTTTGTTCTTTTAGATGGATGATCTTTGCTTGCACTTTCTTAGAAAGTCTTATGGTGTAATAACATCGACCGTATAATTTATTTTTGAGCACCATAGCTATTTCCTCGTTTAAGTAACCCTCTAGGTTCTGTATACCACCTATATTTTTAATTAATTTTTTCACTTCTGGGGTCAGATTTATATTCAAACTCATAACTTATCCTGACTAGTGAGCATTAGTGTTAGCGCTGAACGTAAAGGTAGGTAATTTAGTAGAATAAGTAGGTGGTGGTAATTTTTTCCATCAGAATCCCAGCCAAGGCTTCGCGCAAGATGCGCTATGTTTGTTGTATTTTTCGTCGTTTTGATATTATTCATGATCATGATTATTCCTTATATGTTTTATGGTGCCCAAAATAGCGAATACAGGCACTTATGTGCTGTATGCTTAATGGTTTAACGTTTGTCTAAAGTGGTCTGTATTTGCTTCTGAGGCGGTATTACGGGGGTGTTGACACTACTTACTGTTTAACATCTGGAGTAGCTGATTTTGTAACTCTTTTGCTTTGATACTAGCTTGTGTTACTGCTTCGACTTCGGCTTCTTTTGTAGCTTTTTCTGTAATCTCAATAAGCCAATTGTTTTTAGCCTCATCAAGCTCGGCAAGGTACAACTCTTTAACTTTCTTCTTGAGTTTAGTCCGTTCTTTATCTTGAACTGATCGAGGTTTGATATAGTAAATATTTAGTTTTCCGCACGGCTTGGTAAGATTTATATCTAAGGTGTACCCCTTATTCAAAAGATCAGCTGAATCAATAATGAGCTGATGTAAGGTTTTGTAGTTCTTACCTAATCTTGAATGCAAATCTTGGTCTAGATTGAGTTTCGGCCTAACCAGTTGATATATATCTAACTGTTGTTTAATGCGTTTGGTTAGTTCATCTTTATTAATCTCAAATCTTTCTTTATTATTAGCTAATAGCTCTTCAATATTATCCATTATCTATAGTTCCCTTCTCTTCTAGCATCGCCGTTGATAGTGCTTGATAAAGTGGCAGACCTTTCTTAATTAGCCTAGCTACCTTTGCGTATATAGGGCTATAACCTTTATCATCAAAGACTACGTCGAAAGATCTTACTATTGATTTCAAACTTGTTGGTTCATCGAGTATTAAAGTCCTAATTGACTTACCAGTTGCTAATGAAATGGTTTCTTCAATTTTTCGAGTTACCGTATATGAGTTATTATTGTTCATTATTATTCCTTACTTTATTTTGAGAACGACAAAACAGAACTAAGAGATGCTAGTCTTTTAGTTTAGTGATAGTTGTCGTGTTTGGGGGGGATGAACACCGTGAACAGGTGTTCTATATTTCTTTACTTCTAAGAGATATTCTAACATGCATAATAAGTCTTGTAAAATGCAGTGTAATTTGCTACGTGACTTGGTGTGTGATTAGTTATATAGCGTGTTTATTGCTTATTAAAAGCCCTTTGGATTTGATACAACTCGTTATGCTCAGCTATATCTGATTGTAGTAGCCACTTCATCTGTAAGCTCTCAAGTTCTTCTAACTCTAATGATGTACTTTCTTTTAGGATATATAAATCAATCAGATACTTAATCCTATAGAAGGTGGTTTTATCTATCTTTATGTTATGCATACTCGTGCCCTTAATTAATGGCATAAGAAAATGCAATATTGAATGCGGGCAAGCCATTCGCCAAATGAACTTCTACGGCAACAAGGGGAGATTCAAGCCCAACTCGGGCTCGGCTATAAATACAAGCGAGGGTCATAAAAATCCATGTTATTAACA
>Ga0105354_1002710_pt1 | contig 10475 bp, 6 predicted proteins | sample GOMGulsemesocosm_FD_83658 | JGI IMG/M metagenome (GOLD analysis project Ga0105354, IMG submission 83658) | Methane-oxidizing microbial communities from mesocosms in the Gulf of Mexico - GOM9B Gulf of Mexico | ecosystem: Environmental > Aquatic > Marine > Cold seeps | place: USA: Gulf of America...
CCTGGGGTAAACGTAAATGGCAGCCTAAGTCAGTTGTTAATGACTTGATTGATGCTTCCTCTGCTCATGCAGCATATAATTTTGGCGATGGTGTAACTATTGGCTTTTTAGATACAGGCTTAGACCAGTTACAAGGAACATCTTCTGGTCTAGGGTTAGCTACGGATTTATACGGAAACGATAAATTCTGGGGCACTTACGATGCAATAAATAACAACATCAGTAATTACAGTAATGAAGAAAATGGACACGGAACACATGTCACCAGTATTGCTGGGAATGCAGATTATGATGTCTACGGTAAGGTTTATGGTGTTGCACCGAATGCTGCATTAGTAGGAATTAAAGCGTTTGACGCCGAAGGCAAGGCAACTTATGCAGACGTTATTCGCGGTATCGATTGGGCACTACAAGTTAAAGATCAAATTAATTTAAAAGTATTAAATATGTCGTTCAGTGGTCCTGTTCGTTCTTACTATTGGGAAGACCCACTAAACCAAGCGGTAATGAAAGCATGGCAAGCCGGTATTGTTGTGGTTGCGTCTGCAGGAAATAATGGTCCTGATCCTATGACTATTGGTGTACCAGGTAATGTGCCTTATGTAATTACCGTTGGTGCAATAACTGATAACTATACGGCTTCTGATTCAAGTGACGACAAAGTCGCTGCTTTTAGCGCGGCAGGGCCCACTGTGGAAGGTTTTGTTAAACCAGAAATTGTCGCACCAGGCGGACATTTATCAGGTTTAATGGCTTTTGATACACAAATAGTTCAGGAGCATCCTGAATTTCATGACGGCGGACGATATTTTGAAATGTCAGGCACATCACAAGCTGCTGGCGTAGTTTCTGGTGTAGTAGCATTGATGTTGACGCAAGATCCAACGTTAACTCCTGACGAAGTTAAATGTCGTTTAATGGACAGTGCTCATACCGCATTCGATAGTAACGGTGATCTTGCCTATAGCGTATTTCAACAAGGTTCAGGTGTGGTTAATGCGGCGGATGCATTAGCGAGTAATGCATCCGCATGTGCTAATCAGGCATTAGATATTGCACAAGACTTAGAGGGAAGTGAACATTTTTCAGGACCAGCCAACATTAATGAAGAAGGTAATTTTTATATTGAAGGTTTGGGAGAGGATTATGTTTGGAAACTCAATGAAGGTACAGTAGATGGTAGCGCCTTATTGTGGAAGGTAAATTATGGTTCAGATAATCAATATTGGAAGAATACAGCATCAACAGATGCACTACTTTGGAAAGTAGATTTCGAAACAGACGCGTTGCTTTGGAAAGTAAACCTTGAATCAGACGCCTTGCTAGGGAAAGTAAATTTTGAAACAGATGCCCTGTTATGGAAAGTGAATCTGGATGGAATTGACCATGCCACCATCGGTGTAAATCAGTGGGTAGAACAACAATAGCTCACTAAGAGCAGCCACTGTAATTATTCAGTGGCTTGTTCTTTTCTCCTATTATTAATTTATAGTGCAATGCCTTACTCCCCTAAAGTGAATAACTTTATGAAAAACTACTTAATCTTCTTCCTCATTATCTTTGTTAGCCTTTCTAGTTTTGCCAAAGAAGTCAAATTATTTAAAAATTTTGGTGTCGACAACCCTATGTCCTACCAGTTTGTCAGAACTATTGCGCAAGATGATAACGGTTTTATGTGGTTTGGGTCCCATGAAGGATTGCACCGTTTTGATGGTTATCAATTTTTAAGTTTTCATCATAATGCTGATAGAGCTAACTCGTTGAGCTCAGACGCTATCAGTCGAATTTTTATCGATTCAAAACAACAGTTTTGGATTGGAACCACTGGCGGAGGACTAAATTTATATCGCGAAAAGTCTAAAGATTTCTTTCATATTACAACTGAAACCCAAGATATTGCATTAAGCAATGACGTCATTAATACATTATTTGAAGATTCTGAAGGGAAGTTATGGATAGGCACAGAAAATGGCATTAATATCTTGTCGAAACAGCAAGGAAAATGGAACGTAAAGCATATACTTCAAGAGCTCGGTAATCCCAATAGTTTAACTCATAATACAGTGCACGAAATTATTGAAACTAAAGATAATAAAGTTTGGGTGGCGACGAATGGTGGTGGTATTTCTGTCTTTGATTTACAAGGTCATTTTATTAAAACGGTAAAAATTGGCGATAAAGGATCAAGTGTTTATATTAGTAAGTTTGTTAATTCCTTACATCAAGATGCGTTAGGAAATGTTTGGATTGGAACCGCTGAGAATGGCTTAATAAAATACGATACAAAAAATGGACAATATATTCATTATGTTTATGATGAAAATGACGGTTCGACTATTGCTAGTAATACAATTAAAACGATTTATCAGGATTCTCATAATCAGTTATGGATAGCAACCGATAAAGGTTTGTTGATTTACGACGAGTTAGAAAATAATTTCAAACGCTATACTCATGAAGCAAATAATCAGCGAAGCTTAAGTAGTGACTTTATATTATCTGTATTTGAAGACAAAAATAATATGATTTGGATAGGCACCTTAACGGGGGTCAATAGCTGGGATCCTCGTATGGCAACATTTAACCAGTTCAGTGCACAAACTAACGATAATATAATTAATAGCAATGTAACTAGTTTTGCGCAGTTTAAAAACGGAATGATCCTTTTTAGTACATACAGTGGTGGGATTTACCAGTTTTCAACCAGTGATATTGAAATTTCTAGGCTAGATTTAAATCAATACTTTTCCGAGCTTAGGATCATGACCTTATTAGCTGATCCTGACAATGATATTCTTTGGGTTGGTACGCGCGGTTCAGGTTTATTCAAAATCGATTTGAAATCAAAAAACATTGTTAAATATCAACATGAAGTGAATGATGTTCGCTCCATCTCTGCTAATAGTATTACCGATATCATCAAAGACCAGCAGGGTAATATATGGGTATCTACTTTTCAACAAGGGCTAAATAAGTTAAATGTCGATGGTAGTTTTACCCGGTTTACACAAAATGATAGCGTAACTAAGCAAGGTATTAGTAGTAACCATGTTTTGCACATTCTAGAGGATAATAGAGGTTATTTATGGCTTGCTACCTATGGTGGTGGATTAAATCGCTTTGACCCTAAATCTGAAACCTTTATTCATATTAAGCACGACAAAAACCTACCTAAAAGTCTTTCTAACGATATCAATATGTTTATGCTATTAGATAAACATAAAAACCTTTGGGTGGGAACTCAGGGAACAGGCCTCGATATTTTGAGTTACGAAAATATGCAAAATGAAAACTTCTCATTTAAACATTTAGGCTCAAAAGATGGGATGAAAAGCCTAACTGTTTATGGAATAGTTGAGGATATTAATGAGGATATCTGGTTAAGTACAAGTGAAGGAATTTCTCGTTATTCTCCAGATAATTTGGGATTTAAGCACTTTGATTTGACTCATGGCTTAATAGACCTTGAATATAATCACAGTGCTATTTTTTCCGGGGCAGATAATACATTGTATTTTGGCGCTGGCAAAGGTTTAACCAGCCTTAATCCCGAAAGGATAAGCAGTGATTTTCAAGCACCTGAAGTGCGTTTAACCAACATTTATAAATTAAATGAGCCTATGTCTTTTGAACAAAGCCTTTCCGACCTGAAATCACTAATATTAGGTTATACCGATCAATTGATTACGTTCGAGTATGTAGGTTTAAATTACTCAGATCCAGAATCAACCCGTTATAAATATAGGTTGCAGGGGTTTGATGAAGAATGGATAGAAGCGGCTAAATCACGAAGAGCCACTTATACAAATTTACCCGCAGGCAGTTATACACTGCAAATTATTGCTGGAAATAACGACAATGTTTGGAGTGAACCTGGTTATTCATTAGCTATTACGGTTAAACCAGCTCCGTGGAATACTTGGTGGGCTTATTTGTTGTATGCCTTAGCAGTTGCTGCAATTTTATTAGTATATTCTCGCTTTTTAAATCGTAAGCTATTAGTTGAACAGCAACAAAAACTATACCTTAGGGAACAAGTAAAAGATAAAACGCAAAAGTTACAATCACAAAATAGTGAACTTGAACATGCCAATAAATTACTTGAAAAATCTGCTACTGTAGACAAAATTACAGGCGTAAGAAGTCGTCGATATCTCGATATTTATATTGAACAAACTAGTCAGCTGATGAATCAAATTCATCTAAATATCTTACCTGTTCAGCGTAGTACCTTACCTCGGCTTTATGTCTTAATGGTGCAGGTGAATGAAGTGGTTGATGTGAGTAATAGCCAACTTATTAATATTACTGATTTATTACTTTTTAGCCGAAATACTGATGACCTAGTGGTACGATGGTCAGATGATACCTTTGCTGTAATTGGATATGAAAAAGATAATAATGCCAGTGAGTTAGCGGCAAGGTTAGCAAGTCGATTTGCAAAACAGTTCGATGAACAAATATCAATGAATGTTGCCTATTCTTTTTATCCTTTTAATAGAGAACAGCCCATGGATATTTCGTGGGATCAAGTCAGTGTAATGATTGAGCTTGGCTTAAAACTGACAAGCGAAGAGCACACTATTACTTGGCTTGGGTTATGTGAGCCTAAGATACAACCGTTTAGTTACTTAGAAGTGATTCAAGGATCTAATTTAGCTGCACTCAAGCACAACGTTCAAGTTAAGCAAGGCTAACCGTAAGCTGCTCTTAGCAACTGGTTAGCTTTTAGTGAATTGTTGTTGATACTGCTTTGGGGTGCAATGAAAAGACTCTTTAAAGCAGCGACCAAAATAGGTCTGCGACGAAAATCCAACGTCTAAAGCAATTCTGCCAATTTTAGAGCCATTTTCAAGAAGAATTTTCGCTTTAGCTAAGCGGAATTCTTTAATGAAATTATTAGGTGTTGTACCTAGTATTACTTTCATTTTTCGTTGCAGCTGACGTTCACTCATTGCCATATTACTGGCTAATTCTTGAATACCTAAATCAGTTTCCAGATACATTTTTGCCACAATTTTTTCTAACTTTTCTATAAATTTGTCATCGACCGATAACACTTCCTTTTCGCTTGGAGTTAACTGAGAAACTTTTTTTACACTACTTTCTTTTCGTTCTACTTTAAGGTTATCCCGAAATTTATCCAAATAGTTTTGCTGAAGCAATTTACGATTTTCAATCAAATTTTCAATTCGAATTAATAACTCTTGTTGGTTGAAAGGTTTACTTAAATACTCATCAGCTTGTAAATTTAGACCATGAAGTCGACTTTCTAGATCAGAGCGGGCGGTAAGTAAAATAACAGGGATATGTGCAGTAAGTTCGTTGTCTTTTAACTGTTTAAGTACTTCGAAGCCATCAATACCTGTTAGCATAATATCGCAAACAATAAGATCTGGAATATATTCTTCAGCTATGAGTAGACCTTGTTCGCCGCTTGTTGCTAACAGACAATGATGCTGCTGCTCAACCACTCTTTTAATATGGTTTTGCATATCTAAGTTATCTTCAATCACCAATACGACATTGTGTAAATTAGTTTGTGTTTTAGTTTTATTATTGTTTTGCTCTAATAATAATGAAGATACTTCACTTTCCGATACACTCATCGGCAGGTGAGTTTCTATTTCTACAGCACTAGCTAAAGGAATCGATAATGAAAACTTACTCCCCTCATTATATTCACTGACTAAATTTATTCGCCAGTTATGCGCTTTTACTAATTCATTAACTAATGACAAACCAATACCAACACCGAATACGGCATGATTTTTATCATCGTCTGCTCGTTGAAAGCGTTCAAAAATTTTAACCTGAGACTCTTGATTAATGCCAATACCGGTATCGGTAATATCTAGAATAATATTATCTTGCTCAGAATATGCACTAACTTTGATGCTGCCACCAGCAGGCGTATATTTGATCGCATTAGCAAGTAAATTAAAAATGATTTTTTCAAATCCTTGAGCGTCACATTCTAGCCAAAGGTCATTAGCAATATCAGCATCAAAACTTAAATCGTTTTGCTTAGCCAAGCGAGAGAAGGAGTCTATCGGCATAGCCATTAATTGGCTTAACCTATAAGTAGACAGCGAAAGTTTTGGATTGTCGGTAAGACGAGACAGTTCTAATAATTGCTCAACCATACGAACTAATCGTAAGCCGTTACGTTTAGCCGTAGTAAGTTCTAAGCCTTCATCTTTACTGTGATCTTTTAGTAAATATTGGTCTAGAATGCCATTAATAATAGTCAGTGGTGTTCTAAACTCATGAGAAATATTAGCGATAAACTTATCTTTTAAATCTAAGGTTTGTTTTTCTGTTAATTTTCGTGAAGTTAAATTAATAAAAGTAATAACAATAAGAGGTTTGTCTTCTCGATCGGCCCATTGCAATTCAGCTTGTACCGGTAATTCAGTGCTATCAGTACGACGGGCAACACATTCTACTGAAATGCCAATATCTTTGCGTTGCAGTGCATACACATTGCTTTTAAAGTCAAAAAAGTAATGCATAGTATCTTCAGGTGAGAACAAGGTGCTTACATATATATCTTTTAATTCATGCTCCAAACTTTGAAACATTTGAACCGCTGCTGGGTTTGCCGATAATATTTTTCCGTCAATTGATGTGGTTAAAATAGCATTGTTAGATGCACGTACAATGGCTTTATCTTCACTATTAAGGATTGAGTTGATGAGTTGATGATTCTTTTGAGATAGCGCTAGTTGTTCTTTCTGTTGGGAAAAGACCTTTTCCTTAAAGCCTAAGGTATGCTTTCTTTTGTTGTAAGCAATAAGAATGATCAAAACAAAGGCAATAGCTCCCCAAATAGCGATGACAAAAGATTGCCAGTAAGAGTTTGTTATATAGGGCGAGTTAACTTCTAAACCAACAATATGGATGGTAAAAATAATACTGACCAGTAGTAATATATAAAGTTCGGGGTAGGTATCTTTGGCAAAAGGTTTGATCGGCTTTTGGTTATTTAAAGACGTAGCCGCAGAAATGATAAGGGCACAATAAGGAATAAACTGTATTAAACTTTGTATATAGTCGTCTGAAAAAATGGCCTGCCCTTGAACAAGGTAAAAATAGTTAACATTTTCAATTAATAAAACTAATGAAGCGATAAACAACGGTGAGTAAATAGATAGCCAAAATTTATCACGACAAAGAAGAACACAGACCATTAATCTCATGAAAATGAGACCAGAAATCGTGATGTGAAACAATGCAGAAGGTAAAAAATTCTGGTCTACATCATTTAAAAATTCTTCGGGCAGTAACACAAAATAACAAAAACAAGTCACGGTAAAAAAGATTGCCGGCACTCTGCCTGCAATGTATTTATTGAGTGGCGTTTCGCTTAGGTGGGGATTAGTTTCGATAGCGAGTAAGATGAAAAAATAGCTAAAGAGTGAGAAAAAGTCTTGCAATATCAGCGGGGCATCAAAAAATTTACCGGAAAATATAATACCTGAAATAAGATCAACGATAATAGCGAGTGAAAAGAATTGCCAGAACAACTTTAATGAACGTGATTTAGTTTCTAAACAGCTATAAACGACAAAAAGAAAAGCTATACCCTGTAAAAATATCGATGAAACTTGCAATAAAAAAGGCGATGAAGATGTTAGGGAACTAGAAATAATAGAATAAGGAAATAGGGTTAAAACTATTGAAATTAATATAAGTATTTTTTTATTAAGTGGTAGCAATGAATTGGTCCAATATTAAAGTGATATTTATTATGTTGCCTAATCATGAGGCTTAATTTTTGTCCTTTAATATTTTTAGTATACATCATTTTAACATCTTATAAATGAATGAAAAACATTCATTGAGTTTTAAGATATTGTAGTAGTTCGGCTAATTTTCCAATTTTAATGTTCGACAATTGTCGATAATCGAAGTAGGGACATACAATGAGGTTTTGCGCCTTATCAATCGCAAATTCATCATCTAACCAAATAAAGTTAGCAATTAGCTCGCCTGTCGTTAGTAAATGCTTTGCATAGGTTTTTCCACAAATTATATGCAACGATTCTTTAGCTTCTGATATGAGTGGAGGTGAAAATAATAAAGCGGTTTGAGAGTGAGGTTGTAGTATAAAGCTGTCTCGATATTTTTGCCAAGTTGGTGCAACTTCTGAGTATAAAAAATCTTTTTTATCAAGTGCGTACAGCAACTTAGCATAGACATTAAAGACTTTACGCCAACCATTGCCGCAAGCTTGATTAATTGCATTTATTTCACCCGATGTTAAGGGTGAAATATGAGTTAACTGCTGATATTCAGGCATATTAGGTTTATTGCCTATGTAAACGGCGATAGTGAAATCTGTACAACCTAAACCAATATCTTTCACTTTATTTTCTCTTTATGTTTCTACGCTTCAATCTATTCATTAGGTAAGGCGTTGTCTAACGTCTTTAAAGAACGTAAAAATAATCCTAAGCCACCCATAGCAAGTACGAGTATTACAATTAAATCAAAAGAACTCATGGTCTTAAAAGTAAACCTGATCGAGGATATAACGCCAAATATTAACCCCGTTATTGAACCAATAGACAAAATCCAGCCTAAGATATTTTTACTGTTATAAAAAATAAGCCCAACACCAAACATAAACGGGATCATTATCATGCCGCTGGTAACATTGTAATTGCCACCCATGGCGGAAAAGCCATATAAGCGTACACCCATGCCAAAGCTTGATGTTACTGTTATGGCATTTAATAGCATATAAAAGCCACCACACATCATAATTAAGCCAATAAAAAAGTGACTAAATCCGCCTGAAGTACCACCTGCTCCTTTCATGTGTTTTCCTTGAGTCATTGATTATTTTTCAGCTGAATATGGATCTTCAGCCAGCATGTAGGCTCTTAAATCTGCTTTGTTTGGCTGTTGATATAACCATTCTCTAAGCGCTTTAATTTTCGTATAAGCTTCTTGGCCAAACTTATCTTGATATATTTCTATAAAATTTTCTTGAGTACTATTCATGCGGATATTACGCTGCCAATGAGCGGTTAACACGACATTTAATGAGCCTGCTAGGTTTTCATTTTTAAGTAATTCCCATTCTCCTTTGTCTAACCAAACACCTCCAACACTCGCACTGTAATCAATGCGATGTGGTGTGGTGGTCGATAGTCTAAATTTTCTCATGATGGTCCCTGTTACAGGGCATAACAGTGCTTGTTTAGACTCATCAACCTCAGACTGAAGGCTTTCATCAAAAGAAAACTGTGGGTTACGTTCTTTCCAAGCGACATAATCTTCAATCAAAATCCAATTGCCGTTACAGTCAGAACAAGTATGCGCTCTAAACTGACCTTCGATAAAACTTGGTAATAACTCACCCTGTTTACAACTAGTACATTTCATAATTATGTCCTTTTAAATGTGAATTTTGTAAAATTTACTTAACCCATCATATAACCATTAATCAATAGTTGTCACGAGAAAAGCAATTAAATCAAAATACTGTAGGCCTTTATTTTGATGACCTTATGTAAACAATATGCTAATTTGTTTTACAGAAATTATATTTAACTCACATGTGTTTGACATATTATGTCAAGGGTGTATGGTAAATATAGAAAATGAGCATCACAATGAATAGCTGATGTTAGCTATGAGTTTAAGGATAAACATGGAACAGCTACTAGAAGTCTCTTCACAATTCCCCACAGTTATATATTCGGCACTCTTGGGTATCGTTGTCGTTTATTGGATTGTTGGCATGTTAGGTCTTGTCGATTTAGGTTTAGCTGGAGATGCAGATTTCGATGTGGATATAGATATAGATATAGACAGCGATGTTGATATTTCTGTCGGTGGTCTTACAGGGTTAATGCTCACCTTTGGTTTAACAGGCGTCCCCTTCACTTTAGTCGTCAGTATTATTATTCTTATTTGCTGGTTAATCAGCTTTTACCTGCAATTTTATATTTTAACTTGGCTGCCTGACGGCTGGCTATATTATTTGATGGGCTCTGTTAGCAGCTTTATCGTTTTTTTACTGTCACTGCCAATAACTGCAATTTTTATTCGTCCTTTGAAAGGCATGTTTAAAAGTGTCGAAGCTACCGAAAGTCATCACTTGGTTGGTAACAGTGCAACTATCGCTACTGGAACGGTTAGTGAAACCTTTGGTCAAGCTCGTTTGTTTAATAACGGAGCTGAAATACTACTTGATGTTCGATGCGACCCAGAACACACCTTAAAAACCGGCGACGAAGTTTTACTAATAGAATACTTAACAGAAAAACATGCCTATATCGTCGCTCCGTATTCACAATAAATAATCATAAAATCATAATATACTTGGTCACTTATTAGTGATCATTGTTTTTAAAATAAGAGGAAAAAAAACATGGTAATGGAACCACTTTATCTAGCGATTGGAATCGGCGTACTTTTTGTCTTTTCACTTTTAATCATGGTTGCTAAGTTTTACAACA
>Ga0105354_1002712_pt1 | contig 10473 bp, 5 predicted proteins | sample GOMGulsemesocosm_FD_83658 | JGI IMG/M metagenome (GOLD analysis project Ga0105354, IMG submission 83658) | Methane-oxidizing microbial communities from mesocosms in the Gulf of Mexico - GOM9B Gulf of Mexico | ecosystem: Environmental > Aquatic > Marine > Cold seeps | place: USA: Gulf of America...
ACATTCTGTTATGAAAACGATCACCGTATTTAGGATCACCAATTAATGGGTGACTAATTTTATTTAAATGTATACGTAATTGATGTAATCGTCCAGTTTTTGGTGTTAATTCAACCAAACTATATCTAGAGTTATTATATGGATGTACTGGAATATCCAATTCAGTAGTTTTTAAGCATTTAAAATAGGTGAGTGCCTCTTTATGTATATTAGCATCTCTGCCCTTAACAGGGGTATCTATTTTACCTGATTCTGTAAGATGTCCACGAACTATTCCATAATACGTTTTCTGAATCTGATTACTGATGAATAATTCTTGAAAAGTAGCTACATATGCTTTTTTTTTAGCGAACAATAAAACACCTGAAGTTTTCCGATCTAACCTGTGAATAGGATAGAAGGGAAGTTCGTATTTATCAAACAATAATTGGATTAATGATTTTTCATCAGATTGATTCCTTGCCATTGTAGAATGGTGCACCAATATATTATTAGGTTTGTTAATAGCTAAGATGTATTTATCTTCAAATAGAACCATATAGCAATGATACAGCTTTAACCATTTAGATTCAAAGTCTTATTAATTTGTTTTATGATTTACTATAAATATTGAACAGATAACAGATTATAGTTTGAAATATAAGTCATTTGTAAATCAGCTTCTTATCATGTTTTTGTGCGAAATGTTTCGTATCTTTAATAGACTAATTACTTAGCATTGATTTTTATAAGTATCAATATTTTTCAAAACATTGATACTTATAGCTTAGCTGGGGTCTCCATTAAAAATTATTTAAAATACGATACATCAAGTTCAGTATTCTCAATTATCGAACTTGATACTTAAAAGTAACTAATTTTTTAAATAATTTATTATGAAAAAGCAATACTCAACCACAATTTTATTATTTTTATTGAGCTACTCAATGATGATGTTTTCGCAAAATATATATGATTTTACCTCTATAACTCCAGGGGCTCAAACAGATCAATTTATTTTTCCTACAACACATGATTTTCAAAAGATAATTATAGTTGGCGATCCGCTTACAGCAGGAGGAGTATTACCTATACAACCTGATTTTACAGCATATGTACCTATTGCTAATAGCAGTACGAATGGGTATTTGAGTATTAATTCGGAATTTTTTCCAGGAGGTGTAACGGTATTGGATATCAATTTTGATCCAGTTAAAAATTTATGGACAAAGTCAGTTTCTCAAGCAATTGACTTTACAAGCGTTGCAGGAACAGCAGCCAATTGTTCTGGAGCATTAACACCATGGAATACTATAATATCTTGTGAAGAATTTTCGCATGCAGAAGTTCCTATTCTACCTTCGGATACTAATTTAGATGGTTATTTAGATTTTGGATGGAATGTAGAAATTAACCCTGTAACAAAAACTGTTATCGGTAAATTATGGGCTATGGGAAATATGAAACATGAAAACATAAGTATACACGCTAATGAAAGAACCGTATATCAGGGTGCTGATTCAAACCCAGGGTATTTATATAAATTTGTTGCTGATACGGCACAAAACCTAAATACAGGAACACTATATGTCTATTCGGGGTCAAAAAATGGGGCAGGGAACTGGATTGTGGTTCCTAATACTAGTCAAGTTGAAAGAAATACAACATTCACACAAAGTGGGACTTTAGGAGGTACCGTGTTTAATGGAGTTGAAGATGTAGAAATAGGACCAGATGGAATGGTATATGTTGCTGTAAAAAATGAAGGACAGGTATATCGTATTCAGGATTCTGATGCTATTACGGGTACAACAGCGACCATGGAAACTTTTGTAGGTAATGCAAGTTATGATATTGAACATTCTTCCGGTATAACGAATGTACCTTGGGGGAATGGTAATGATAATTTAGCATTTGACAACGGAGGGAATTTGTGGGTTTTACAAGACGGAGGAACTAATTATATTTGGTTAGTAGAGAATGGTCATACACAAGCTTCGCCTAAAGTAAAAATATTTGGAAGAGCTCCTTTGGGTTCTGAACCAACAGGAATAACGTTTACACCTGATTATAAGTACTTATTTATGTCAATCATGCATCCGGATAACACGAATAATGCTAATCAAACTGATGCCGATGGAAAAGTAGTTTTGTTTGATAAAGGAACAACAGTTGTGCTTGCATTAGCTGAAAATTTAGGGACTGTACTTTCTATTCCTGAACCTGACTTGTATTTAGATAAAGTTTATGCAGTACCTAATCCTATTAATTATGAAAAAGAAGTCCTTATTAAAAGAGATCATATCAATAATATCAAACTCTTTTCTATTCAAGGAAAATTACTGTTAAATAATTCTTATCGAGATGTAAATGAAGTGCCTTTAAGTTTAAATAAATTTACTTCAGGAATATATATACTAAAAATAAATGACAGACAAACAGCCAAATTGATCATTAGATAGGTAGTCAATTTATTTACGTTTTAATAGGTAATAAAAAGGATTACTGATACGTATCCATATAAAATGTAAAATCAATAAATAGAGGAAGAGCAGTAGTATTAATGATTTTTCATCAGATTGATTTCTTGCCATTGCAGAATAATATACCAAGTACATTATTTGGTTTATTTACTGCTTACAGTCATTTTTAAAACAAAAAGAAGTTATTAAAAAATAAAAAAACAGTGTTTAGAATACTATTTTTGTAAAAAAAAACTAATCTAAACATTTAATCTTTATGAAAATTTTAAAAACGATCAAATACTTATGTTGCTTAGTATTTGTATTAAGTAGCTCTTATGCTGAAGCACAAAATAAAAATGAACGTCTCATAAATACTTCACCATTACTTATAGAGAATCCTATAATTGTTAATATAGCTAACTCCTCATGTAACAATCCTAATTTATATAAAGAAGAGATTTATACTTTAGGACAAATAAGTATTCAACGTAATATACATTATTCCTATTATCTTGATCCATTAACTAATAGGCCTTTAGTTTTAGATTATTATACAGCAAACGAAGTCTGTAATGACAGGCCACTTGTTGTACTTGTACATGGAGGAGGTTTTGCTGCTGGATATAAAGAACAATTAATACATAAAGCTATAAGTTTTGCTAAAAAAGGATATGCTGTATTTTCTATTGATTATAGGCTTATGGGAAATCCTTCTGGGGTTAATTCTGATCCGCCAAATGTAAACACAACTACTCTTTGTCACGGAGGTGCATTTAATGATATGGCTTGGTATTGGGCAATGCAAGATTTAAATGCTGCAATTAAGCACATTGCTTATTATAAAAATATATACAAAATTGATCCTAATAAAGTATTTCTATATGGTGCTAGTGCAGGTGCCATAACAGCGTTACAATTAGCCTATACAACCGAACAAGAGGTATTTGATACTTTCCCAGGAGTAGACTTTAATGCACATTGGTTTTTAGGAAATTTAGACCTAACAACACACCCTCTATTTCGAACTCAAAACTATATGATTAAAGGAGTCGCAGCTGTTTCTGGGGCCTTACAAAGAAATCATTACTTAGATGCTAATGAAACGGTTCCTGTTATTATGCTGCATAACCCTTGTGATATTTTAGTAAACTATAATGTTGGGAATAATGGGTTAGGAAATATATTTGGTGTACCGTGTAATAGTACTTTTTATGGATCTAGATACATTTACGATCAAATGGAGACATGGGCTACTTCACCAGCTCATGAATTGTATACCGATTGTGACATTCCTGCAGGTATAGGACATGGTTTGAACCCTAATATTCCTTTTGATTTATTTATCAATAATAAAATCACCCCATTTTTCCATAAAATTTTAAATAATCAAATTAGTACACCGGTACTTACTCCTTTGAATACGAATAATTATTGTGACTCAAACTTAATGTGCAGTATTCAAGGAAAAAGTAGTAATGCAAATTCTAATGACGATTCGGTTGAACAATCTTTAAATTTTAAAGACTTAGTAGAGCGAATGGCTGCTGAATATCCGAATAAGAATATAACTACAGATGGAGAAATAGTGATTTACCCCAATCCAACAAATAATCAAACAACAATTCATATAGGGGAGTGGAGTGGAGAAAAAATTCAACTCCAATTATATTCAACGTTGGGTAAATTAGTATTATCTTCTGAAGTTTTTGTTGAAAACTCTAATCAAGAAACAACCATAGATTTATCAAATAATACAAATGGAATTTATTTGGTAAAAATAATATCTAAAGCAGGAGTAAGGTCTTCTAAAATAATAAAGAGATAAGTTAACATCAATTTCAAAATTAAAAAAGGAGTAATACACATGTATTACTCCTTTTTTGTTTTAGTTAGAGTTATTAACTCTCTTTCCTTTTTATAAATTGGAACAATACAAATGATAAACATCCACAAAAAGCAAAACCAATGAACATGGGAAGGGCAGTAGAATTAATAAAACTACCAATGAAAACGCCTAATGGTACTGAAAATAGTGTAGCAACAAACCCGGTAATAGCTGCTCCAATACCTGCGATATGACCTATAGGCTGCATCATTAAGGCACGTAGATTTCCAAAGATAAAACCTAAAAAGAAAAACTGCATCCCGAAAAAAGAAAGTAATACCCATACTGGTGGATTTTCTGTATTATTGAATAGACAAACATATAAAACAGAAACAAGAGCAAAACCGAGTAATGCCCATTGTAAGAGTTTTTTCATACCTAATCTCATTACTAATTGTCCGTTTATAAATGTCGCACCACCAACTGTTAATGCTAAAGAAGCGAATATATAAGGGAACTCTTCAACTAACCCATATTGTAATTGAAATACTTGCTGTGACCCACTTAAATACACCATGAAAGACCCCGTTATCAAAGCTGATATAACTGTACAAATGGCTGTTTGCTTATAGGAGAATGTTTCTTTAGCTCCTTTAATAAAAACACTAAATGTAAAAGGAATTCTATTTGCTAAAGCCAAGGTTTCAGGTTGTCTACTATAAAACCAAATTCCTACAAGTCCTACAAAAATTACTTGTGAATAAAATATTGCTTGCCATGAATAGTGGTCTAATATTAATTTTCCTAAAGCAGGAGCAATAGTTGGTACAATAATGAATATAACGGTTACAAATGACATGATTTTTGCCATATAATCTCCTTCATAGGAATCACGTATCATTGATATACTAACAGTTCTTGGAGCAGATAGAGCAATTCCTTGCAGAATACGCCCTAAAACCATCATTTCTAAAGATTCAGAGAAAATACAAACAAAACTTGATGAGATAAAAAGAAGTATACCTACATAGATTATTATTTTTCGTCCAAAAGTGTCAGATAAAGGTCCAAAAAACAATTGCCCGATACCTAAGCCAAGAAATATCATGGTCACTAATAACTGACCATCTGTTTCTTTTTGAAAACCAATTGACAAACCGATTTCTTGCAAAGCTGGTAATAATGCATCAATAGATAAAGCAACCATAGCCATTAAAGAAGCCATTAAGGCAATAAATTCTAATTGTGAGGTTTTTTGTTGTTGCATCTTGCAAATATACCCCTAAATATTCTAATCAAAATCTCATATGTCATTATAAAAAGGATGGTTTGTTTTAGTTTTAAAGGATAACCAATATTTCATAAAATGATTAAAAAAATACTTTTAGTATTAACTACTTTTTATTGCGGCTTATTATTTAGTCAGGAAGCACCTTTCTGTAGGGTGACAAATGCAAATCAGACCATTTTAAAGCTACACCCTGAGTCAAAAGTTGATTATTTAAAATTGAATACTAAGTCTATAAATACTGTGGTGAATACAAATGCTGCTGCAGCATATACCATTCCTGTGGTATTTCATGTCTATGGAACTACGCATTCGGGACAATCGGTAACATCAGCAAAAATAAAAACTGCTTTAGAAAAGTTAAATGAAGATTTTAAAGGATTAAACGCTGATTATAATTCAGTAGATCCTTTATTCATAGGGATTCGAAGTTCATTAGATATTGAATTTAAATTAGCGACCATTAATCCACAAGGGAAATGTACCAATGGTATAGTATTTTACAATACTAAAAGTGGTTATGCAAGTGCAAGTGGTTATGATGCTGCTATACAGCAAGATGCATGGGATAATTATAAGTACTTAAATGTGTATTTACAAAATGATTTATTTGATGATGGTAACCTAACAGCTTCTGGAGTTGCTTGGTACCCAAACACATGGATGTCTGATAATAACTTATCTAGAGTAGTATATAATGGGGGCTATATTTATGGAAATACAAATGATGAGTTTGCTTCCGTATTAACACATGAATTTGGTCATTGGTTAAATTTAATTCATGTTTTTGAAGAAGGCTGTAGTGGAACTGATAATGTAACCGATACTCCTCAAGAAGATGGAACACATAGTGATGGTTGTACTATTGGAGCAACAAATTGTAGTGGGACAAAAATTAATTATGAAAACTATATGGGGTATAATGGAGGTACAGGTTGCTATAAAATGTTTTCTCAAGGACAAGTTTCCAGAATGTTAACTGCATTGACACACAGTACGCGTCAGCCTTTATGGCAAGAAAGTAATTTATTGGCTACTGGAGTTTCAAATATATCATCAATAAATACCTTAACAAGTTCTATAGGGTATTTTAAAGAAACGATTGCAAATACGGGTGCTTTTAACGCATCAGCTACAATTATTTTAGAAGGAACAACGTTTACGAGTAACTCAGGTAATTTAACTAATGGAGTAGATTATACAGTAAACATTCCTAATGGTTTATTAGCCTCAATAACAATTCAAAATAATACAGAAGCTTTAATTTCTATTACAGGAACAGCAACGAATCATGCAGTAAGTAATAATGCTTTAGGAACTATTACATTTTTAAATACAGCCATAACAGGAGGGACGGCTAGTTTAAATTGTACAGCTATTGATTGGAATTTTAAGTTTTATGACCCTTTTGGAGTGTATTATGTTGATATTGATGATAAAACAGTAAATATGTCAACGACATGGCAAGAATTTGAAATTGAGGCTGATGCTGATAATAAATCTTTTGGACTATTTGTAGATAACGGTGATTTAAAATTAGAAACGTACAAAAAGGCTTTAATAGCTGATAATATTTCTGATAGAAATATAAGTTTTTTATGGTTAAATGAAGCTGTGAACAATACTAGAAATTTTGTAGATGGTGGTGTATATCCTAATTTACATAATTTAAGATCTAATAGTTATACTACCTGGGATAATCTAACCGGTTATATCGGTTTTAAATATTATATTGATAATCAACCTTGTTATGGTTGGTTTAAAGTGATTGTATCTGCTGATGGTAAATCTTATACTTTAACCCAATATGCATATAATACAGAGCCTAATGCAGCCATTTATACACCTACAACATTAGGTATAGATACTGCTGTTACTTCAGATGAAATTATAGATTTTAAAATTTATCCAAATCCATTTAAGGATTCGTTTAAAATTAATAGAACAAATAACTTTAGAAATTCAAAGCTAAAAGTTGAGTTATATTCAATCATTGGAAAAAAAGTATTGACTAAATACATTGAATTTAATTCTAATACTATAGTAGTAGATAATCTAAAACTATCCAAAGGAGTATATATCATTAAAATTACTTCAGGGGATAATACTGTTTTAACAAAACAACTTATTAAGCAGTAATCTAATTTTCAACCTACAAGTAGGTTGTTTTAACATTCTATTTTACATAATATAAATTATAGTACAAATGTATTGTTTAGTTAATAAGAGTGGTTTATCCATTTGTAAGCTATAATTGTCTATTATGTAAAATAGCCCCAATATAAATTTTAAGAAAAATAAAATTTTTATACACTTGCTCGTTTAGTCTTTCAATTAAGCTTTTTAAATTCTTGCATTATCTTTTGTCTTGAAACACGGCATAAATTGAAAAGATTGGGAATCTTTTCGATTTATGAGCGAGTTGATGCGGTTGGTAAATTCAAGGCTACATATACTTTTGGAAACAATTATTAGTACTAAGATAATAATTTAACTTACACTTTTAATTACTGACTCACACAAGGTTAAAGTATCTTTTACATCTTTCAAGGTCGTTCTAGGGTTTATTAAGCACATACGTAATACCACTTGGTTTTGAAGCACTGTAGTTACTAATAATGCTTCTCTAGACTCAACAACTTGCTTAGATATATGCTGATTTAAAGCATCTAATTCTTTTTCAGAATAATTGTTTCCAATTGGATTGTATCTAAAATTGATTACTGCCAAGGTTGCGGGAGATATTACTTCCCAATTTGAACTTTTACGTAGTATATCCTCTACTTGCTCCGCTAAATCAATATTATAGTTTACTGCTTTTTTAAAAGCTTTTAAACCGAAGGTTTTTATAGACATATAAAACTTCAATGCTCTAAAACGTCTGGTTAATTGTATTCCGTGATCATAAAAATTAATTTCCGACGCGTTACCTTCAATATCTCTTAAATACTCTGGTTTCTCGCTAAAGGTATCACTTAACCAATTATGATTACGGACCAATAAACATCCTATTTCATAAGGTTGATACATCCATTTATGCGGATCAATAGCTAACGAATCTGCTTTTTCAATTCCTTTTAATAACCCACTCCCTTTTTTAGATAAAATTGCTGCAGCTCCATAAGCTCCATCAACATGGAACCATAATTTCTCTTTTTTACAAATAGTAGCAATTTCATGTAAAGGGTCAATAGTTCCAGTATTAGTGGTACCTGCAGAAGCAATAATACAAAAAGGTTGCAGTCCTTCTAACCTATCTTTTGCAATAGCATTTTTAAGTTTATTAATAGCCATCTTGAATTCTATATCAGTTGGAATGATACGTACTTGTTCTTTCTTAAAACCTAAAACTCTAATGGCTTTTATATTAGACGAATGTGCTTGGTCTGACATATAAATAATTGCCTTTGAGAAATCATCTCCACAGCGCTGTCTTCTTGCAGTTACTAAAGCAGTTAAATTAGCCATTGAACCACCACTGGTAAATAAACCTCCTCCTTTTTTTGCAGGAAACTTAAAGAGTTTAAGTAACCAATTCATTGTTACTATTTCTAATTCCGCAGCTGCTGGTGAAGCTGCCCAGCCACCAGAGAAAATATTAAACCCTGTAGCTAAAGTATCTGCCATTACACTCACATAATTACTTAGTCCTGGAACAAAAGAATACGATTTTGGGTGCGAAACAATATTACTGTTAGGTAGTACTTTTTGAGTGACAAAATCTAAAACCTCCTTAGCATTTGTAGGTTCTTCTGGAGCATTTTCAAAAAATAAGTCATCCATTTCTTGTCTTGAAGCTATTGCTACTGGTTTCTTATCATTTTGAGTATCGAAATGTTCCACAATAGTATCAATAACCTGATAACCATATTGTCTCATCTCTTCTTTACTCAATTCTAACTTATGTGAATTATCCATAATAACGGCTTCTTGTTTGTACTAATGTAAAATTACAGCTATTTAAATGAATTTAACTGATAATTATCAGTATCAAACTAAATTTATACAAAAGTATATAACCTGATGTATATCATATTTCTTTTAATATACAAGAAGTAATTTTGCACATTAAACAAGTTGTTATGTCATCACTTATTCAGAAATACAATATCCCTGGACCTCGTTATACCAGCTACCCTACTGTTCCGTATTGGAATAAAGAAGGAATAGCAAAACAAGATTGGATTGAAACTTTTCAACATTCGTTTTCTGAAAGCAATCAAAATGAAGGTATTAGTTTGTATATACATCTTCCTTTTTGTGAAAGCTTGTGTACATTTTGTGCTTGTCATAAACACATTACTAAACGCCATGAAGTTGAAGGAAATTACATAAGTACTGTCATTAAAGAATGGAATTTGTATTTAGCCTTATTGTTAGAACGACCAGTTATTAAGGAAATTCATTTAGGGGGTGGTACTCCAACTTTCTTTTCAAGTAATAATTTACAGCGCTTATTAGATGGGGTTTTCACAAATGCTAACAAGCATCCTGATTATGAATTTAGCTTTGAAGGGCATCCAAACAATACCACCAAAGAACAATTACAAACATTGCATAATTTAGGTTTTACTAGGGTAAGTTTTGGAGTGCAGGACTATGATATTACTGTTCAAAAGGCTATTAATCGGGTACAGCCTTATGAAAATGTTCAACAAGTTACCAAATGGGCTCGTGAAATTGGATATACTTCTGTTAGTCACGATTTAATTTTCGGTTTACCATTTCAGACATTAGGCAAGGTAAAAGATACGATAGCTAAAACAAAAGAATTATTACCTGATAGAATAGCCTTTTATAGTTATGCGCATGTGCCTTGGATTAAAGGGGTTGGACAACGTGGATTTAATGAAAATGACTTACCAAGGGATACTGAAAAAAGAGAATTATACGAAAAAGGAAAACAATGGCTTCAA
>Ga0105354_1002714_pt1 | contig 10465 bp, 7 predicted proteins | sample GOMGulsemesocosm_FD_83658 | JGI IMG/M metagenome (GOLD analysis project Ga0105354, IMG submission 83658) | Methane-oxidizing microbial communities from mesocosms in the Gulf of Mexico - GOM9B Gulf of Mexico | ecosystem: Environmental > Aquatic > Marine > Cold seeps | place: USA: Gulf of America...
AGGTCAATTAAACACAGATAACCTGTTAATAGCTCTAATACTAGCACCTGCAGCTTGGCTAGGTGTGAAACTTGGCTTAGTAATCCAGAAAAAGGTGGATCAGAAGTTGTTTATGAACATCATTCTAACCATGTTATTGCTGATAGGTATAAAACTGATTTCATCAGGGGTCTAGCTACAGTTGCTCGAACACCCAGTCTCTAAATGTCTGGCTGTGCGGGTGTCTTTTATCTGGTGGCTGCAGGAGATAATAGCCACTGTCGGTATTGACGGGAATATCTGATAATTGGATAAGCCGTTGCTCCTGTATATCATCCTCAATTAATGCTTTTGCGCAAAGGGCAATGCCTTGCCCTGCTAATGCCGCTGATCTGAGCAAATTAAAATCATCAAAGGCTAGCCCTTTATCGCTGTGATCTGCCTTCAGACCTGCTTTATCAAACCATGTCTGCCATGTGTTATTGGCTTCTCTATCCTGTAAGAAAGGACCTTTTGATATATCAATAACACTTGTTTGGCGTTCCTTAAATGAAGCGCTACAGACAGGGTAGCTGGCGCCACTTCGAAATAGTTCAGCCATCACATCATCAGCACTAGGGGGAGTTCGTGCATAAACAAAGGCGAGATCTATTTCATTAAAATCCAGGGTTTTATTGTGTAGGGCATAGGTAATGTGTAACTCAATACCTGGATGTTGTTGTTGAAAATCGCTCAACTTAGGTATAAGCCAGCAAGTGGCGACTGAGGGGATGGCGGCGATCACTAGTTTACGTGTGCCACTGTTGTGTTTGATCGCATTACAGGCTGTGTTTATCTCGCTAAAAGAGTGACGCAAGCTCGCGGCTAATTGTTGTCCCTCTGGCAGTAACTGCAATTGGTTGCCGCGTCGGTTGAATAATTTTCGTCCAAACCAACTTTCTAGATTCTTAATTTGGTGACTGACAGCAGAAGGAGTGATGCACAGACGATCAGCAGAATCTTGGAAATTATTATAGCGAGTCACTACGCTAAAGGTGTACAGCGCTTTTAATGGTAGATCGTTAGGCAAGTTTTGCATCTGTTGTATCCACTTATAAAATTGATCACTAGTTCTCGCCTATAAACGGCTCCGTGTCTGGGCGAGAAATAACTATAATTCTTCGATGAACAAAATTCAATGAATGGCTGAAAAACACTCGTTTGATCCTGATTGAGAGAGGGTGTTAAATGCTGGTAAATTCTTTGCCTAACTTTGCTAAAAAAGGAGCGTAAAATGCACATGCCATCGTTACAGAGTTTTGCCAATAATGGTGAAAAAGCCACTGGAACTTTCTCTGATAGAGAAATGAACAGAAGGCATCAGCAGATAAGAGATCATATGCAAAGTGCGCAGATAGATGCAGTGCTTTTCAGTTCATACCACAATATCTGTTATTACGCCGATTTTGTCTATTGTCAGTTTGGACGCAATTACGCATTAGTGATTGATCATGAACGCGTCACTAGTGTGAGCGCAGGTATCGACGGTGGGCAGCCTTGGCGTCGAACCCGCGGAGATAATATAACCTATACAGACTGGCAAAAAGACAACTTCTATAAAGCGATAAAGCAGCTTACCGTTGGCGTTAAACGCTTGGGCATAGAGTTTGATCATTGCACTCTTGATCAACTCAATCGGCTTAAACAGGCATTTCCCGAGATCGATTTTGTCGATGTGGCCAGTGCCGCTATGCGTTTGAGAATGATTAAATCGGTTGAAGAAATAGCACATATCACAAAAATGGCTGCGATTGCCGATGTTGGTGGGGCAGCCTGCGTAGAGGCAGCAGCTATCGGGGTAAGTGAAGCAGAAGTGGCCTTGCATTCAACGGCAACAATGGTACGCGAAATCGCCAAAACTTGGCCACAAACAGAGCTTTTAGATACTTGGACGTGGTTCCAGTCTGGTCTTAATACTGACGGTGCGCACAACCCAGTGACCTCAAGGAAAATTGAACGTGGCGATATACTGTCGCTCAACTGTTTCCCTATGGTCGCAGGTTATTATGTAGCCCTTGAGCGAACCTTGTTTGCGGGAGAGGTTAGTGATGAGCATTTACGTTTGTGGGAGATAAACTGCGCCATTCACGACCGAGGGAAAGAGTTACTTATCCCTGGCAATAAATGTTCCGACATAGCAGCAGAACTTAATCAACTGTATTTAGAGCATGATTTATTACAGTATCGCTCGTTTGGCTACGGTCATTCTTTTGGAGTGCTCTCACATTATTACGGGCGTGAAGCAGGGCTTGAACTGCGTGAAGATTGCGAGACAGTACTTGAGCAGGGCATGGTAGTGTCGATGGAGCCAATGATCACGATCCCCGATCATCTTAAAGGCTCAGGCGGCTATCGCGAGCATGATATTTTAGTCATGACAGAGGAGGGCAATGAAAATATTACCAAATTCCCTTATGGGCCTGAGCATTTGATCTTAAGTCAATGATTAACAAGAAAGATATTTTTTTATAGCTCTTGGTAGAAGGTGCGGGCAAAAGGCCTCTGGTGTATTTGCCTGTACATTCTGTTTTTATAGTGAAAATCTTTGTAATGAGTCGGTATTTGTTGTTTTTTGCTGGGTACGGGGTGAAGAATAGAATATTATGCGGCGCTTTGTGTTTTGTTTATGCTGTTTGAAAAAACGATCAGTTGATTGACTTGTGTTTGCACGACCACTTCTACCTAGCAATTCCCCCTTAAGAAACGCCTAATATTCACCCATTTTAAATCAAACCATATTCGTTAATATTAATGGCTTGATTTGCTCAATGTAATGCTTTGGTAAGGGCTGTACAGATTTAAAACAAATTAGCAGGTAATTATAATGTTGCGGTTCGCTGGCTTAATTATTTATGCTTTTAGTAGGCTTAACGCATCTATTATTTTTATGCTTAAGTCGTGAATAGTTAATATCTCTGAAAGCCAATTATCTTTGGTGAATTTCAATATTGATTTTCTCGGCGCTGTGGTAAATACTTGGTATTATTAAAAAATATGCTAAAGGCTAGCCGCTTCAGTAAGAAATGATTAGAAGCTATTTATTAAAGTAGTTTTTAATGTTTTAACTATAAACGACATCCGGTTATATAATTAATTTCCGTGTGCTAGTATCCGTTTAGTAAAAAAATAAAAATACACGATTGGAGAGTTATATGGATTCAAATCCGGATTTTTTGGTGCAATTTAAGAATGTACAAAAGAGTTATGATGGAGTCCATTTAGTCGTAAAAGATTTCAATGTCGACATGGTGAAAGGCGAATTCTTGACCATGTTAGGCCCTTCTGGTTCAGGCAAAACGACCTGTCTTATGATGTTGGCAGGATTTGAAACGGCGACCAACGGTCAAATCATCCTCGATGGTCAATCCATCAACAATGTCGCGCCACACAAACGTGATATTGGCATGGTTTTCCAAAACTATGCGCTGTTCCCCCACATGAGTGTTGCTGAGAACTTAGCCTTCCCATTACAAGTTCGCAAAATGGGTAAGTCGGAGATTACCGATAAGGTAAATCACGCGCTTAAAATGGTACGTTTAGATCACTTCGCAAATCGTCGTCCCGCTCAGTTATCTGGTGGTCAACAACAGCGTGTTGCCGTTGCAAGAGCACTAGTGTTTGAACCTAAGCTGGTATTAATGGATGAGCCTCTTGGCGCACTCGATAAGAACTTACGTGAAGAAATGCAGTACGAAATTAAGCATATTCATGAAGATCTTGGCATTACCATGATGTACGTGACCCACGATCAAGTGGAAGCGTTGACGATGTCAGATAGAATCGCTGTTTTCGAAGATGGTGTAGTGCAACAGTTAGCATCCCCTCATGAATTATATGACCAGCCTAATAACGCTTTTGTTGCTAACTTTATCGGTGAAAATAACCGTTTAATGGGTAAAGTAACGGCTATTCAAGGTGAAGATTGCAGTGTCGAGCTAGCCGGAGGTGGCGGGCTGGTACATGCGAAGAGAATCAACGTAGAAGGTGTTGGCTCAGAGACGACTCTCTCACTGCGTCCTGAACGCGTGCTGGTTAACCCGAATGCGGGCGATTGTGCCAATACTTGCAACGCTAAGGTAGAAGAGCTGATTTATCACGGAGATCATACACGTACCCGTGTATCAGTGTCCGGCACGACTGACTTTATTATCAAAGTACCCAATACGCATAACCAGCAGCATATGAAACGTGGAGAGTCGATTACTATCGGTTGGAACACTGATGACTGTCGCGCTCTTGATGCATAAACCAACGTTAAGTTGGATATATTAAAAAGTAAATTTCAAACTACGATCGAATATTGACCTTAAGCATTAATAAAAAAAAGGAAAACATGAAGATGAAGAAGTTACTGAAACGTTCAATTGTCGCATCGGCTATTGCCGCAGTGTCTTTGACAAGCATCGCGCAAGCTGAGAACACATTTACCGTTGTCTCTTGGGGCGGCGCATACACAAAAAGTCAGCAGCGTGCATACCATGAGCCTTGGACTGCAAAAACAGGCACTAAGTTTTTACATGAAGATAAGTCAGGTGCTGCGCTTGCCGGCATTCGCTCGCAAGTAGAAGCGAATAATATCACTTGGGATTTAGTTGATATGCTTGAAGGTGATTCGATGATCGCCTGTGATGAAGGCCTAATTGAAGAAATCAACTATGATGAAATCTTAGCCGCTGCCCCAGATGGAACAGTAGCCTCTAAAGACTTTGTTGGCGGCATGAACGGCTGCTTCATTCCTCAGATTGTTTACGCGACAGTATTTGCTTACAACAACGATCTATTCTCTGGTGATAAGCCAAGTTCGATCAACGATATTTTCGATCTTAAGAAATTCCCTGGTAAGCGTGCACTGCAGAAGATTCCTGATGGAAACTTAGAGTGGGCTCTAATGGCTGACGGTGTTGCAGCGACAGAAGTTTACGATGTGTTAAGCACAGAAGAAGGTATCGATCGTGCTTTCAAAAAGCTAGATACTATTAAAGACTCTGTTGTTTGGTGGGAAGCTGGTGCACAACCACCACAACTTTTATCAGATAAAGAAGTAAGTATCGCAAGTGGTTATAACGGTCGTTTCTTCGGCGCGCAAGTGACAGAAAAACAACCGTTCACTATCATTTGGGATGGCCAGCTAGCTGAAATCGATGGTTGGGCTGTACCAAAAGGTAAGCTTACTCCTGAACTAAAAGAGTATCTTAAGTTTGCGACTGATACACAGCGTCTAGCTGATCAGTCTAAGTTCATCTCTTACGGTCCTGCACGTACTTCATCTGCTGCTTTTGTTGATAAGCATGCTGATACAGGTATCGACATGAAGCCGCATATGCCTACTAATCCTGAAAACTTCAAGAACCCAGTGATTAAAAACGCTGAGTGGTGGGCAAACAACAAAGATGACATGAGCGAGCGTTTCAATGCTTGGTTAGCTAAGTAATTCAAATTACTTAAGCCATGTCGTGACAAGGTCTAGTAATAGACCTTGTCACAATCTTCATTCCAGTCAAACTTTCATTACATGAACACTCTAGGTAGCCATTTACTAGTATATATAACAATAAGAACAGCAGTTTTTGTCGCCTCCAAAGGGGCAAAGACTCAAGATATTCAATCCGCAACTAGGTCGAGAACATATGGCAAATACATATTCCAAAGTAGGCGAGATGACAACCAGTGATGGTGTACCGTTAAAAGTCAGCTTGCGAAGATCCCAGCGAAAACTGAAACTTTGGGCATTTTTATTAGTCGCTCCGCTATTATTGTTCATCCTTGTCAGTTTTATTATCCCTGTTGTGAATATGAGCTTGCGCGGTATAGAGAACCCTCAAGTCCATACTATTATGCCCAATGTAACAGAGGCGATAGCGACGTGGGAAGGCACAGAACTTCCGGATGAAGCTGTCTACGCAGCATTGGTGACAGACCTTAAAGAAGGTCGTAAAAACAAGAATATAGGTAAAGTCGCATCGCGTTTAAACTACGAAAAAAGTGGTATGCGTCGTGTTATTACCGGCTCTGCAAGAAAGGCTGCTAAGTTGACAGAAGGGCCTTATAAAGCGCAAATGATAAAAATTAATAAGAAATGGGGCGATGTAGCCGTATGGGCACTGATTAAACGTGAATCAGGTGCGTACACGAGTTCCTACTTGGTCGCTGCCATAGATTCTCAATACAATACCGCCGGCGAAATAGTCGCCAAGCCTGAGAGCAAGCAAATATATGTCGACTTGTTTAGCCGCACATTGTTGATGAGCTTTACCATCACCATTATTTGTATTTTATTGGCTTACCCCATCGCTTATTTGCTCGCAACCTTACCGCTGGCAAAAAGTAATTTATTGATGATTTTAGTGCTGTTACCGTTTTGGACATCACTGTTAGTGAGAACGACTACTTGGATTGTGCTGTTACAAACTCAAGGGGTGCTCAATGACGTCCTCGTGTGGATGAATATTATTGACGAGGAAGGTCGTTTACAAATGATCTTCAATAAAACCGGTACTATCGTAGCCATGGTGCATATATTACTGCCTTTCATGGTATTACCTTTATACTCCGTGATGAAGACCATACCACCATCTTATATGCGTGCAGCGCTTTCTTTAGGTGCTAATCCGGTAGTGTCTTTTGTACGTGTTTATATTCCTATGACTGTCACAGGCATTGGTGCTGGATCACTGTTGGTATTCATACTGTCTATTGGTTATTACATAACACCAGCACTGGTGGGTGGACAAAGTGGATTATTGATTTCCAACATGATTGCCTATCATATGCAGAACTCTCTAAACTGGGGGCTGGCAGGCGCGTTAGGCTTCATCTTGCTAGTGATAGTGTTAGTCTTTTACGCCATTTTCAACAAAGTAATTGGCATCGACAAAATGAAAATGGGTTAGGGGAGAAACATCATGGCAATACCTACATATGCAGGCAAATTAGAGCGCTCTTGGTACTATTCGTACAGAATTATCTGCGCATTCATCTTCTTGTTTTTGATAGGCCCTATACTGATCATTATACCTTTGTCATTTAATGTTCAGCCGTACTTCACTTTCACACCTGAGATGCTCTCTCTCGACGCTGCGGGATATTCTACACGCTGGTATGAAGAGTTTTTTGCCAGTGAAGAGTGGATGCGTTCAATTAAAAACAGCTTCTCGGTGGCAATCGCCTCTACTATTCTGGCGACATCGCTAGGAACATTAGCAGCGCTTGGGCTATCAAGACCTGAAATGCCGTATCGAGCGCTGATTATGAGCATCTTGATCTCACCGATGATTGTGCCGTTGATTATTTCAGCTGCTGGTATGTTCTTTTTCTATTCTAGTGTTAACTTAGCAGGCACGTTTCTAGGCTTAATATTGGCGCACACCGCACTGGGAATACCCTTTGTCGTTATTACCGTCACAGCAACTCTATCGGGTTTTGATCACTCATTAACCCGAGCGGCGGCTGGCTTGGGGGCAAATCCACGTGAAGTGTTCTTTAAAATCATGTTGCCACTTGTGACTCCGGGTGTTATTTCAGGTGCACTGTTCGCTTTTATTACCTCGTTTGATGAAGTGGTTGTGGCAATTTTTGTCGCAGGTGTAGAGCAACGTACCATTCCACTGCAAATGTGGGGCGGTATACGTGAACAAATAAGCCCAACAATCTTGGCAGTCGCGACTATATTAGTGGCAATTTCTATCCTGCTATTGACCTTTCTTGAGCTAATCCGCCGCAGAAGCGAAAAGCAAAGAGGCTTGGCACCAGCTTAATATTTAGTCCACAGCACTTTATAAATAAAGTGCTGTGGATGAATTCTCCTATCATTCTTCATGCTCGATAACTCCTCTTATTTTCCTGCCGAAATAGTAAAAGGCTTATAGAAAAAACCGCAAAATCGATTAAAATTATCTCAAAGTAAGTAACAGGGACTGTCTGCTTATGACATATCCGCAAATGTTGATTGCGACTATTTTATTGATCACTATTGGTCTGTTTATCTGGGGAAGATATCGTCATGATATTGTGGCTGCATTCTCTCTTGGATGTTGCATTTTAACCGGGCTGGTACCTTCTGATCTGGCTTTCATTGGTTTTGGTCATCCTGCTGTTATTACCGTCGCAGCGGTATTAGTTATCTCCGATGTGATGCGTCGCTGCGGGGTTGTCGATTTGATAGCTCAAGCATTGATGCCCTATACCAAAAATCTACTAGTCCATATTTTATTACTTACTGCGGTCGTTACCATCGCCTCCTCTTTTATGAATAATGTGGGCGCACTTGCCTTAATGCTGCCGGTGGCAATAACAACTTGCGCGAAACATAATCGCTCACCAGCTATTCTTTTAATGCCATTAGCTTTTGGCAGTATTTTGGGAGGGATGACAACCGCAATAGGCACTCCACCTAATATTATTATTGCAATGATGCGCGCTGAAGTTTCGGGCGAAGCCTTTAGCATGTTTGATTTCTCTCCCGTCGGCGTGTGTATCGCGTTTGTGGGGGTGTTGTTTATCGGTCTCATTGGCTGGCGTTTTATTCCTAAAGCGAGATCAAATCGCAGTGCTCCAGAGCAACTATTTGCGATAGGTGATTATTTAACGGAAGTGATAATCACAGAGAAGTCAGAGCTTGTAGGCCAGTCCGCTGATGCCATCAAAGGATTAGAAAGCGGCAGTATAGAAGTCGCCGGGATCGCTCACCGACACGGTGAAACTATGTCAATGAAGCGCTTTCAAAGATTAAAGGCGGGTGACATTTTGATACTACAAGCGGACCCTTCGGAAGTTCAATCTCTATTAGATAATAATGATTTAGAACTGATCACCAGTGCGGATAAAAAATTTGCAGAGCTAACACAAGGTGATTTGACCTTGGTAGAAGGTGTTATCAAACGCGGCTCTTGCCTTGAGGGCAGAGGAGTGCCTTATTTACGCAGGCGCTCAAATAGTTCGCTGGCATTAGTTGGTTTGGCGCGAGAAGGTAAAAGAGTACAGCGTAGGATAAGAAGGCAAACCTTTAAAGCTGGGGATATACTACTGCTACAAGGCAGTGTTGATAATGTAGAAGAGCAATTATCTGATCTTGGTCTCGTCCCCTTGGCAGAGCGCAATTTGACCTTAGGTGGTAAACGAAAGGTGGCTATGGCACTGAGTATATTTGCCGCCGCTGTAGCGCTTGGCGTGCTAAAAATATTACCTTTAGCGATCGTGTTTGTATTAGCGGTCATGGTGTATGTCTTACTTGAGTTGATTCCCGTCCGCAATTTATACGATGCCATCGATTGGCCGGTGATTATATTACTGGCCTCTTTAATACCTGTTGGTAAAGCGTTAGAAGATACAGGATTGACTGCGCTAGTCGCTGATCAGCTGTTAATTGTCACTCAGGGATTACCTATCTATATCATAATAGGTTTGTTATTGGTGATGACCATGTGGCTTTCAGATGTGATTAACAATGCCGCCACAGCAGTGGTCATGGCACCACTGGCCTATAGTATTTCGCAGGGCCTAGGTATGAATGCCGATCCTTTCTTTATGACCGTTGCAGTGGGCGCTTCCTGTGCATTTATGACACCCATTGGGCATCAGTCGAATACCTTGGTGATGGGCCCTGGTGGTTATCAGTTTAGTGATTATTGGCGCATGGGATTACCGCTAGATATTATTATCGTGCTGCTAGCTGTACCACTTATAATGATGGTTTGGCCTTTGTAAACATCATACCAATAATCACCCACACAACAGTAATGTCTAACACGTTTGCTGGTTGATCTTAAAGCTGGAAAGTCAATAGTGGTTACTGTGACAAATGCCCAATATTGATCAAATACACTAAGGCCATTTCGACTCAGTGTGTTGTAATCTGTACCATTACTTACATTATATAAATCACGACCATGCTGTTAAATCAGTATCGACTGGAGCAACTATTTCAATTGCTCATTGAGATGAGAACCATCATTCTCGTAATGGAATTCATTGATAAACACAGTTGCTGACAAGGTTTTAGCAGCTAAAAAAGTGGTCAAAAACAAACTTGAGTAATAAATTGAATGGATGTTTTGGATAGCTTCATGCATTTAGCAAAAGACTTAACAGTCTCAGCTCAAAATTGATTGGTTCTTGTTATCACTTCGAATATTCCCGGTGAGTTTGCTCTATGGATGAAGCCAAACAACCCCAATTCACAAACAGGAATTTCAAACGGTTGTTTGAAACATAAGAAACTTATTAAAAGAGCAATCTAGGCCATAACCCCACGGACTAATCCAATAATGGATAACAGAAAAAGCAGACTAATCACCATTCTTCGTAATACCTTTTCATTGAGTTTTTCAAATAGTGCACTACCTATATAAATACCAAAGATCATTGGCGCTATCATAATGGCACTAATAATAACGAGTGACTGATCGTAAATAGAATGGCCCGATGCGCTGATAATAAAGATAATATCGGC
>Ga0105354_1002717_pt1 | contig 10452 bp, 8 predicted proteins | sample GOMGulsemesocosm_FD_83658 | JGI IMG/M metagenome (GOLD analysis project Ga0105354, IMG submission 83658) | Methane-oxidizing microbial communities from mesocosms in the Gulf of Mexico - GOM9B Gulf of Mexico | ecosystem: Environmental > Aquatic > Marine > Cold seeps | place: USA: Gulf of America...
CAACAAGCAGAGGCAATTAGGGATCAATGTCGAAATTTCCTCGAAGGTAAGCTTAAGCTCACGTTAAATATGGAGAAAACTCATATTACACATGTGAATGATGGCTTTATCTTTCTTGGACATAGGCTCATTCGAAAACGTGGGTCTAAGGGTAATATGCGAGTGGTGTCTGGTATTCCAAACGGTAAAGCTAAAGCGTTTTCTCATTCATTGAGTAAAGCTTTATCAGGTGATCACAGCTGTAGCAAGATAGATAAGGTTGAATTGCTTAGCCGCAAGCTTAAGGGTTGGGCACAATTTTATCGACACACTGATTATACCGCTAAAGTTTACAGTAAAATTGATCGTATTGTTTTCTGGAAACTTGCCAAGTGGTTGGCTAGGAAATATCGCTGCTCTATTAAATCGTTAATGATGAAATGGATCAAACGCCCGAAACCTAATCAGGCTAAGACTTGGGTGCTATTCGGTAAAAGCAACCGAGGTAATTTATGTGGCGCGTCACTATTTAGATTAGTGAGCAGTCCTAAATTACCATTTCGATGGCGATTACCAGAATCAAACCCTTATCTTAGAGATGAAACGAGAAACACTATCACGTCGCGCTACAGCGATGTTGCAATGGCTGTTAGCCACAATTAAGCGGAGAGCCGTATGCGCTGAAAGGTGCACGTACGGTTCGGAGAGGAGAAGCAGAGAAATAGTTCGACTACGCTCTGCCTCTTACTCTACTATGGCCGGGTAATCGTTGGTATTATTTTGTGATAGTAATGGACTTATTTGATAAAAAACCGTTGGTTCGGCTATTTATCATTAACTTCTTACCGCTTACGAAGAAGGTAAGTTCATTACAATAATTTAAACCAAATCCATTAAAGCCATTTTTAACCCTGTAAATATTAATAGCCCACCTGCCAACTTATTAATGACATTAGTTATTTTTGAAGACACATTATTCCTTCTAATACTACATCCCAAAAATCCGTATATTGAATAACCAATTAGATCGAGGATAAAAGTGACAGCACACATTATAGCTAACTGAGGGAGTATGGGGAAATTTTGGTCAATAAACTGAGGTAATAAAGCTACAAAATAAAGCAAGGCTTTAGGGTTTGTAATTTCTAATATAAGTCCTCTTAAAAATAGCGAATGAAGATTCTTATCTACATTTTTTTTTGCACTAATTTTTAATCCACCAGAAATACTAAAAATAGCTCCGATTCCTAAGTACATTAGATACAAAATACCAATCCACTTGATAATTAAAAATAGTTTAGTTGTTGTAACCATTAAAGTTGCAATACCTGTAGCAGATAATGCAAAGAAAACGACATTTGCTAAAGCTATTCCTAATATCACAAAAATTGATCGTCTGTAATTAGTCGAAGCAGCTTCAACTGCAACCGCTATTGCAGCTGGCCCTGGAGACAATACGACGATAAAAGTTGTGATAATAAATAATAATAGGGCATTCAAAGATAACATATAGTTCTTCTAAGATTTAGGTAACATGAAAACTTAAGATAGAACGCTCTCAGCACAACAAGGAGCGTTCTACCAAAATTACAAATATTTATGCTGGGATTTGGATTTCAATTCTGAACGTTGATTCTAACCAATTGTCAGCAAGGTTAAGATTACAAATTATCATTTTGCTTAAATCTGGTGTAATAGAATGAGATAGTATTGAAACACCAATTAGCCAGTCTATAGATTCACTAATATGACAGTTAGCCGATGGTGATAGCTCAACCCAATCAAGAAATACGTTAATTGCTTTTCTTATATCTGGAGTCGGAAAATCAAAATGTATCTGCTGATCTCTGAAAAATTTCTGTAATTTTTCAGAAGGTTCAATTTGATTATCAGTAATATCTGATTTGCTCACTTTATAAATCATATTATCTGTTTGAGCAATGATATTTTGAAGGTAAACCGAATTATAAAACAAATCAAACTCTTCTAATGTAAAACTATTCGGCGAAAACTGTGGATTAATATACATTATATATAACCTAGCTGCGTCACTAGGGTAATTATGTTCCTTAATTAAATCGACAGCCCAAATTGCATGGCCTGTGCTTGACGCTATCTTCTTTCCATCTAGTTGGAAAAAATGGTTTGTTAAGAAATAATCAAACGGTTTTATCTTCAACCCATGAGCAGCTCCCAAAAAGGCAACCAAATAAGCGTTTGTATTATCAATACCAAAACCCGCAATAGTTTTTATACGTGAATCCGTTGAGAATGGATTTTCCCCATTACCGAACTTGTCACTGTATTTTTCAGCTAGGTACAGAGAATAAAAGTACATAGTTGTATATGAGAACATTACTTGTTGCTCGCTGAACTGGGTATCTTTATATTCAATACCCCAAGAATCAGGGTAAGTTAAGCGAACTTTATTATTCTCTTTTTTCAAAAATGTGCGTGCAATTTCAATGAATGTTGGATCCAATCCCATAACTTGCCATTGTTTCTCAAGTTTAACAGGGTCGACCTTAATGTATGTACAATTATCAGTGAATTTACTAACTGATTCACTCTCTTTCAAAGCTGGTACAAAGTATGGGTTTATAATTTCTTCAGGGCGAAGGTTAGCACCACAATCTTCACAGTAAAAAGCTTTCATCGCTGAACCACAACTTGAGCATTCACCCCGGATCCAGCAGCCAGTCATTAACTTACCGTCATTACGTTTAAAAAAAGTTTCAGACTGATTAGTTAGAGCAGAGTTTTGTTTTAGCTCACCATAAATTTGTTGGTGAAACTCTTGGAATTTCCCGTTGTGTTGTTCAGAAAGGGGGTTGATGTAACTATCAAAAGATATGCCAAACGCATTTAAATCTTCAAGCATCAATTCATAATATTTGTCATTCAATTCGTTGGCAGTTAATCCCTCTTGAACGGCTTTTAAGCTTACATGTGCTTCATAGGTATCTACACCAGACATTACCTTAACATCATGGCCTAATAGCTTTAAGTTTCTGGCCAAAATATCAGTTTTTAAATATGGCCCGGAGATATGGCCAATGTGAAATCTACCATTTGGAGTTGGCATGATTGGAATAAATAAGTATTTTTGTTTTTTCACTTTTAGATCCTATAGCTCAAAGTTGTAAAATATGTTTTCATTTTTAATAAAACCCGTCTTTTTATAAAGTGCTTGAGCTATCTCATTAGTTGATTCAGTTTCTAAAAATAAACCTCTTGCACCGGAGCTTCTTGCAATTTTTTTACTGCTCTCAATTAATTCATCGGCGATACCATTTCCTCTGAATTTATCCATTACAAAAAGATCATTTAGTAGCCATAATTTCTTCATTGCCGTAGAAGAATAAAGAGGATATAACTGAGTAAACCCAACAATTAAAGGCTCAGATTGAGATTCATTCACAGCAATAAGAATTACAGAATCTTTCGACTCAATTCGATTACTAATAAATTCAATGGCTAACTCTTCATTTTTTTCGCATCTATAGAAATCTCGATATTGTTCAAATATTTTTACAACTGAAAATAAATCACCTATTTCTGCTTTTCTAATAGTAATCATATTGCCATACTCACTTTGCTAGCTGCTTTTGAAATTTCGGGCGCAAGTTTAAATCCTTGCCCGCTAAATCCTGACACAAACAAACAATTGCTTGCTATAGAAGATAACTCTATCACCCCCTGTTTAGAGGGAGTGTAAAGATCATAGCCAACAACTTTTGTATCAACGTCGATGCTTTTTATTTGAGGTAATTGCTGTTTAAAAAAATCAACAATTTGTTTCTTATCGTGGTTTGAAAAGGGAGATATATTTTCCAAATCTAAATCCCATTCATCGATAACTTTTCCCATTAGTGCTTTATTTTTCCCAATAGGTTTCATATAAAACTCTGATATATCATCAAGGACGATTGGCGGAGTAACATGACTTTTATTTATTGGTTCAATAGTGGTTAATAAATATTGAATTCGCTTATTTCGAAGCATATTTGATAACTCCGGAAAAAGTTCATCTAATATACCTATACCTTCAGCCCCCCCTGCAAAAATTACCTTATCGGCAAAAAAATCACCTTTATTCGTCTTAACACCTTGGCAATATCCATCAGTATTTAATAAACTAATAACTCTGGTGCCTTCTAATAATACCCCTCCATGAATACATCCTGCTAAAGCATAACTTCTACAGGTTTTCTGAGGGTCAACATATCCAGCGCCTTTATCATGAATAATTAAACTATTTTCAGGGAAATTAAATCGAGTTTTAAAATAATCAGCATCTCTAACAGAAATATCATCCGTTTCGAATCTATATTTTTCTATTAGTCGTTCAATTTTGTTACTTTCCACCGCAGTTCGGTAAGCTAAGTCATGATGAAAAAAACTGTTATCAACGCCAGTGTGCTTCTTAAAATTTTTAAAAACATCAATACTATTCACAGCAAGTTCCATTACTTCCGGAACCGGATCAAAAGCCCTAATTATGGCGCCAGTTTTACCTGTGGCACCTGCTGTTCCAACTTTCTTAGCTTCAACCAAAAGCACTTTATTGCCCAAGCTCTTAGATAACTCGAAAAAGATACTAGAGCCTATAATCCCACCTCCAACAATAATCGTATTATAATTTTTATCTGGCATCATCAGTCCCACCAAACAGAAAATAAAGACATTGTTTCATTGGTATGATTTGTTAAAATGTGTGATTCATTTTCATCAAAAACAACAATATCACCAGCCTCAATAGTAAACTCCTTTACACCGTTGACAGTCACTTTCCCTTTGCCTCCAGCAACCATCCACGCCTCTTTTACAAGGTGTGTATCCAAAGGAGCTGAGGAATGGCTTGCTAGCTTTAATTTACCTATACCAATAGGTACTGGCTCGCTCATCGTTCGCATTACTGCATTTTGACTTACTAAGCCACTCCCAAATTTTTCAGGAGCCTCAAAGGTGAGATAGGCATCATTGTTGATCTCTGGACTCTTTTGTATAAGTGGAAAATCGTATATATTAGTTTCTCTATGCTTAATAACATAAGCCGAAAGTAAATCTAATATTTCCGCATGCTCTTCTGTCGCTACCCAGTTTGTTAATGATTCCAAACAGCGAAACTTAACTTCTATGATGGTTCTATTTTGCTCTGACAGCTTATTTTGAACATTAACACCAAACACTTGGTTAAAAGATATAGCATCTTTATTTGACTCAAGTAATTCTTTAACATGAGCTATCCATATCGGAAAATAGCTTCTGCCTTCATCCACCAAATAATGTTCTACGAATGCAGTTATCATTTCGGCTCCTTAACACAATAAGATGTAATAACTTAATTTGGTAACTGATTTCATTCCCAGCCCACAAACGTATTTTCCGTCTCTAAGTCATATGCCTCGAAGTCCAACATACTGTTAATAATTTTTGCACTTCTCCATGCACCCAAAACTAAATTTCGATCCGAAACACCCCAACTTGATGTGGAGCCATTTTGGATATAAATTTTATTCTCAATTTCTGGTGGTAGCTTCGCAGAGAAATCTTTATTCGTTTCAATTCCTGATTTGTCAAAAGTCAACATAGGCTTAATCGGATTCAAGAACTCCGGTAATTTATGTTCTAGTCCGGTACAATAAATGATTATATCTGCGTCTAAATTCGATATGGAGTTAGTCACTTTATTTTTAATTTCCAAACTAAAGTTGTTTCCATTTAAATTTTGCTGAACAACATCAGTGTTTACGAGTAAGTTAGGGATTAATGCCCCTTTACCTTGGTACTTATTAAAGTACAGTTTCTTGTAAATAGTTTGCAGAGTCTCAGGTGAAATACCGTCACTGGCCAATTTGTGCTGTTCGAGAAGCTTATTTTTGCTCTCTTGCTCAAGAGAGTAGAAAAACTCACTGAAATGAGGAGTAAATATTTCAGAATGAAATGGTGATTCCTCCATCGGATTAAAAAGAGAACGCCTTGAAATCCATGTTAGTTCAGACGGTTGTGCAGCTTCTCCTTCAAATAAGTCCAAAAATATTTCAGCCCCTGTTTGCCCGCCACCAACAATCGCGACCTTTTTATTTCGAAATATTCCTTTATCTTTCTTGCAATATTCTGACCCATGAAAAGCATTCCCTTCGATATCTAATACAGAGTGTTCAGGAAAATATGGTATGCTACCGGTGCCTAAAATGAGGTTTTTAGCTAATATGATACGCTTACTGGTATGGACGCGAAATTGACCATCTTCGTAACGGACCTCGTTTATCCATTCATCAAAATGAACATTTGATAGTTGCTGAGCTGCCCACTTATAATACTCATTGAATTCAAAACGAGGTATGTTTTCAAAACCTGCTGCCATAAAGTGGTAAAGTTTTTTTGTTTTATGTAAATATGAAATAAACGAAAATTTATTTGTTGGATCTGCAAGAGTGACTAAATCTCGGATATATGACGATTGCATAGTAGAGAAGGGTAACAAAGACCCCTCATGCCACCCAAATCGTTTCTTTTTTTCTAAAAAGACTATATTTAAGTCGTCATGATCACTAGCTAAAGCAGCAAGGCTTAAATTCGAAGGTCCGAGTCCTATTGCTAAGTGGGAAACTATTTCTGAAACTGAATTTTCTTTATTCATATTACAACTCTATTATTTTATTACGGTAAATTAAGTGCTAAAAAATGTATTAATAGCACCTTGGATTATCTGTTTTATGGTTATGAAATGAAGCAGTATCAGATACGGCTAAACTAATTCAATGCATTCATGTTTCGTGATATTTAGGTTTGACCCATCTATAACCAGCCCTTCTTTTTTTCCAGGGTAAACTTCTGTTGATATAGGGGTCATTCGACAATTGATTGCAACACGATTACCGTCCGTTAAATTTGGTAAAGATCGATGCATTGTTCGCTCACTGAAAATTACAAATTGTCCCTTTCTCATAAGCAATGTTTCCTCCCCGTCTTCTGTATCAAACGGTAGTGTTACAGCAGCGGAGAAGTTTTGCATTTTTTTCCAACAGACCTTTTTAAGCTCTTCCAATGGTATTGACTCATAGTCAATACCATCTAGCAGTTTAGTTGTATTTATATCTAGCAAAAGAGTCGAAGCTTTGACTTTATCTACTAATTCATCCTTATTATCGATATCATCAAACGGATTAACAAAAAATGCAGAATCACACATTGGCACCATTTTAATTTCATAACGATGCTTATTAGAGCCTGTTAAAAATTGCATCGGCGAACGCTCAATCGTTATATCGTTTAGAGCAACCCAAATAGATAGATTCCAGAATTCGTCAAAATGTAGTGGTTTTAGAGCTGGAATATTATTGCCGATTTCCTCACCGTTAAAGTGTCCCCACTCTTGATGCCAACCTATACCGCGCCCTTTTGGTGGTGTCACGAATATTTTTGAACGCCATAATTTGATTGCCTCGCCTCCAAAAATAGACTTAACTCTATGAGCGATTTGATCTTGTTTGAATAAAGTCAAAAATTTATTATCTAATAGATGCCAGTCCCGTACTGAATGTCGTCCATAAAGAGGGCTAACCAAATTATTTTCAACAATTTCTTCTGAACGACGACAGCAAGCATCAATAAGGTCGTCATCTAAACCGGTGTCAAATGGACCAATCCATCCATTATTTGAGAACAAATTGACCTCATCTTTACTTAAAGCATATTTATCCATTTTGTTTCTCCATTAATGATTTTTTTGTTAATCCCCTTTTTTGCTTACAATCAGCAAGTAAACAAAGGATTTCAAATAAAAGTGTTGCTCCAACTAAAGCGGTATTACCAGACTGATCATAGGGAGGTGAAATTTCAACTAAATCTGCTCCAATTAAGTTTACCCCATCCAATCCTCGTACTAATTGTTGAGCTTCAATACTTGTAAAACCGCCGATCTCTGGTGTTCCTGTCCCTGAAGCAAATGCAGGGTCTAAACAATCAATATCAAAGCTTAAATAGGCTTCTTCATTGCCTATTACCCTTCTAATTTCTTCTAACACTCCATCAATGCCCAGTTCGTGACACTCTTCCATGTCAATAATCCGAACTCCCCTTTCAAGGCCCCATAGGCGATCTTCCTCCGTATACATAGACCCCCTAATTCCGACCTGAACGACACGTTTCGGGTCTATTAATCCCTCATTGACAGCGTGATAAAATGGAGTTCCATGGGAAAACGTTGAATTACCAGAAAAACCTGAAAACATATCTGTATGTGCATCAAAATGAACCATTCCAACAGGCTTATCTTTAGCTAAAGCTCTTAAAATGGGGAGACTGACAAGGTGATCACCGCCTACAGATAAAGGAACAATATCTTTGGACAATACCTCATGGTAAAAATCCTCCACCCATTGAAGGCTTTCTAATAAATTAACCGCATTGATATTTGCATCACCTAAATCAGCGCAATTACAAAGGTCGTAGGGTTTAATTTTTAAAGTGTTGTGCATGTTTCTCATAAATGTAGACGCATCTCGAACTTGCCTCGGAGCTAGTCGAGCACCAGAACGATAAGTAGTACCACCATCCCAAGGTATTCCGATCAAACCAATATCCACATAATCTGCATCTTCAGGTTCCAAATATGGCAATTTCATAAATGTTGCTATCCCTGCAAATTTGGGCATTTTGGTACCATCAATCGGCTTATAAAATTCCGTTTTTTTAATATCTCTCATAAAATATCAACCAAGTAAAATGTGTAAGTTGTTCAAAATAATATCCCTATTTATAGCTAGTAAGGCGAAGTGACAGACACTAATAAAACCTTTAAAAATCCTAATGCTGAATAATAATGAAATGCACTGAAAATCAGATAAATACATAAAAATCAGATGATAATGGTACATGAATACTAAAAATTTAAAATAGCTTTAATATCAAGGTGTTGCATCGTTATTTAGATAGTTTCGGGGGGGGGGGGTTTTAAAGAGAAAAAAAGTATTTTTTAAGATAAAACTAGATGTATATTTTAGATGTATAAAATACACATCTAGCAGTAGAATACAATCTCACTAAAGTTCATACCAGTGTTAAATGTGCATTTGTACTTTAAAATCAGTTATTTAACTTAAGCTGGCAGCACTAATTAAATTTTATGGATGTAAAAATTAAGTATAATATAATTCATCCCACATCATCGTCGGGCCATAAAGTGCTGTATTTTATTGGTCGTTGTGACTATTGCAGCACTACAGAGTGCCTACTTTGACTAAGGCGTCTAAATCTAAAATCAAAAAAATATGTAGTGATGTAATGGACTAAGTCGAAACTACCTTTCTGGCTTAGAGCCATTACTCACTCATAATGCATTCATATCAGTTTGCTATACAAACCTATTGCGAATCGATATCAACATATTGTGAGTAAATTTCAGCTCTCTACACTTTGAGGAAAACACTAAACCAGAGTTGGATAGAAACAGCTTAGAGTCCTCACACTAAGCCGTCGATAGCGAAAATAGAGTTATGGAAAGTTTGTGAGCCGGATTGGTTAGATGTAAAATAACCAGTTTGTAGTGTAATAAAATTTAATATTATATCTAGAGTATTTAATACTAGGGTGTAACTAGGGGTACTATAATAATCTGGAATTATTTATCATTAAATAACAATTGATTACATATATACGGGCAGCATGATGTAACTCGGCGTATGAAATATTCTAATGTTGAGCGACTACATTAAGTCAATGCTAACTTGTATCCCATTGAGTTTAAATAATTATTTAGAACAGAGTCTGATTGGGGTCGACCAAAACAGCGATGCCAAAGCTCAGAAGAGTACAAGGCGTAGAGTTAAAATTTAAGGCATTAAGACGTATTAACTACGCTCTATAGTTATGGTGATAAGCCAGATTATCGACAAGCTGAATTATTGCAGAAATTGGTAAAGCTAAGTGCTGATACAATTCCTGATATGCAAATAACGTTCAAAACGATGCTAAAAAAAGCACTACAATCGACATATAGTAAACGGATATAGCTTATTGCAGTAATATGATACAATACGCAACATCTAAGCGATAAGTAGGCGCTCAACGATATAAATAAAATTATTTTTATTTCATGACAAAATCGCTTTGTACCACTAGATGTACCATTGATAGTAATGACAAACGCATCAGTCTTTATTTATCAGCAGTTTATGAGCGACTGGAGACTGCCTCCGTCCCATTCTCTTTGTTAAAAGATTTATATTAAGATGCTTAGGGCATCTTTTTTTGTATCTAAAATTCAGTAAGCAATAAACTTTTACAGTCCTATTCTACCCCGTTCAATATTAGCCTATCCCTTTTCAATATGTTAACGACTGACAGGGCATACTCGACAAAGAAACAGTAGTAATACAGTGAATGTTAAGTTATAAGAGCTGCTAGAAATATCAATCATTTTTAAATTGTCGTATGCAGGTGGAAGAATTGAGTAAAAATAATGAG
>Ga0105354_1002720_pt1 | contig 10444 bp, 6 predicted proteins | sample GOMGulsemesocosm_FD_83658 | JGI IMG/M metagenome (GOLD analysis project Ga0105354, IMG submission 83658) | Methane-oxidizing microbial communities from mesocosms in the Gulf of Mexico - GOM9B Gulf of Mexico | ecosystem: Environmental > Aquatic > Marine > Cold seeps | place: USA: Gulf of America...
TAACATCATGAATTTCATTAATAAAATACTTAAAGTATTTGTAGGAGACAAGTCTCAAAAAGACATCAAAGAAATACAGCCTTTGGTAGATAAAATCAGAAAGATTGAACCTACTTTAGTTAATCTTTCTCATGATGAATTAAGAGCTAAAACTGTTGATTTTAAGAACAGAATAGCCGATTCAATAACAAGTATCAATGATTCTATTAAATCTTTAAAAGAAGATATAGAAGCTACTGAAGATATTGACAAAAAGGAGACCTTATATGCTCAAATAGATGCGTTGAACGAAGAAGCGTATGAAATTACCGAAAAAGTATTGTTAGAAATTTTACCGGAAGCTTATGCTGTAGTAAAAGAAACAGCAAAACGTTTCACGAATGAAGATACCCTTTCAGTTACTGCGTCTACTTACGATAGAGAATTATCTTCAACTAAGGAGTACATTTCTTTAATTGGTGATAACGCTGTATGGGAAACTTCTTGGGATGCTGCTGGAACTCCAGTGGTATGGAACATGATTCATTATGACGTACAACTTGTTGGTGGTGTTGCAATGCATCAAGGTAAAATTGCTGAAATGCATACTGGGGAAGGAAAAACATTAGTTGCTACACTTCCTATGTATTTAAATGCACTTACAGGAAACGGTGTACATTTGGTTACAGTAAACGACTATCTTGCAAAACGTGATAGCGCATGGATGGCACCAATTTTTCAATTTCACGGATTAACTGTTGATTGTATTGATTATTATCAACCTAACTCTCCTGAAAGAAGAGCCGCATATAACGCCGATATTACCTACGGTACAAACAATGAATTTGGATTTGATTACTTACGTGATAACATGTCACACGCTCCAGATGACTTAGTACAACGCAAGCACAACTATGCAATTATTGATGAAGTTGATTCCGTTTTAGTTGATGATGCTCGTACTCCATTAATTATTTCAGGACCAGTCCCTGAAGGTGACAGACATGAATTTACGGAATTAAAACCTAAAGTTGCTGACATAGTAGAAATACAACGTAAGCATTTAGTTGCTGTTTTATCAGAAGCAAAAAAGTTGATAAAAGAAGGAGACACTAAAGAAGGTGGTATCCAATTATTACGTGTTTTTAGAGGTTTACCAAAAAATAAAGCATTAATAAAGTTTTTAAGTGAAGAAGGGATTCGTCAATTACTTCAAAAAACGGAAAACTTTTACATGGCAGACAACAACAAGGAGATGCCAAAAGTAGATACTGAACTATACTTTGTAATTGAAGAAAAAAACAACCAAATAGAACTTACCGATAAAGGTATTGACTATTTATCAGGAGAGGGAAACAGGGATTTCTTTGTAATGCCAGACATTGGTACTGAAATCGCGAAAATTGAAATTAAAGAATTAGAAGCTGAAAAAGAAGCGGAAGAGAAAGAAGAATTATACCGAGATTTCAGTATTAAAAGTGAACGAATCCACACCTTAAACCAATTACTAAAAGCATATACTTTATTTGAAAAAGATACGGAGTATGTAGTAATGGAAAACAAGGTTATGATTGTAGATGAATCTACAGGTCGTATCATGGATGGTCGTCGTTACTCTGACGGATTACACCAAGCTATTGAAGCTAAAGAAGATGTGAATATTGAAGCTGCAACACAAACGTTTGCAACAGTTACACTTCAAAATTTCTTCAGAATGTACAACAAGCTTTCAGGAATGACAGGTACTGCCGTTACTGAAGCTGGTGAATTATGGGAAATCTATAAATTAGATGTTATTGAAATCCCAACTAACCGCCCAATTGCAAGAGATGATAGAGAAGATTTAGTTTACAAAACTAAACGTGAAAAATACAATGCAGTAATTGATCATGTAACTGAATTATCTAAACAAGGTCGTCCAGTTCTTATTGGAACAACATCTGTAGAAATTTCAGAACTATTAAGTAGAATGCTTAAAATAAGAAGTATTCCTCATAATGTACTGAATGCAAAAATGCACAAAAGAGAAGCTGATATTGTTGCGGAAGCAGGTCAAGCAGGATTTGTAACCATTGCAACAAACATGGCTGGTCGTGGTACAGATATTAAATTAACTGATGCTGTTAAAAAAGTAGGAGGATTAGCAATCGTTGGTACAGAACGTCATGATTCACGAAGAGTTGACCGTCAGTTAAGAGGTCGTTCTGGACGTCAAGGAGATCCAGGTAGCTCACAGTTTTATGTATCTTTAGAAGATAATTTAATGCGATTATTTGGTAGTGAACGTATTGCCAAAATGATGGACAGAATGGGATTAGAAGAAGGTGAAGTAATTCAGCATTCTATGATTTCAAAATCGATTGAACGTGCTCAGAAAAAAGTAGAAGAAAACAACTTTGGTACACGTAAGCGTTTATTAGAATACGATGATGTAATGAACAAGCAACGTAATGTAGTTTACAAACGACGTAAAAATGCATTATATGGTGAACGTTTAAACATTGATATTGCAGACATGATTTATGATACTGCAGAAGTGATTACCGCTAGTAATAAAACAGGTGATAACTTCAAAAATTTTGAATTTGAATTAATCAGATATTTCTCTACAAGCTCTCCTATTTCTGAGGAAGAATTTAAGAATGATAGCATTCAAGATATTTCTGGTAAAGTTTATACTGCTGTTTTAGAACATTACAAAAGTAAAACTGCTCGTTCCGCAGAAACAGCTTTCCCAGTAATCAAAAATGTATTCGAAACACAAGGAAATAAATTTGAGCGTATTTTAGTACCTTTTACTGATGGTGTAAAAACATTAAATGTTGCTACCAACCTTGAAAAAGCATACAATACGGAAGGGAAATCATTAGTTACTGATTTTGAAAAAAATATTACTTTAGCTATTATCGATGATGCATGGAAAACACATCTACGAAAAATGGATGAATTAAAACAATCGGTACAATTAGCTGTTCACGAACAAAAAGATCCTTTATTAATTTATAAAGAAGAAAGTTTTAGCTTGTTCAGAAACATGGTAGCTGACATGAATAAAGATATTATTTCTTTCTTATTTAAAGGAGAACTTCCAACGCAAGAAGAAACTAATATTAGTGAAGCAAAGCAAATAGCTAAAAAAGAAGACTATACTACAAGTAAAGAGGAAGTTTTAAATAGTGATGAACGTGCAGCACAAAACAGAGCTGCAGGTGCAAATGCTGGCCAACCACAAGAACGTCAAATTACAGAAACAATTGTTCGTGATGCTCCAAAAATTGGAAGAAACGATACGGTTACTGTTAAACATGTTTTGAGTGGAAAAACAGAAACAATGAAATATAAAAAAGCAGAACCTTTAATACAAAGAGGAGAATATGTTTTAGTACATTAATCGTACTATTATTTGAAATAAAAGTCCTGTTCTAATTTTTAGAACAGGACTTTTATTATGGATAAAGACCGTAATTTATTTTATATAGTCTATTACAGCTTTTGTAGCTATTTCTCTCCCCTCTTGATTTACATGTATGTGATCATAAAAATTATCTGATGATTCAACGCTATTTGCATGATTAATAATTTCAACACCTATATCATTCTTTATAATAAGTTTCGTTTTATAAATTGGAGCTATATATAATATTAATTCACTATTGTTTTTTTTACACAGTCTTTTAAGTTCTATTACCATGGGATTAGTTATTTCAACTTCATCGGTAACTAGCTTATTATTAGAATTCAATTTACTTCCAGCAGGGTATTGATAATTTCCATAGTCATCAAACCTATTACGCTTTTCCTTATTAAATATTGTTATTATTGATGGAAAAAATAACTCCGCATTATAAAATGACAATCCTAAAAAAGGAAAATACTTTGAATAACTTAGCTTTTTAATTATCCCTTTTTCATATTTTGAACAATAGTCATGAACATAATCATTTGTTATAAATGGTAAAAACCTATAATCATTATCATTAATCTTAATTTCACCTTTTTTAAAAGAACCTCTATCCAATGTTAAAATTACTTTTTTAGCTTCGAAATTATTATTATAAAAATGTTCTAACATCAATTTATGAGTAGGTAATCCAGTATCATCAATTGACAAATTCACTCCTCTAGTCTCTAAATCCTTATCAACTTGTTTGGTATTAATAGTCGTTAACCCTCTACTTGACCCTAATATTATATAGTCAAATTTAGTATTTTCTTCAAAATGATTAACTAAGTAAGAAGGCTTATAAAATTCTGATTTTCTCAAACAAAACAAACTCGCAAATGCAACTACATTAATTAGCAATACTGCTATCAATGAATACTTAAGTAATTTTAAAATAAATTCTCTCATTAAAATTGAAAATAAATGAATTCTGAATGGTTTTTAAACGCTCCCAAAAATGTAATCATTAATATTAAAAACAATAACCCTTTTGAATTTAATGCTACTTCGGTTTTATTTTTTTTATAAAATGAAGCTTCTATAAATAATAACACTAAAATACTAAAAATAGAGATTAATAAAATTAGTATGTATTTATTAGACGAAAACAAAATATTATCACTAAGGTTGTTGACAAACAAATGTTCTATATATGTAAATGCTTGTGTTATATTCTCAGCTCTAAAAAATACCCAAGCTAAAGTAACCATTGTAAACGTAATTATTGTTGACGCGAAAAACCTTACTCCTATTAACTCCTTATTTTTAGCATACTTATTCTTCAAATAATTACCTGTTATAAATAAAGGAATAAATAATAATGCATGCACAAGACCCCATAAAATAAAAGTCCAATTTGCCCCATGCCAAAACCCACTAACTAAAAAAACAATAAAAACATTTCTTACTTTAAACTCTTTACTCCCCCCCAAAGGTATATACAAATAATCTCTAAACCATGTAGAAAGGGATATATGCCAACGCCTCCAAAACTCAGCTATATCTCTTGAAAAATATGGAAAACTAAAATTAGTCATTAGGTTAAACCCAAATAACCTTGCTGTTCCAATAGCGATATCAGAATAACCAGAAAAATCACAATAAATCTGAAACGAAAACAAAACTGCTCCTAGAATAAGTGCTACTTGATTTTGAGTTTCAAAATTATCATATACTAAATCAACTAAAATACCTGTATTATCAGCTACAACAATTTTTTTAAACAAACCCCAAATAATAAGCTTCACCCCTGAATTTGCTAATTTTCTCTGAAAATTTCTTTCTTTTAAAAACTGAGGAAGTAAATTTGTAGCACGTTCTATCGGTCCAGCAACCAATTGCGGAAAAAAGCTAACGAATGCAAAAAAGGATATAACATCTTTTGTTGGTGATAACCTTCCTCTATACACATCTATAGTATAGCTGAGTGTCTGAAAAGTATAAAAACTTATACCCACAGGTAGGATAATATCTATATGATTACTAGTTATTTCATTCCCAAAAAAAGTGAAGGAATTTACAAAACTATCAATAAAAAAATTACAATATTTAAAGTAAAACAACACCCCTAAATTAAAAAACAAACTACTAACTAAGAGCAACTTACGCGTGCTTTTTCTAGTAGATTCTCCTATTTTTTTTGATAGCATAAAATCTAAAAAAGAGCTAAAAAATATTAATAGTAAAAATCTCCAATCCCACCAACCGTAAAAAACATAGCTTGCTATTAACAAAAGTATGTTTTGCTGAATACGATTTTTAAATACAAACCAATATAACAAAAATACTAGAGGAAGAAATAATGCAAATTCTATCGAATTAAAAATCATTCTTTAAATTTTATCTCCAAAAATAAAATTTAATCGCAATCTATCATATATTTAAGTACAATTATCTTTAAAAATAAATCAATAAACATTGTACCTTTACTTTATATTTTTAGAAAAAGTTGGACACAAAGAAAACAAAATCTGCATTAACGGAAAACGATGGCGTTGAACAACCAAAAATGATCAATGCAGAGGGATATGTTCGTAAAAAAGATATTTCTACAGCAAAATACGTTTCAGGAATAAAAAAAGGAAATCGTGTATATTTAAGTAAAGCTATTACCCTTATTGAAAGTACTAACGTAAAGCACAAAACAAAAGCCAATGCAATACTTAAAGAATGCTTAGAAAGCAAAAATAAATCTATTCGATTAGGTATAACTGGTGTACCTGGAGTTGGGAAAAGTACTTTTATAGAAGCACTTGGATTGTATTTAACTTCCTTAGGAAAAAAAGTTGCTGTTCTTGCGGTTGACCCAAGTAGCTCTGTAACCAAAGGGAGCATCCTAGGCGATAAAACCCGAATGGAAGAACTAGTTCGTGATGAGAATGCATTCATACGCCCTAGCCCATCAGGAAATTCATTAGGAGGAGTTGCTCGTAAAACCAGAGAAACAATTATGCTTTGTGAAGCAGCAGGTTTTGACACTATTATTATAGAAACCGTTGGTGTTGGACAAAGTGAAACCGTAGTGCACTCTATGGTTGATTTTTTTTTACTGCTGAAACTAGCAGGTGCAGGTGATCAATTACAAGGGATTAAGCGGGGTATTATTGAAATGGCTGACTCAATAGTCATAAACAAGGCAGATGGTGATAATATACGACGCGCTCAATTAGCAAAAACAGAATTTAAACGCGCCTTACAAATGTATCCGCATAAAGAAAATGGTTGGATACCAAAAGTCACTACCTGTAGTGCTATTAAAAAAGATAACATTAATGGGGTTTGGGAAGTAATTACTGAATACTTATCCTTAGTTAAGAATAATGACTCATTCCAAAATAGAAGACAAGAGCAAAACACTTTCTGGCTAGTACAAACTATTGAAGAACAACTAAAGGTAAATTTTTATAACAATCCAGAGATTGCTATGCAACTTATCGTATTAACACAAAAAGTAAAAGAAGGTATCATCTCTCCTTTTGATGCTGCCGATCAATTATTAGCTATTCAGGATAAAAAATAAACTATTCCTTTTATTGACAGTATAACCATAAAAAAACAACGGTATTATAAGTTCCTGATACAGAGTATTATTAATGAGCTACCTGAGGCGGAAATTAGAGAAATTCACATTTTAAAATGATATTATTATATTAAAGAGCCTCATATTTTACATGAGGCTCTATTGTTATAACTTAATACCCGAATTAATATTATAACACCCGAATTTTAATAAACTATTTCTTTTCAGAAATTAATTTATTTACTAACTCTTTTAATTCTGAAATTTCAGTTTTTAATTCTTCTAATTGAACTTGTTGCTCTTGAATTGCTTTGACTGTAACAGGAATTATTTGATACAACATAACACCTTTAGGCTTATCATATGTAACTCTTGTTCGATTCTTTGTTTCATCTAAACTTACCCAATCAGATTTTTTAACAGCTTCTGGAATAACTTGTAATAGCTGTTCCGCATGAAAACCTAATTTAATATCTTTTAAATGATCAGGAATACTCGTTTTTCCAATTTTACTTATATCTTCTGTATATGATACCGGGTTTAATTCTAAAATTTCTTTTAGTCCTTTAATAGAGGTTTTTTTATTTGAACTTACTTTTGAATAAGTCGCTGATGGTGTAATAAAATCATCTGCATAAACATCATCCCATCTTCTAGTAACTCCTGTAAACGGATCAGCACCTAAATCCGCTCCAAAGTCAGTCATTGGACTAAATGCTCCTCCTTCATAAAACAGTTCATTTGTACCATCAACTATATACTCAATAGACCCCAATGCAATTGCAGTTCCACCAGAATTTCCATTATGAGCACCTAACACAAAATCTTTTGTATATGGCCCTCCATTAAATGTATCAGAAAATGTTTGTCCATCATCACTATCAACGAAAGCACTTCCTCCAAAATTTATATAATCTTCATCTACTTCGGTATCAAAAATAACTCTGTTGTTTCCGTTTAAAGTCATTTCTCCTGTATACCCGGTTGTACTATTTCCGTTGATTACAAAATCATTATCACCAATAGTAATCGTAGTATCAGTTACTAATGCTCCTCCGAGTTGTACATTTGAACCTGTTAATGTTAATGCATTATCAAATGTATAAGTTCCTCCACCACCAGAAGGTATAGTCACTGTGTTTCCATTAGAAATTGTTAAATCATTTCCCGATATACTCAATGTTTGGCTATCTGTACCACCGCCTCCTCCTGAAGCTGGTTCCCACGAGGCGTTTCCATTGGCATCAGAAGTTAATACATAGCCTATTTGTTGCTGACCATCTTCTAATCGAAATACATATGAACCTGGTGTTGCTACTGAAGTTTCGGTAACTAGAACATTATCTACAGTTGCTCCATAATCATAAATACCCGTATACTCAAAACGTAATGAATATGAATTTCCAGCAATAACAGTTTCCGTACTAGAGTATGAAGTATCTGCATCAGTAGTTGCATTAATTAAATCTCCTCCTACTTGACCAGATGGTGCGGTTTCTTGGTATAAATACACTCTAAAGGAATCGTCAGCCCCAGTATAATCATTATAACGATAATCAAAACTAACATCAATAGAAGTAGATGTTGGTTTGTAGTAATACTTACTATTGATGTCGCATTTTGTGAACAGCCACTTTCATCTGAATCAATATATAAATAACTACCTGTACATGATGTACAATTTGTATTAGCATCACCAGTGGACGACACGTCCCATCCATCGGAAGTTGTACAACCAGTACTAGAGTTATTTTCCGTTAATGAGTACCCTGTAAAATTTTCACTCAATAAATTTACAGTACCACCGGGACTACTTGGGGTTGTAGAACCAGTGATGTGAAATTTAGCACTTGGAGTGGCATTTCCAACACCTACATTTCCTGTATTTGCATTATACATATCGTTTCCAATAACAGTCCAGTCGTTATCTGAACCACCAAATGCGGTCCAGATAGCTCCATTATAGTAATAAAATCCAGGGGCATTGTTTGTCTGATATATTAATAAACCCGTTGCAGGGGAAGCAATTGTATTTCTTTGAACTTGAGTCATTCTGGGAATCAATACTCCGGCAGTTGTAGAGGATATTTCAAGGCTAGCACTAGCATCTGGAGTTGTTGTCCCAATACCTACTTGAGCAGTAGAAATAAAAGACACTAGTATTAATAAAGTAAATAATAAATTTTTCATAATCGGGTATGTTTTAAATTCGAAGCAAAAATAATTCCTATACCTAGTTATGATGTACTGATTCCCAATCAGCATGTACTAATAAAAGTATCTTGTGTACTAATACAGCGAATTAGCACCTGTACAATCACAAAAAAACCAATAATTTATATACCCTCAAGTACATTTAAAACTCTTATTTATTCTTATTATGAATATTATAAATATGCGGCTAATAATTTTATCTATTCCAATAATTATCACATTTATTCTTAATATAAGACTACTAGTTGATCAAAGAAAAAAGTCACTATCTTATAAATTACTAGGAGAGTTTTTTCTTTTTGCATAGTTTTATTAGCCATCTTCTTTCAATACATCCAATAATTTCACCCGGTATTAAAAAAATATTTCTATCTAATTGAGATACTATTTTATTCCATAATGTTATCACTCCCTTGGGTAATTTATTTTTATGTTATTTCTTTAACTGATTATATAAAAAATCACAATACCCTATGGAAAATAATTCCTCTTTTCTACACTCCAATTCAATCTTTACAATTTAACATTTACCCTTATATTTCAACAAGTACAGCTACAAATCCTAAAACCTTAGATTACACTATTTTTTTTTAGTTTAAAAATATTTTTTGTCCTCTTAATTATAATATACATCACAAAAACATTAATTACATACAGTAAACATTGCTAAATTAGATTTTGGTATCAGAACCTTAGTACCGCTAGGGTTAATCATTAATAAAATGATTACTAATGCTTTAAAATATGCATTCACAGATAGAAAATTAAGGGGGATTTATAGCTCATATAAAACCTATTAACAATAATCAATATGAAATGATAATAGGCGATAATGGTATCGGATAAGACCAAACTAAAGAGCCCAAGGAAATAGGAACTAAGTTGATTAATTATTCAGCAAACAATAAATGGAAATCTTGAAAGGTTAGAGCAACAAGGAACTGTTTTTAAGCTAATTTTTGAAAAGATTGATACTGATTGAATTGGAGTAATCCAGAGGAATATGAAAAGTGTAGGTTAATTCAATTGATTTCAAAAGGAAATCCAGGACAAACATGGAATCCGACCATTACATGGCCTTTGCTTTTTTTTATACTCTAAAGCTTGAAAACAACACTTTCTTCACTTTAGAGCATAAAAAAACCGAAAATTTTCACTTTCGGTTTCTTTTGCGGAGAAAGAGGGATTCGAACCCCCGGACCTGTAACAGTCAACAGTTTTCAAGACTGCCGCATTCGACCACTCTGCCATTTCTCCTGAGTGTCTCATCAACTATTTGTTGATTGCGA
>Ga0105354_1002729_pt1 | contig 10432 bp, 5 predicted proteins | sample GOMGulsemesocosm_FD_83658 | JGI IMG/M metagenome (GOLD analysis project Ga0105354, IMG submission 83658) | Methane-oxidizing microbial communities from mesocosms in the Gulf of Mexico - GOM9B Gulf of Mexico | ecosystem: Environmental > Aquatic > Marine > Cold seeps | place: USA: Gulf of America...
CAATCTATGCCCTCTGCGCCCATAGATGTAGATATAACAGGTAATCCACACGCAAAAGCTTGCAGTACTTTATTTTGTACACCTCTAGCGATTCTAAACGGTGCAACAAAGTAATCCGCTTGATGGTAATACGGTAAGATATCATCAACAAAACCGGTAACTTCAACACCGGTAATATTTACTAACTCTTTTACCGCCGAACTTGGGTTCATGCCAGCAATAATAAAACGCGCTTTAGGGTAGATTTTGATAACGTTACCCCAAATACTTTCAACAAACCAAACCACAGCATCTATATTAGGCTTGTAATCCATCACACCAGTAAATATAAAAACTGGCGATTCATTTTCAGGCGGCTTATCTACAGGAATAAAAAGCTCCGTATCCATACCATTGCCCATGGTTAATACTTTACCAACACTGTCCTCACCGACTCCATTATGTTGCGATTTAAACAACTCAACCTCAGCATCAGCAATAAAAAAGCTAGTGTCAAAATAATTAGTCGTTTGTTGTTCATAACAACTTAACAGTTTGGCTTCTCGTTGATAAACCCACTTCATTGGCCAACGTGAGCTATCAGCATATTGGCGCCATTTATCTGAATCTAAATCCATAAAATCCATTATTAACAAAGGCTTTCTTTTTAAACCGCTTAAAACTTTGCTTTTATAAATATACTCGGCCATTGCCGAACTTGTTGCAATAACAGCGTCAAATTGATTCGTTTTTAATAACTCATCAAACTTATTTTGTAGATCAGCAGCATAAAAATTTGCGACACTTAACGCTTTACCGGTTAATAAACCTTTTAATAATCGAACTGGCTTATTGGTTAATTCTCCGTATATAACATGCTGACAATACTTATCTGCAAGGACGTTAAAAAAATCAAGCTCGTTACTTTGCTCTAAAGGTGCACAAACACTGATTTTATTATTGTTTTCACTTAAATATTTTAATTGATTAAAGGTGCGAATTTTTTCACCTTTATTTGGTGGGAATGGCACACGGTGAGCTAGAAAAAGAATATTCAAAATCGCTTACAAATTATAATTAAAATTTAGATAACTAATTCTACTCAGCAATTTGTATAAAACCCAATACTAATTATACTATTTCGAATTTAATTTACGGTGCCGCAATATTATTACTGATAGATGGCTGCGTTAAATTGTCATAATTGGGGAAATGTGTGCATAATCGCGCATAAAAATAAGTTATTAATTATGCGTGAATTTTTTGTAATAATCACTTTCCTAATAATTTACGGATCTTTGTACCCATTCAACTTTGAATTTACCAATATTCAAATGAATATAAGTAAGGGACTTTTCAATTTTAACATTTTGAAAAGTTCATTCAGTGACTCCATTTCTAATATTATACTTTTTATTCCGTATGGGTTTTTACTGTTTAATATTCTAGCAAAACAGATAAAAGCAAAAGTCACTATTGTTTTACTTATTAGTTTTGTCTTTGCTTATTTTGTGCAAATACTTCAATTATTAACGCCAGAGCGTGTACCCAGCGGGGCAGATGCTGTACTTAACACCATTGGCGCTTTTATTGGTATTCTCCTGACTTATTTAACTTTTCCAAAATCTCCTTACATCGATAAAATAAGGAATACGAAAGCTATAGTGCCGCTAGTATTAACAGTCTCCTTAATATTATTGAACCTAGCCCCATTTATGCCCGCTATTGACTTTTATGCCTTTAAGAAGAGTATAAAAGCATTAATTTACTCACCTAGTTTCGATATGTTTTGGGTACTTAAAAATACTACACTATGGCTAGTCTCATTTTTATTTTTAAGGCAGGCATGCTTCCCTAAACAAAGTACACATTTTTTGTGCTTTATGGTTATGACTGTGTTGATGACAAAATTATTTATTCAAGGAGGGGGATTAAATTACAATCACCTGCTAGGTGGAGTAATAGCATTATTCATCTGGCATAGCTATAAAGAGTATTTAACCCCAAGGCTACTATCGGTATTACTAATCGCCATGTTACTAGGGTTAGGTTTACACCCTTTCGAGTTTTCAGCTGAAATTTCAAGCTTTCATTGGCTTCCATTTGAGGGAGGGTTAAACGGAAATATTTTAATAAATATTATAGCCTTAATTAAAAAGACGGTACTGTATATTTCTTTGATTTACATGCTTTATTTAGGTACGAATTCACTATTAAAAGCAAGCATCATTTCTGCATCATTGGTATTCGTTAGCGAGTACTTACAAATATTTTTCACTAACTCAGTCGCAGAGATCACTGATGCCATCTTGGTGTTGCTTTCAGGGTATTGCATTCATCTCATTCATAAACACATTGCAGAAGGAGTAACGAATAATACTGGTGAAGCATGTCCTGAAATAGGACATGCTTCACTACCTTTAATCCATTCGGAAAATATTCAAGAGCAAGTAAATAACCAAAAGAGTTTTGCACTTACTTGCATTAATGGACTAAGAGCGTTAGTGAACAATGATATTCGCCGCAAAGCCCCTCTCCCTATTTCACAAATTAGTTTTAAATTACGATATGTATTTGTAACAGTATTAGTCGTTCTTTTATTTAATATGTTTACGTTAACATCTCAAAACCCAATAATTGAATCTCCTAGCTGGGCGAATAAAGATGCAACAGTAGTATTTGACCACCACACGCATACAACCTACTCCGATGGTTCACTTTCTTTAGCTGAACTGGTTGAGCTTGCCTATATTGGCAGCTGCAACGCACTAGCTATTACAGATCACTCATCAAAAAACTCCATTAACGAGAAAAAACTAGCAGAAATAGCCAAACTGCGTAAGCAATACCCATTTATGAAAATAATTAACGGTATAGAGCTTGGTATGCCATCGTATGAAGGAAGAGAGCATGTGAATTTGTTGATGTTGCCTGAAAATGAAAAAGAAATCTCTCTTAATATACTCAAGCAACTGTCTACACTAGATGTTATTGAGAAACCCAAACGAGACAGCTACTTAATTAAAAAGTTAAACACGCTATATAATATAAATGAGACAACATTAGGAATATACAACCATCCAAGCAGGAAAGATGAAACGGAAACAGAGAACCTCGCCGATATAAAAAAATGGAACAACACAGGGTTATTCATTAACGCATTATCTGGTGCCCCCGGTCATCAAAAACGACCGGATCAAGTAGGTAGTTATCGTACTAACTATCAAACGATAGATCGCTGGGACCCTGTTGTTGCAAATATTAACGGTACTTGGGATCAATTATTAGACCAAGGCGATAATATTTATGGTGCGATCGCTTCATCAGATTTTCATAACTACGCTATGGATGAGGTACCTTGTTCTTTTTCGCGCATTCATTTAGCAGTAAAAGATGACAGCTACGAGTCAATTTTTGAAAGTATCAAAAGAGGGACTTTTTGGGCTGATCATGGTCATATATTAGAACAATTAAAATTTTCAGTGAGTATTGAAGCACGAGAGAAATCTTTTCCGGGAGCCCAAATATATTCAGAAATTAACGACGTTGCTTCAGTGGACATTTCTTTTAAACGAGGCGTAGGCAGTTTAGGAAAGCCCCTTACTGCTGAAGTGATCAGTAACTGTGTTACTGGAAAACCTGAATTGATAGTAACTAAGTATGTTCAACCAGAGGCCCTCAATGCCACCATGGTATTACCTATATTATCAAAAGGCATAGATCAAAAGAGTTGTTATATTCGTTCTCGTGTGAGGCTTGAAAATATAGGGGAAGATGATTACATGGCTGTAAGCAATCACATAAGAATTTATATAAATTAGCGTTAGAATACGAGAACAGGAACGCTTTTATTACACCTCAAGTCAACAGCCATGGATAAAAGTGAACACTCTAGAAGTTAATAATTCATTAAATTAAAATAGAGTAAACCTTCGCGTTAAGATATTTTTATTACCTGTTTTGTCCTTTACCTGGATTGTTATAATGTAATCTCCAGATTTTTTCATATAGTGTTGAGGTAGTTTTAAAGAATATACACCTCGCTGTAGCGGAGATTTATTTAGCTTTAATTGAAAGTCTGGCACCATGATCTTTTCAATAACTAGTTCAGCTTTATTCTTGATATTCACGTATTCAAAAGAAACATTTATTGATGTCTCATCAATGCCCGACTTTGCATCATGCAGGCCAAAGATAACATCTATATCCCTTTCGTTTTCCCCTAAGGTAGGAGAACTAAGATGAATAATTGGTAATTGACTATCATCGGTATAGCCAAAACCATCTGTTTGAGGGAAATCTATAGGCCCTCCCATATCAACCCATCGTGCTATGGTACGTTTTTCTTTATCTGATAAATCCATAATGGGATGAGCAAAAGGATAGTCTATATCATTGTCTCTAGTTGAGTTTTTTCTACCATCTAACCTCTCATTCCACGCTATCCATACCAACAGACTCTGCCGAGCTTGAGGAGAACGTATAAACCGACTGATTTGTGGTGTTTTAACTTTTTTTCCATTTTTTAGTCTGTTGTATTTTAAGTCTTGATAAGTTTTATCCGCATCATCTGGAGAAACTACGAAAGAATATTTATTTTCTCTCGTATTATGACAAGAAGCACAATGCTTTTCTAAAATAGGAAATACATCCTTCCTAAACTCAACATTTAAAACACCTGCGTCATGAAAATCTACTTTATTTTGGGCTAAAATAGGAATGCTACCTTGAGTTAAATCCCATGTGCCATTATCAATACGAGGATCAAAATCATCAACTCCGGGGATATCATAAAGTAAATATCCCTTACCCGCCGCAGTAGTTTCAAAATCTAGAGCTGGAATTGAATGCGCGTGACATCCTCCGCAATCTACACGTTTTTCTCCAGACTTTAATGCTCGCCATGTCAATTCACTATTTAAAGTCATACCATTCTTATCAATAGCTTGAATTAAAAATGGTGTTTCAGCGGGGATTTTAGCTTGCCAAGAGCTATCAGCATTACCTTGTTTGTCGGTAAGCGCTTTATGAGTTAAAGGGAATTCGCCTAATATCTCCCATTTTTCGCCGTGAAAAGAACTATACCTTGCCACTACTCGATCAAGACGTTTATCTTGTAAATAAGGTCTTATAAATTTCCAACGTTCTTTATCTCCATATTTACTTATGGGTTTGGTAAAAGGTTTTGCAGGGGTTCCGATTATTCGAACGCCATAAATGTCGGCATTATTAAATACACCCGCTTCAGCTCCCTGAATGGTCCAATTACCGTCGTGTAACTCTCTATTAGAGCTTCTAGATTGAAATGGATCAGGATTTTTTCCTTCTAATGGTTCACGGTTATACATCGAAGATGTACCTACTAATGCTTTTGCTTCTCCATAGTTCAAGGAATTAACATTGTGAACAATAGATGATTTCGGAATATTTGGTCGTTCTATACCATACAATGCATTGTAACTAAGTGCTGCTCTAGGCCAAATTTCATTATAATTAGGATCATCTTTAATTTTTATAAGCTGAGAAGGATGTTCAATAATTGTATTATTAGCATTTGGAATTAAATATATACCCGATCTTAAATGGTCACACTTATTAGGTTGATTTTTTCTACTACATACAGCACCAAAGTGATTCACGTACCCCGTAGAATAGGCCACTAATAGATCACCCTTTGGAGCAACTGAAGGCATAGAGTATTTTCCTGATTTATTCGGTGCAGGAATGTCTTTCGGTGTTGTGTGCGGGGTTATATTCTTACTTCCTTTACGGTCAAATTCTCTATAACTTTTGTATACTCTCTTTCCTTGCTTATTATGCTGTTCAACGGCTCCTCTTATAAAATCTGGTCCTTGTGGGTTATACGGTAAACGTAACAAAACACCATAACCATAATCAAAAGAAGGGTAATAAAAACCGGTGATTACATCTTCATTTGGCAACTGTGTTACAAAGTGCTCTAAAAATTTGTTGTGATTATGAGGTTCTGTAAATTGTTTTAGGTTGGAGCCATCGGGGTTAACTGTAAATAAACTGGTCATCGCATAGTGAAATTTATGAGCAACATCTTGCCAACTAGAAAACAGGATTTCACCACTCATTAATTGCATTGGGTGCTGTACCGTATGAATGTTACCTGTTTCTAATCGTGCCATATTTGACAGCGTTTTGCTTGTTGAAGTGCCATTATGATCATCCATTACATACAATTGCTGCACACTTCCTCTAACTACAGCATCTGTTCCTGGATTCAATGCCGTTAAACCTGCTCTGTTAGACGTGAATAACAATCTACCATCAGATAAGGGCACAGGGGCCATATCTCTAATGCTTCGTTTATTTATTTGATTATGCTCATTTGATACATTACCGACATATAGTGGGCTATCAAACCCATCATTAAAAGTTAACCGTATGGGAGTGTAAGGTTTGTTATTTAAATGAATCTTATAAATCCAACTAGCAGACTTCCTACTAGCTTCCTCTATTAAAGAGTAATAGACCGTTTTTCCATCTAACGAGATATAGGGATCCATAACACTGCAAACTTTACAATCAACTAAAATTTCTTCACTACCATTAGGGTGAAGAAGCATAAGATCAGCACCTGCTGCTATTACGTAAGGTTGTTCTCCTTGCGGAATAGTTACAGCTTTTCCATTAGGGTTTTTTGCCGGATATCTAACATATACAATATCGTAGTTAACCTGTAAGGCTTGAGAAGAAAGCGCAAATGTAATAGATAATATGAATGAAACTTTAATCAAAAAATTAACCATCATACTTTGTTACGCCTTACAAAATAAAGTATTGGTATAAGTGTTAATAAAATGGGCAACGGCCATTTAAGCCAATAACTGAATTTCTCGAAATAATACTTTTTAGTGATAAAGTGTTTCACCTCATCCCAGCGTTGGAAGCTATTATTATAAATTCGATTAAAAGCCTTAATATCGTAATCAAAGTAACCGGCGTTAATATAGTAGTCATTGACTAATGAGGGAGATTGCATGATTTCATCAGGAGAAAAGGGCAATGAAACACCGAAATCAGGGTCAAAAACTTTTTCTTGTGTATCAAATTTAGCACTTACAACTACATGTTCAGGAAAAGTAATTATATTGTTCATGATATTATTATTGGTTAATACTTGAGAGAGAACCATTGAAGCATCACCACAAATACCTATGCCTCGCTCTAAACTTCTTTCATAATTAGCAAAGTGATATTTTTTAAATTCAGGTATTCCTGAGAATTTCCCCATAAAATAAAGAAAATAGTTTTCCCAAATAGGTATTAACTGATTAAATTTTTCAGCTTCATAACGTTCCCAGTGAATATGAGCTAACCCAGCAGCAATAACTTTGGTTACTCTTTTCGAAAACTGTAAGTCAGATTCCCCCTCCAACTTAGCCAGTTGAGACATTGTACTTTGGAACTCTGCTGGTTGATCATTATTAAAGCGTAGCTCATCGTCAAAGAAAACGCTTGTACGTATATTTTGAAATTCGCCATAAATATTTAAAGTTGTAAGAGCTACACCACTAATAAATATAAGGATTGCTATAAAGGTTTTAATAAGGTTCAACATAATATAGAAAAATTTTATCCTACAATGATATCATAAAAATTAAATCACATATTAACGCTATTACTTCTAGTTAAATTACAAGTAGCTTGAGTGTTACCGTTAAGCTTCTATAAAAATAAGTAAATTATGATAAATTCAATTTCAATCGTTTTTGCAACATATAACGGTGCCCCTACCATCGAAAAAACATTACAAAGTATAGATAAATTGAATTGCCCTAAAAACATTACATTTACGGCTATTATTGTTGACAATAATAGTACCGATAATACTTTAGAAATTTTGCATAGCTATACTGAAAGATTACCCTTAGTAGTCCTACAAGAGAGTAATAAAGGAAAGAATTCAGCTTTAAATAAAGCACTTACTTTAATTGATGAACTAGGTGAATTGATTATTTTCAGTGACGATGATGTCATTTTTCCAGAAAACATTTTAGAAAAATATCTTCATATTGCAAATAATGAAACTGAATATTCATTATTTGGAGGGAAAATTGTTCCTCATTGGCTTGAGCAACCATCAAAAGCAATTCTAGAAGGCATTCCTCAAACAGTAGCTTTTGCTCTTACTGCCGATGAAGACGGTTACAAGCAAGGTGCCATTGAAGCAATAAAAATTCATGGACCTAATATGGCTGTGCGTAAAGAATTATTTCTGCAAGGTATGTGTTTTGACGAATCCATAGGGCCGAGTGGAAATAATTATGTTATGGGCAGTGAAACCGATTTTTTATTCCGCTCTGAACAAAAAGGTTACAGAGCGTTTTATGATGCAACTATAATTGTTGAACACATAATTAGGCCATATCAATTTCACACGTCGTGGTTAAAAAATAGAGCATATAAAGCAGGAAGGTCATTACTATATGTACAGATGCGTAATGGTGAAAACATCTCGGCTAAGACAATATTTGGCTATCCTCGCTGGTCATTGAAAAAGATTTTGATCCAAAGATTTAAAATGTATATTAACCTTCTTCAAGGACGCACATCCGATTTTTATAAATATCTATGGTTAAGTAATCATCTGATTGGATATATAGATGAATATAAAGACTTTCATAAAAGAGAGATACGTTCATGAAAAAAGAACTGTCAATATATTTAGACATAGTGCGATTTACTGCAGCTATGGTTGTTTTTTTAGGGCACGCCTCAGGAAACTTAACCGGTGGTTTTTTGTGGCAATTAAACAGTTACTTAAGTGCTTCGGTTATGGTGTTTTTCGTACTGTCAGGTTTTGTAATCGCTTTTGTTTATGACACTAAAGAAAAAACTATTAAAGAATACACTATAGCAAGGGTTTCAAGGCTCAGTTCAATTGTGATACCTGCATTACTTATTACGGTTATATTTGATCAAGCTGGAATATTGATTAACGAAGGCTTGTATTATAACGGCCCTTGGGAACCTCCTCAAAACGAATTTATAAACTATTTATTATCTCTATTTCTATTACAAAATATTTGGGGGTTGAACTTAAACCCAGGAATTAATGTACCTTTTTGGTCGTTAAGCTTTGAATTACTGTTTTATTGCCTTTTTGCTTCTATGTTTTATTTGAAAGGTAAAATTAGAGTTATTACTTTCGTATTACTTTTATTATTAGCTGGCCCTGATATTATTATTTATTTTCCAATATGGATGATGGGTGTTTTTATCTACTACCTATTGAAGAAGGATAATGTTTCAACTAGACCAATTTCAATGTCCATCATTTCAATTGTTACCGCGATTCTTTTAATAATATTTATACCTTGGATCAAAAAAAACATGAGTTATTCACCTGAGATATTAATAACACAACGTAATATTTTGGCTGATTATATATATGCTTTAATATTCTCTTTTCACTTAATTACTGTTTCCCCATTAATCCATTATTTTAAAATATTTTTAATTCGTATATCTAAACCAATAAGCTATCTAGCAGGTTTTACATTTTCTTTATATTTATTTCACCGACCTTTAATACAGTTTTTTGCAACTTTTAGTGAAGACCCTTCTTCTGTACAAAATAGAATACTTGTTATTTTAGGGACTTTAATCGTTGTTTTAGTCATTGGCGGCTGGAGCGAAAAGCAAAAATATACAATTAAAACCTTATTAAGAAAGTGGACAACTACAAATAGAGCTAATTTATGAAAATTGGAATTTATATTGAAGTTTTAAAAGCGGCGGAAAAAACGGGTATAGGTCGTTATATTGAAGGATTAATAAAGTCACTTTCTGAAATTGACTCTGATAATGAATACCTACTTTATTATCAAACATCTCTGTTTTCTCAACCATTAGAAATAAATTTAATTAAAGGTTCCAACTTCAAACTAAGACCCGTTAGATTCCCAACAAAGTGGTTTGATGAACGGCCTCGTTTATGGTGGGATTATTACCTCCCATATATTACGGATAGAGATAAGTTAGATATTTTTCATGGCCCAAATCATTTTATTCCTTCTAAGGGAAAATGTAAGAAAGTAGTGACTATTCACGATATCGCTTATTTCTTTATGGATGTTCATGGTGAAGGAATGGATAGAATATTAGAGCAATGGACACGTAAAAGTTTTGCTTCGGCAGATAAAATTATTACAGTATCTAATTCAACTGCCACAGATTGTATCAGTGAGGGAGCTATAGCTGAAAAAATTGAAACTATTTATCAAGGTTTTGAGAGTAGTTATGGTCACTTAAAACTAACAATTGAAGAAAAAGAAGTTGTTGTGCAGGAAATGCAACTACCTCAAAAGTGTATTTTATTCTTAGGCAGTTTACAGCCTAGAAAAAACCTTACACTTTTAGTCAAAGCATTCGCTATGATTGCTGATAAAACGACACACTCGTTAATTTTAGCAGGAGG
>Ga0105354_1002731_pt1 | contig 10426 bp, 10 predicted proteins | sample GOMGulsemesocosm_FD_83658 | JGI IMG/M metagenome (GOLD analysis project Ga0105354, IMG submission 83658) | Methane-oxidizing microbial communities from mesocosms in the Gulf of Mexico - GOM9B Gulf of Mexico | ecosystem: Environmental > Aquatic > Marine > Cold seeps | place: USA: Gulf of America...
GACTTCTTTCTTCCTAGTATCATTGTCAGGTACAAATGGCTCTTTATACTCATAGCTCCAATAAAACTCGCCATACGTTTTGTTAACGCTTAAACATGCTCTGGATATATGTTGCTTTGTTGTGTCTATTGATTCTCCTGCACTAGTTAAGTCATCAAATGTATCAAGTAATTTCCCTGCTAAAGTATACTTGTAAACAGATTTTTTAAATCCTCCCCCAGCATCTTCATTATAGCCTTCCTCTTTAGAATCATATTTTATAATATATTCCTTTTCTTTTTGAGCTAACTCATTTACTGAATTTGCAGTATCTACTTGCTCCCAACTAAAAGTACTTTCTCCATACGTTTTAATAGCTTCTTGAAAACTATTAGCATAGTCTTTATTTGACCTGTGTATATGGTCTTGTTTTCTGGATTCCATACTGTTTGTACTTGCTCCTATATATACAAAGCCGTTTTCGGCATTTTCAGCTTTGTAAATCACATAATTTATTTCTTCATCGTCTCTTTCTTTCATCATTCTCTTTCTTTTAACTAATTAATACAGCTATAATGATTATGCCATTTACTAGTTTATTATCGATTCTTTTATTTGAATTTTTTACATTAAACCATCTCTTTAAATCTGTTGATTTAGCTTTTTTAGAAAGGTTTAATTTATCATAGGTCTCTTGTATTTTTATTTTAACTTCTTCCTTAGAAACCCATTGTCTATGTTTTATATTTAATAATGTTACTATTTTATTATCTAGAGATTTATTGTTGTCATAAGCTAATAAGGCCTCTTTTATACTTTTCTTCCTATATTTTAAAGCTTTCATTTTTTTTGGACCCAAAACATCATATGCCTTAATCACAAGGGAATCAATATCCTTAAATATATATATTGAATTTTCTTTTAATTCAATATAATCTACACACAAATCTTTAAAAGATGGGCTTTGTCCTATTTTAACTTTATTTAAGCCTTTAATCTCAACTTGCTCAATGCCATTGTAATTATAATCAATACCGTTATTATTCTTAACCCCATTTTTTATAACCCTTGATGTTTCATTTTTAGAAACATAATAAGTTTTTCTGAAAGTAGAAAAATTATGCATTTCATTATACCAAGCTTCTTCATTTAACACAAGGTTATCACCATCTACTAAAAGATAAGAATTAGTATTTGTAGCAAGGATATTTTTTCTAATGTATGACTCCTCTCTGAGTGAGTAAAACTCTTTAACAACTATTTTTGCTTCTTCAATATTATCTTTAATTAGTTTTTCAAACTCTTCTTCTGTTATATTTGACAAGTAGCTATTAGGACTATATAATAAATCAACTGTATTCTTATATTTAGAATCTCTCACTCTACCTATAATTTGTGGTAATACTGTAGCTATGTCAATTTTGGTATGATCTTTTGTACCGTCTGTAATGATAAAACTTTTACCATATTCATCATAAATATCACATCCTTCAAATGCAGTTGCAGTATAAAAATTAACTTTTCTAACATCAGAATTAACACTAGATATATGGTAATTACTTGATAGCTTTTCCTTTAGTAAACATTGATTCCTTTCATTGTTAGCGCAGACGATTCTAATGTTTTTAGGGTCATCATACCCTCCCTTTTTCATTTTTCTAATTATTTGATAAATACTACTCACAGAATTAATAAAAATATGTGCATTACCAGTTCTTATTCCTTCAAGAAAATCTATAGCAATTACTGCCCCTACATCATTAATTTTACTATTATACTGGCAATAATTAACTTTTACAGGTTCTAATTTATCCCAAATAATTTTAGCTTTTCTAATATGCCTTAGCTTTGGCAGTTGATATTTGTCTCTAACTGGTGTTGCTGTACCAAATACATATGATTCATATTTCTCATAATTATTTAATACATTTTTAATAGCATTGGTTCTAAACGCTGCACTATCGACTAACTTATGAGCTTCATCAATACATATTTTCCATTTTTTAATATCACCTCTAGCCTCTAATCCATTAGTAACTTTAACCAATGAATCATATGTGGTTATAATCTTATTTCCTGTAAATTTTAAAATTTTATCTTCTCCGTTACCACCATAAATAGGACAAACATCGATTCCTTTTTCTTCACTCCATTTAATTTTGTTTTTTATTAAAGATATAAATGGAACAGCCAATACATATTTAATACTATTATTAAGTACTACACTTGTCATCCCACATCCAGTAGTCACCTTATTTAGTATTACATTTTTTGGTAAATCATTCATAAACTCTCCTAAATACTGACATCCTTTACTATCAATAATCATCTCTTCTTCCTTCATCATCTTATCTCTTTAAATTAATATTAATAATGAATTATTTTTCCTGTTATTATATTCTCTTCTATAGCAAATCAGGAAAAAAAATAATTCAAAATTTCTACTATCATCCTCTTTTTTAATCAATGGTAGTAATTACACAATAATATTTTAACTAGGAATTATAAATAACTGAAACAAGCGCACAAGAAATTACAACCCTAATTTGTTTTAAGATTTTTTTGTTATTGTTATGTATTTGGAATTATTTTAAGCATCTACCCAGAGCTGGGCGTGAAGTATATGAATATACAAAAAAAACACATTAAATCCTAATATTTTTGCCTATATTTTTAGAAAATATTCAAATACTCAGATTAGTATTTAAAATCATTAAAATACATGGAAAAATTAGCTATTAATTATAGTATGACTAGTGTTATACCAGATTTAACACTGATGATAAATAAAAAAATATCTGATGAAGTTAGGCAACAAGTACAGGATTATATTATAGCACATAAAAGGATATTTTTAGAATCAAATCCTGGCTTAGGTAAGACTTATTATTTTGCTCAATTAGGTAAATTAATAAAAAAGGGTGATAATCATTTTAAGAGGCTTATATTCATTACTCCAAGAAGAATTATACAAGATCAAATTGAACAAGAATTATTAGCAGATTTTAGCCTCAATGGAAAAGTTAAGAAAAAGAATTTATTACTCAAACCAACACATAAAATAATCACATCTACTTACAGTAGTTTATATAAAATAGCGGAACAAATTACTGATAATGATTTAATCGTAGTGGATGAAGCTCATGAATTATTAAGAGCCTATAAAACCCCAAGTAAACCAACTCAATATTATACTAAAATATTACAAACCCTTTTTAATACTGAAGCGTCTATTGTCCTAATGAGTGGTACACCTGTCAATAATTTTCATGAATTATTAAAGTTAAAACATTTAACTATTAAAAAGAAAAACCCCAGTCAAACTAAAATTAACATTGGATTTTCAAAAGATAAAAATGTAAATATTGCTGCTCTTTATTGTGAAAGATATATTAGAAATTTTGGTGTTAATGCATTAAATGTTATTTACATTAAAAATAAGAATCAATGTGAAATCATAGCTAGTTATATAAATGACCAAGGATATTTGGCAAAAGTACTTACGTCTGAAAATAAAAAAGGGGATTTATATCATCAACTTTCTGAAACAAACACTATTCCTATTAGTGTGCAATTCCTTGTTACCACCAATGTTATAAGCGTAGGGGCTAATGTCTTAAATAAAAATATTGGAGGTGTATTAATGATAGATGAGAATAATCACTTAGAAATCAAGCAGTTTTCAAAACGGTTTAGAAATGCTGGTAGATTCACTATAGATGTTATTGGTAAATCCTTTACTAATAAAACTAATGAAGTTCTTAATCGTAGAAAAATGGTTTTTCAAGAAAATGGTTATATGCAAGAGTATTGCCTAAATCAAATAGATGACCAAAATAAAAAGCCCCAATTTCATTCGAATGGATATTTTATTAAAAAACTAAATGAAAATACATTTGACAAAGACTGTAACACGTCTGTTTATGATATCATTAATTTACTCATTGAAGGATTCCTTAAAAATCAAGCATTTAAATATAACGAATTATCTTCATTGATTTCTACTCCAAAGCTATTAAAAAACATGCTAAATCAGTATGATGATATTGAGGCTGTTGATGATAACTTTAACTATAAAGTATTTAACTACTTATGTCAAAATGTAAATGACACTGCTAGAAAATCATTTAGGAATAAAATTAATATCATTATTGACGATTTCATAAATGAATATGGAGGATACTTACTACAATGTAAAATACTTTTAGAAAATACTGATTATCAAAAAGCTGAAATATTTAATAATCTTTTAGAAGATAATATGGAGTTTTATTTTAGTGATGAAATTGAAGCTAATGTAAATAACCCTCTATTTAAGAGGCACATTCTTGAGCCTATTTATGAATACATTCCTTATTTAAAAGATATAAAAACCTGTTTGAGGTTCATTAAAAAAGTAGCGCCAAAAGATAGAAATAAGCATATACTAGCATTGTATATAAACTCATTGATAGGAACATACTGTGATGTTATCACAAAGAATGATACTTGCAAATTAGAATATAAAAAAGGGAGTAATATATTGCAAGAAGTAAATCAAGATAGAAAATTACTATTAGATTTAGTCAAACTAATTTTTGAATGGCTCGTAGAACAAGAATATTATTATGCTACTGATTTAAAAGACTACCTACTTGCAAAATCATCTGGAATACTAAGTGTTCTTATCAAAAAAAAAGAATTCCCTTTTTCAATGCTTAAAAATGATAAAGAAATACCTGCAAATTTTCTAACAGGTATTGTAAGTGGGATATTTATACTTGAGTCTAAAAGAAGCAGAATCCTTGACAAGTCAACAAAAAAGAGAATATCTGTTTATAAATTTAATACCTACACACGAAAGCAAAAGAAACAAAACATTATAAAAACTTCTAAACTTTTAAAAATTAAGGTTACAGAAAATCATCTGTTAACGATGATTTAAAGATCAGATTATTAAAGATGATGAAAATCCCGTTTTGCTATGATTTAAAATAATGAGATATAATGAATACAATATCAAATTGGGACTATTAGCCTGTAATAATATCAAAATGATAATATTGATAGAATTCACCATCAACTTCAAAAATGGTTTCTAATGCATCTGTATTCCATATTAGATCTACATATAATTCTTGACCTAACTCTAATCCGTTTATAGGCTTAATTACACGCACTCTAAAAGGACATCTGAGTACTTTTAGTTTATTATCCCAAGTAACTACATAAATGACTCTAGGTGAGCTAAATTGAAGTGTTTTTAGTAGTTGTTTTGCTGTCATATTATTAAATTAAGGGTTATTATTAATTCTTTTGGTTGGTGTAAAACGGCTATATTAAATAGTGAATAAGTGTATGTAGAGTAAGTATATTTTGTAATAATAGCGGGTGTGAGGATATACGTACGAATGATAAAATAAAAAGCCCTAGAGTTAACTAAGGCTCTTATGTTTTCTAATGTACTAACTCAGCTGAAACGAGTTGCTCTTTCATTACTTCCTCAACTGAATCCACATAATCCCATTTGTAATCGAGGGTTACTGTTTGATTAGTGTTAGGAATAGTGTATTCATATTCGGGACATTTAATCTTCTCAATAGAGCCGGGAAATTTAGCTCCTATTAAATCTTTGCAAGTGCTTTCATCAAAACTTGAAGCTACTGTGCATGTTCTAGAAGTAAAATAAAGTTGTCCATCTGCATTTTTAACTGGCTCGATTCCTCCTGACAATACTAGGACAAAAAAGTCTTTACCATTTTTCTTACTAGTTCTCTTAATGTAGTTTTTGATAGTTACCATTTTAAATAAATTTAAATTAAACAATACGGGGGGGGGTACCCCAAACCTGAAAAAGAGGGGGGTGATGTTTAGGTTAACTAGCGTATTTGATAATAAAAGTCTTGAAAAAAATATTTTATATAAAAAAACTGACTACCCCTAGATGATAAAATGGTAATAAAATCAACTTGAGAATAAATCAGTTTTTATAATACTTCGGAAGCTATCGTTTTGATACGTGAGTTAGCCTATACAATGAGCTTTTAGATTAGTTTGTGATTAGGAAGTGAAATTGATCATCTCCACTAGAAATAAGCTTTAAATCGTTAGGTTTACCTTTATATGTAGCGTTGATTAATATTGTTGTATCTGTATCGAAATTTAGTTGAGTAGATATGATTTTATAGGTTTTTATACCGCTAATATCGGTTATAACACATTCTTTTTTAGTAATTACAATACTGGTGTTACATGGCTTCCAATCGGTCTGTTTTACCTTGTTGTTGTATTGATAATGTTCAGCTTTTAAATCTGATGTAAAGGTGTAATTTTGGCTATACGAAGCAAAGAAAATTAGCATTAACATTGTTGATAAGATTAGTTTCATTTTACCTCAATAGCCCCTGCAAGTTCATATTCTATTACTACGTATTTTCCTTTATCATAACAGTTGTTTACTCCTAAAAGTTCTATTTCTCCCGGGTTCAAATTCTCATAATCTGTATCGTATTCTATTTTAGGGTTATTCATTATTGGTTTAAAGCAATTTTCCTTATCTGTTTTTGTTTCATAAGTCCTAATAGTCTTATTAATAGTGAATCGTAACCTTTTATTCATTGAAGTGTTCTTTAGTACTATTTGCTTAGCTTTAGACATTAGAACATTAGGTTTACATCCCACCATTGCATACCAGTCAAAAAGTTTTAATACATCTTTTGAATACTTATCCTTAAGTTCTGAGAGTCCCATTTTTTTGGGGATAAACTTCCCTTCTTCGGTCATTCCAAAGTCTGCAAGGTCTATATTTCGTTGATCTATTTCCCCTTCAATGCCTTTAGAACAGGAGAATAAAAAAATTGCACTTATTAAAAGTAATTGTTTCATAATTGATGTTTTTGTAAATATAATTAAAATAGGCAAATATGCCTACTTGATAAACAGTAAAGACCACGAATTTTAACTCGTGGAATATTTAAAAGACAAAGCATTTATTATTGAGTTTGGTAAAAACTTGCGTAAGATTAGAAAAAGTAAAGATTTTACTCAGCAAGATTTAGCTAATGATATTGATGTTGAAATTTCACAAATAAGTAGAATAGAAAGAGGTATAATCAATACATCCATATCTACAGCTAATTCATTAGCTAAAGCTCTTAATATAAAAGTATCTGAGTTATTTATATTTGAAAACTAAGCTAGTTTAACATTCTTCAGATATCTAATTATCTAAAACAAAAAAGACAGCCTTATGACTGTCTTAGTTAATTCAATTTTAATTCTCAGTATTAATAAGTAGTTTATGGCATAAAAAGAACTTCAGGATATTCCTCGCAACGGTATTCATTTTCCATAAACTTAAACTTAATTAATCTATTGGAGTCATTTTCAAAAAGATCATATATCTCTATCTTTTGAGAAATTTCAGAAATTACTTTACCATTTTCTTGTTGTTGAGTCATTGGAATTGTTAAAGAATCAACATAATACTTATCACAAGGCACTTTGCCTATTACGGTACTAAATTTCTCGGATGCAAAAGTAACTTTCAACCCTTTAAATACTTCTCTTACCTCAAGTTTTTCATTAATCGTATGATTCAATATAGGTTCTATTTGTATCCATTGACCTTTTGGGTCTTTCCAAAATCCTAATAAGGAATTAATATTAATCATAATATTGTATGTATTTAGTTAATGTACTCCTCAAAAATAAAGAAAACTTCCATTAATAAATGGGATACAAAAAATAAAATTTTAGTAGCAACTATATCTTACTCTTCTTCTTCGTTATCTACTTCCTCGTCTTCTTCTTCTCCCGTAGTTAACATTTTAAATACTTCTTTACCAAGACCAAGAATTTCTTTACCTGCTTTTAAACTATCTTTTATGTTATTTACTTTTTTTAATCTTGCTTCAAACTCAGTTTTAGCCTTATCTCTTTCTTTTTTATTTTCTTCTGTTTCTTCTTCACTTAATATTTTTGGTTCACTAAGTTCAGGAGGTGTTATCTCTATAACCAGCCCATTATCAATACATTTTGCTATATAATTAGTATGACCTTTAACGGATATTTTTAATTCATTTAATCTACCACCTTCTATATTCTTATCAGCAAAGTTTTTTATTACATCACTAACTATTGAATCAATCTCTTTATTGTAAGTGTCCTTTTCGTGTTTTGCAATTCCTTTCTCTTGTGCTTTAGGTAGCCCTGTTGCCTTAAGGTTACTCCAAGCAGTCCTAATATCTAAGACGTTTTTATACAATTTAACCAATCTTTCAATTGTGAAAGTCACACACAGGGCTACTTGTTCAATGTTTTCAGTAAAAAATTCTAAAGAACCATTGTTTACAAGAGTTATTCTAGTGTCCTCTGTGCTATCTCCAACTAGCTCTCTATAGGTTTTTATTGCTTTATCCCATTTATTTAACTCTTTGGTAATTACTTTAATACTGTCATAGTTGTTATTTGATGGAAGTAGAAGCCCTAACTCATAATTTTCTTCGTTATAGTGGGGATCAATACCTAGTGTATTAAGGCTATCCCTTAGAGTAGTTAATGTTTTGATAAATGCATCTCTTTCATCTATAAAAGACTTTAGTTCACTAATGATTTTAGCTGTATTATATGAATTCGAGCTAAGAATTTCTTTTATTTTATTAAGAGCTTGATCTCCCAAAAAAGTAGTTCCATTTATTTCTTCAAGAATTTTGTAGTTTGATGGTGAGTATGTATTAAAGGTGCTTTCATTTAAATCTTCTTTGATTACTTCTATTGTATTATCTATTTCTGATGCGTTATTTTGTTGTATAAGGGTTATTAAAGCAGTGACTTTTACCTTTAAGTCTACGTTCTCTTCTTCATCAATAGCATCATGTATTACATTGTGTAGTTTTGTGGCTTCCATAAATTTTACTTGTTATTTTAAGATACAAATGTATAAAAGGAAGAGTTACAAATAGTTCATCATTAGTGGTGATTTTGCATACCTATTAATGATGACATTTCGATTTAAACATTTAATAATACTTTTAATTTATTTACTTCCTCACTAACTTTACTCTTTACAACCTTTGCGTAATGTTCTTGAGTTATAGTTATTTTACTATGTCCTAATAGCTCAGAAACAACTTCCATAGAAACCCCATTTAAGAGCAATACACTGGTTGCAAATGTCTTTCTGGCAATATGATGTGTTAACTTCTTTTCAATCCCTACAAGCTCTGCAATTTCCTTTAAATAGGAATTAAACTTCTGATTAGAAATAGTAGGTAATACAACATTAGAATGCTCTTCTTTGTACTTGTCAATGATAATTTCAGCTTGTGGTAGTAATGGAATAGCTATTGGTTGATTTGTTTTCTTTCTAGACATATTAATCCATAAGTTCCCATCAAAGCCTATTGAAATATGTTTAGCTCTTAAACTATTCATTTCTTGATACGCTAATCCTGTATAACAGCAGAAAATAAACATATCTTTTATTTGTTGTAGTCTTATCTGAGCAAAGCTGTATTCTTCTAACTTCTTTAATTCTTCAGTAGTTAAGAAGATAATTACAGTTTTAGGTCTCTTACATTTATATAAAGCAAAAGGGTCTTTTTCTAATAGTCCTTCTGATAAAGCTATTTTCATAATCTTCCTAAACCGCTGTATCATTTTATAGATACTTGATTGAGCTAAGTTTCTTTCAGATTTTAAATAGAATTCATAATCATTTATAAACTTCATGTTTAAGTCTTTAAACTGGTAATCATTCTTGTTGTATTGATACTTAATATATTCTTTCAGTAGCTCCATAGCTTGCCTGAATTTCCATAACGTAGCTAATACATAATCTTTGCCAATGAGTTTCTCAACCTTGCTGTTATGGGCTTTAAATGCTTCAAGTAGAGTAGTGGTTTTAGTTGTGTTTACTCCTTTATATTGCAGGTATATGTCCTCTACATCAAAATCATCATTGTGAACCTGTAGAAATAAAAAAGCCTGACTAACAGTTTGTTTAATCAGGCTCAGTTGAGTGTTTATAAGTTTAGTTTCCTTGTTGGGTGGTTTAGCTATTTGTTGTGTGTTATTCCAGTTTTTAGGGTTAATGAATAATCCTGTGGAGAATTGCTTTCTCTTTCCTTTGTATGTTATCCTACAAATTAATGGAACAAGACCTTTCTTGTTCATTCTAGTTGCAGATATAAGGAATAGTATTTTTAGTATATGATTAGTCATAGTGGTGTTTTTAGTGGTTAAAATTCATGAAGAAAACATGCAACCCAGAGATATAGGAATTGCAACCTTATTGTATGCCTTTTATTACTTAAAAAGGGGTTATTTGATAATTTAGGAGGTGTTGGGTAAAATGTATAAAACCTCTGTAACCCTAAGTATTTAAACCAAAAAAGACCTTACATTGCTGTAAAGTCTTTGTTTGAAGGTGGTCCCACTTGGGCTCGAACCAAGGACCCTCTGATTA
>Ga0105354_1002734_pt1 | contig 10421 bp, 10 predicted proteins | sample GOMGulsemesocosm_FD_83658 | JGI IMG/M metagenome (GOLD analysis project Ga0105354, IMG submission 83658) | Methane-oxidizing microbial communities from mesocosms in the Gulf of Mexico - GOM9B Gulf of Mexico | ecosystem: Environmental > Aquatic > Marine > Cold seeps | place: USA: Gulf of America...
AAATTAAATAAAAGTTTATTTTTTTTTTTTTTTTTTTTTTTGAGTTTATTAGAAGAATGATGTTTTTTCTAATCTTTTTTTATTAAAATAAATAGATTTATAATTTAGGCTTGGTTTAAAATTATTATTTATTCATTTAATAAGATATATTGTATTAAGCATATAGCACAACAGTAGCCCTTTATATCAATTGAGATTTAAGGATATCCGTTAATTCTTCAATAGTTTCAAACTGAATAAATTCGGCATTCATAAAGCAAGAAATTTGTCCAGTTTCTTCACTTACAATCAAAGCAATTGCATCTGTACGTTCTGTAACACCAACTGCAGCTCTATGACGTAAACCAAAACGTTGTGGGATTGTTTTTTCGTTATTTACAGGTAATATTACTCGTGTTGCTTTTACGGTATTACCTTCAATTATAATAGCGCCATCATGTAACGGACTATTTTTAAAAAAGATACTTTCTATAATGGGTTGCGTTACGGCAATATTCATTTTATCGCCAGTTTCAGCCAAAAAGTCTAAGTTATTATTTCGTTCTAAAACAATTAAAGCACCAGTTTTAGATAAACTCATCTTTTTACATGCCGAAATAATTGCATCTACATTAGTTGTTAATTTATTCTCAGTTTTAAGAAATTTAAGCTGTTTTAAAAAATTACGTTTATTTCCAAAATTAGTAGAACCTAGCATTAAAAGAAACTTTCTAATCTCTTGCTGAAAAACAACAATTAAAGCAAACATTCCAACGCTAATAAAACCGCCAAGAATATTACTTAACAATTGCATTTGTAAAGCTTGAGTTATTTTCCAAATAATATAAATCATCACTATACCAATAAAAATATTAATGGCAACGGTTCCTTTAACCAATTTATAGACATAATAGAGTAGTGTAGCTACTAGAGCAACATCTATAAAATCTATAACGGTAAGGTTAACAATATGATCTAAAATGTCTAAATTCATGGTTGTTTATTGCAATAAGCTAATATAGTATTTTAACTTTTAAATGTGGTATTGTAAAGGGTAATACATTCTATAGCTTCTTTTACATCATGCACACGTAATATTTTTGCGCTTTTCTGTAAAGCTACCATATGTAAAGCAGTAGTGCCATTTAAGGCGTTTTTTGCTGTAGTGTTTAAAGTTTTATAAATCATGGATTTTCTGGAAATTCCAGCTAATAGTGGCGCATCCAAGATTTTAAATAATTCTAATTGTTTGAGTAACTCAAAATTTTGCTCTATTGTTTTAGAAAAACCAAAACCAGGATCTATAATTAGATCTTTAATACCAAGTTTTTTACAAGCTGCTATTTGTTTAGAGAAATAGAACGCTATATCGTTTAATAAATGGTTGTAATTAGTTAATTCTTGCATGTTAGAAGCATCGCCACGCATGTGCATCATTATATAAGGAACATCTAATTTAGCTATGGTTTTTAGCATGTTTTCATCTCTAAAACCGCCAGAAATGTCATTAATAAGTGCTGCTCCAGCTTTAATGGTTTTTTTAGCAACTTCCGCTCTAAACGTATCTACAGAAATTATAATATCAGGAAAATTTACCGCTAAAAGTTCTATAATTGGAACTATACGTTGCAACTCTTCATCTTGACTAACAAAAGGCGAATTCGGCCTAGAACTATAAGCGCCAACGTCTATAAATGTAGCGCCTTCGGTAAGCATTTTTTTAACTTGATTAATAATATCAGCTTCGTTTTTATAACTGCCACCATCGTAAAACGAATCTGGCGTAACATTTAAAATGCCCATAACTTTTGGCGATGATAAATCAATAAGTTGTCCTTTACAGTTTATGGTCATAAAAATTAAGTTGAATTTACACGTATTTCCTTCAAAATTACGAGTTAAAAATTAAAATTGAAACCTTTAACTTTGAACTTTAAACTATTTAAGCGAAATTTACACAAAATCAATTTATTTCATGCAAAATACATCAAAACAATACGATGCAGTAATAACAACATGTCGTTCGTTATTTATTAATAAAATGAAAGATTACGGAAGTGCTTGGCGCATTTTAAGATTACCAAGTTTAACCGATCAGATTTTTATTAAAGCGCAACGGATTAGAGGTTTACAGCAAAACGATGTGCAGAAAGTGGACGAAGGTCAAGAGCCTGAATTTATTGGTATTATTAACTATTGCATTATGGCTTTAGTGCAAATAGATAGAGGTGTAGTTGAGCAACCAGATTTAAATTTAGAAGATGCAATTGCGTTATACGATGACAAAGTAGCTTTAACAAAACAGTTAATGCAAGACAAAAATCACGATTATGGCGAGGCTTGGAGAGATATGCGTGTAAGTAGTTTAACCGATTTAATTTTGCAAAAACTATTGCGTGTAAAACAAATAGAAGATAACTCTGGAAAAACAATTGTAAGCGAAGGTATAGATGCTAATTATCAAGACATGATTAATTATGCCATTTTTGCAATGATTCATTTAGGAGAATAAATTATTGATTTTATGACGCTTGTAATTAGGTTAAAAGTCTAATGCCAATTGTCAGTTTGAGCCTTTCGTCTTAGCTAAAGTCAGGTTAAAGTTGAAACCTCAATCTAAAAGCATAAATTAGAAATTAAATAACACATAGAAATAATGAATATAATAACACAAATTTGTAGAATTTTAGTTGGCGGATTATTTATTTTTTCAGGAATGATAAAGCTTAATGATCCTTTAGGTTTTTCTTATAAATTACAAGAATATTTTAGTCCAGAAGTTTTAGACTTACCTGTTTTTATGCCTTACGCATTAGGGATTTCTATAATTGTAGTGGTTTTAGAAGTTGTATTAGGAATCTTTTTGCTTATTGGTTACAAGCCTAAATTTACGGTTTTTACCATTTTAGCCATGATTGTGTTTTTTACATTCCTTACGTTTTATGCAGCTTATTTCGAAGTCGTTAAAGATTGTGGTTGTTTTGGGGATTTTCTTCCTTTAAAACCGTGGGAGAGTTTTTGGAAAGACGTTGCTTTATTAATCTTAACATTAGTTTTAGTTCTAGGTTTAAAACACATAAAACCATTTTTAAAACCATTTCCTACTACAATCATTGCTTTACTAGGGTTTATATTTAGTATGTGGTTTGGATACCATGTGTTAACACATTTACCAGTTTGGGATTTTAGAGCTTATCAAGTTGGCGACAACCTAAAAGCAAACATGACTTTACCTAAAGATGCACAAAAGGAAGTATCGGAATACGTGTGGACTTTTAAAGTTAATGGTGAAGAAAAACAAATAAGAACAAACGGAAGTTATCCAACTGTAGATGGTGAATATGTTGGTTTTGAAAAGGAGATTTTAATTGAAGGAGATGAACCAAAAATCTTTGATTTTTCAATTGAAAGTCAAGATGAAAACTTAACGGATTATTACTTAAATGCAGAGCATTTAGTTATTGTTGTAGCCTACAACTTAGATAAAACAGATATTCAAGGCATGAAAAACATGAAGCGTAAAACTGATGAGGCTATTGCAAATGGCTATCAAGTTATTGGTTTAACAGCTTCTGGAGAAGACGCTAAGCAAAAAGCTAAAAATGATTATGGTTTAAATTTCGATTTTTATATTTGTGATGAGAAAGTGGCTAAAACTATTGTACGTTCCAATCCAGGAATTTTAACCTTATCTAAAGGTACTGTTTTAGATAAAGAGCATTATAATGATGTGGACGATTTAGATATACCTGTTGTAGGAAAACCTTTTATAAAACCTACAATTAAAGTTGAAAAAGAAATACTTTATTTTATTAATGATTCTATTGTTACAAAATCCGATTTAGACGCTCTAGATCCAAATACAATAGAAAGTATGAATGTTGTAAAAGATTCTGTATTATTAGCAAACGAGAATTATAAAAACGTAGAATCGGTTATAAAAGTGACTTTAAAAAAATAATATCTGATACCATATATACTAAATAAATTATTCTATGCGCTACTTACATTATTTGGAGTAGTTACAGTTATATTCTTGCTGTTTAACGTGCTTCCTGGAGATCCAGCACAAATGATGCTTGGTCAGAACGAAGATAGTGAGCAGCTAAAAATAGTAAAGCAAAAATACGGGTTTGATAAACCATTAACCACGCAATATTTTTATTACATAAACGATTTATCGCCAATATCTTTTCATTCAAAAACAACAACAGATTATACGTTTTTTAATCCTAAAAAATATTCAGGATTTAGTTTGTTCACTATCGCAAAAACAAGCATAGCTTTAAAACTACCGTATTTAAGAGAATCGTTTACCAAACAAGGAAAAAAAGTTAGTCAGGTATTGTCAGAAACATTACCTAATACGTTTGTGTTAGCAGTTTCAGCAATTGGAATCGCGTTGTTTTTAGGCTTATTTTTAGGTGTGTTTTCAGCATTGTATCAAGACACTTTTATAGATAAAACTATTCAGATTTTAAGCACGTTAGGTATGAGTGTGCCTTCTTTTTTTAGTTCCATATTATTTGCTTGGTTTTTTGGATATGTGTTACATGAGTACACTAATTTGGAAATGACGGGTAGTTTATTCGAACTAGATGATTATGGAGAAAATACTAACTTAAAACTCAAAAATCTAATATTGCCAGCCATAGTATTAGGTATTCGTCCTTTAGCAGTAATCATCCAATTAATGCGAAACTCTTTATTAGAAGTGTTAAATCAAGATTATATAAGAACTGCAAGAGCAAAAGGCTTATCAGAATTTCAAATTATTAAAAATCACGCTATTAAAAACGCATTAAATCCAGTAGTAACAGCAATTTCTGGTTGGTTTGCTTCTTTATTAGCAGGAGCTGTATTTGTAGAATACATTTTTGGTTGGAACGGATTAGGAAAAGAAATAGTAAACGCATTAAATACGCTAGATTTACCCGTAATTATGGGAAGCGTTTTAGTAATCGCAACACTATTTATTTTAATAAATATTCTAGTAGATGTTATTTATACGTTATTAGATCCAAAAGTAAAATTGGAGTAATTAATTACTTAATTAGGGAATTTTTAAACTTTTATTCTTCTAAAGTATAAAACAAATGTCCGGTTGAGCGCAGTCGAAACCTTCATTAAAAAATAAAAAAATAAACAATGAAAAAATACATATACATACTATTTGCTTTCATAATACTTACAGCTTGCAAAGCACAAGAAGAACCAAAACAGTTTTCAGCGGAAGCTTTAAAAGATACATTTCTAACATTAGAAGATACACAAATAACGTTTCAAGAAATCTTAGATAAGCACAAAGGACAAGCCATAGTAATAGATGTATGGGCTTCGTGGTGTGGCGATTGTCTAAAAGGCTTACCAAAATTAAAAGCTATTCAAGAACAATTTCCTAACGCAGATTATGTATTTTTGTCGTTAGATAAAAAAATACCAAGCTGGAAAAAAGGTATAGAAAAATATAATATAATAGGAGACCATTATTACATGAGTTCTGGCTGGAAAGGAGCTTTTGGAACCTTTTTAGATTTAGATTGGATTCCAAGATATTTAGTAGTCGATAAAAATCAAAATATAACAGTCTTTAAAGCAGTAACAGCCAAAGATAACAAAATTAAAACCGCATTAAATCCCCAATAATTATGAGAAAGAATATTGTAGCAGGAAACTGGAAAATGAATAACGATTTATCAGAAACTCAAGCCTTAATAACAGATCTTAAATCACAAACAAAAACAACAAATGCAGAAATAATGATTGCGCCAGCATTCACTAACTTATATTCAGCATTCGATTCATTAAGAGAAACATCAATTGAAGTTGTCGCTCAAAACATGCACTTTGCAACAAACGGGGCATATACTGGAGAAGTTAGTGCAAAAATGTTACAAAGCGTAGGAATAGAAACAGTAATCTTAGGACATAGCGAGCGTCGTGCATATTTTGGAGAAACAGATGAAATTTTAGCACAAAAAGTAGATGCAGCATTGGCAGCAAACCTAAGAGTGATTTTCTGTTTTGGAGAAGAATTAGCAGATCGTAAATCTGGTAATGAAGAAGCTGTAGTAGCATCACAAATCAAGAATGCTTTATTTCATTTAGACGCATCAGCATTTAAAAATATTGTATTAGCATACGAGCCAGTTTGGGCAATAGGAACAGGAGAAACAGCAAGTCCAGAACAAGCTCAAGACATGCACAAGTTTATCCGTAAAACCTTAAACGATACTTATGGAAACGACGTAGCAGAAAACATGTCTATATTATATGGTGGAAGTGTGAAACCAAACAACGCACAAGAAATTTTCTCAAAACCAGACGTAGATGGTGGGTTAATTGGTGGAGCAGCATTAAATGCAAACGACTTTTTTGCCATAGTAAACGCATTTTAAATATAAATAGTAATGGCGTTTCCCCAACAGAAAAAGTTGGGGTCGCGCTTTCGCAAGACACCATTAAAGTTGGTGCCAAAACAAAACAAATTTTTTCCCAATTAATATTAGCACAAAAATGTCAAACACAATATACTTAGGTTATTACTTTAAAGTAGCACCATTACAACCAGCAGTAGAAATTTTAATAGCAGAATTAGGCTACGCAGGATTTGAAAGTTTTGTAGAGACAGAAGAAGGTGTAACAGCATACATTCAAAAAGAAGAGTATTGCAGCACTATTTTAGACAACATACAGATTTTAAAATCAGACGAATTTAAAATCACTTATACCTCAGACGAAATAGAGCAGACCAATTGGAATCAAGAATGGGAAAAAAACTTTAATCCAATTGTAGTAGATGGAGAATGTGCCGTAAGAGCGCCATTTCATGATAAGTTCGATACCAAGTACGATATAATCATAGAGCCAAAAATGAGTTTTGGCACAGGACATCACGAAACCACACATATGATGTTGCAACATATCCTTAAAACAGATTTTACAGATAAAACAGTTTTAGATATGGGATGTGGAACAGGAGTTTTAGCCATCTTAGCAGAAATGCGTGGCGCAACCAAATTAGAAGCAATAGATATAGATAATTGGTGTTATTTAAATAGTTTAGAAAATGTAGAACGTAATAATTGTAAAAACATCACTGTTTTAGAAGGCGAAGCATCATTATTAAAAAGTAAAACCTTTAATATAATTATAGCAAATATTAATAGAAATATTTTGTTAAATGATATTAAAGAATACGCTTCTTGTTTAACAAAAGATGCTAGTTTATTTTTAAGTGGATTCTATACCGAAGATGTTTCTATTATTGAAAAAGAATGTAAAAAATACGGATTAATGGTTTTTGACCAATTAGAACGTAATAATTGGGTTGCATTACATTTTAAAAATTAATTACTATTCTAAGTTGTTGGTTATGAGTGTTAAAGAAAAGGTTCAAGTTCAAATTCAGATAAAAAAACATACAGCAAAGAATAACGAGATTGTGTTGTATAACGATGATGTAAATACGTTCGACCACGTAATTGATACTTTAGTCGATGTCTGTGAACATACTTCAGAGCAAGCCGAGCAATGTGCTATATTGGTTCACTATAAAGGTAAGTGTGTTGTTAAAACAGGTTTTTTAAAAGATTTAAAACCTAAGTGTCTATTATTGCTTTCTGCAGGATTAAGTGCTGAGATTGTTTAAGCAAAAGAATAATCAATTACTTATTCGATTAATGATATTATAATACCGATATATAGATTGTCATTTTGTTGTGATTCTTAAGATATTTATGTTTTTTTACAAATAATTAACATTTGTTAACATAAACAATTACAACTATTATGTACACCAATAAATTTAACAAATACTTTTTTGTATTTGTACTGTTTTTTCTAATCCAATTAACTTACTCTCAAACAGATGTTTCTGGTAGCCAATTCAATTTGCCTCCTGGAGCAAAGTTTTCAATAAAGCAATACAAAAAAATAGATTATAGTTATAAATTAAGTCAAAATCTAAATTTACCTATAGAAAAAAAGTTTTTAAAATTTACCAATCAAGAACTTTTGCTTTTAAAGAATAAAGATGTTAAGAGCCATAATTATTATATAGATGCAAAAGATTATTTTAATTGTTTATCAAATAAAGTTAAAAAATCTTTTACGGTCAATGAGTTATGGTACATATATATATATGACCAAGAATTAAAAAAGAACTTAACTCTAATTAAATAGATTATGAAAAAAATTATTTTATCCTTAATATTTATAGTTAGTAGTTTAAGTTATGTAGCGGCTCAAACCTATACAATGACAGATGGTTCTAATAATTCGTACAATACATGTTCTGGTACTTTCGTTGATTCTGGAGGAGCTGGAACAAATAATCCTTCTCAGTATACAAACTCAGAATCTAGTGTAATTACATTTTGTCCTTCTACACCTGGAGACTTAATTGAGGTAAATTTTACTCAATTTGAAACAGAAGCAATAGGAGCAACGTTGTACGATTATTTAGAATATTGGAACGCAAATTCTAATGCTGGTGCTGGAGCTGGTCTTTTAGGAGGTTCATTAGGAGCTTTTTCTATCACATCTACCAGTCCAGACGGTTGTATAACTTTTGAGTTTACATCAGATTTAACAGCTACTGATCTTGGCTGGGAAGCAACAATTTCATGTGTTACGCCATGTACAGTTCCTGTAGCTAATTTAGATACTTCTCCAGTAGATATTTGTGGTCCTACAGCAAACAACCCGGGTTCTTTAATCGTAGCATTTGATGCTTCTGGATCTACAGCAAACGCGCCAGAAACAGTAACTTCTTATGTTTGGGATTTTGGAGATGGTACAGCTTTAACAACAACAGCAACGTCCACGACAACGCACACTTATCCTTCATCTGAAGGTATTTATCTAGCAAGTGTTTCTGTTATTGATAGTAATGGTTGTCAAAGTACTAATGCTGTTACAAAATTAATAAGAGTTTTTCCAGGACCAGATTTTTCTGGGACACCTTTAACCTATAGTGTTGCTTGTGGAGCATCTGTATCCTTAACAGGTGTGGTTTCTTCTCAAACAGAAACACAAACTACACCAGTGTTTACTCCTGCAATTACAGAACTTCCCGATGGATCCGGAGTAAGTTATCAATCCACATTAGATTTTACAGGTCTTTTTCCAACATCAGGGCCAGGATCTACAATAACAGCGGGTTGTTATCCCGTTTTAACCTTTGAACTTGAACATTCTTGGTCTCCAGATTTAGAAATAGAATTAGTAGCGCCTACAGGAGAAACAGTTATGGTTTTTGATCAACATGACAGTGGTGATGGAGGTTTTTATACTATGTTTGGTACATGTGTAAACGAAAGTAGTTTAAACCCTATTGTGCCTGGTTGTGTTGCGCCTTATACAGTAGTTGGAGATGGTACTGGAGTAGATTGGACTGCTACGGGAAATTCTACAACTGTAACAACAAATTGTGGTGCTTATGCAGGAGCTTGTGAGGCTGGTGATTACTATTTACCTATAACTTATAACTCTACAAATGCTTTTACAGCTTTTAATGGTGCAGATTTAAATGGTCTTTGGACAATAATTATTACAGATAATATTTCTTCAGATAATGGTGTTCTAAATAGTTGGGGATTAACTTTTCCATCATCATGTTATAGTGCTTTAGAAACAGTTACTCCAGATTTAGTTACAGCAACATGGTCTGGTGGAGGAGCAGTACCTGTAGGTGCGCAATCTACAACAAGTACTGTTGTAACAGATCCAGGGCCAGATTTATGTCCAGGTAGTGTTGTTTGTCAAGGTACTGAATTAACAAACTCACCAACCGTTGGCCCTTTTGCAACTCCTGGAGCTTATACTTATACTTTAACAGTTGTTGATGAATTTGGTTGTGAATATGAGCAGGATGTCGTGGTTACAGCTTCATGCTCGTGTATTTTAACATTAGATACAGCAAACAATACGCAGGCTGTTTGTGAAAATGCAGCTATTGCAGATATTGAATATACCGTTGGAGGAGATGCTACAGGAGCAACTGTTACCGGTTTACCAGCAGGTGTTACAGGTTCTTTTTCAGCAGGAGTATTTACAATTTCTGGTACACCAAACCTTGGTGTGTCAGGTGTTTTTAATTATACAGTAACTACAGTTGGCTGTACACCTAATTTAAGTGAAACAGGTACAATTACTGTAAATGCATTCCCAATAGCAGATGCAGGAACAGATGGAACAATTACTTGTACAACGACTAGTATTCAAATAGGAGCAGTTACTGCTGCAGGTTTTACGTATTCATGGTCACCAGCAACAGGTTTAGATGATGCTACGATTTCAAATCCAACTTCAACTGTAGGTGCAACAACGACTTATACATTAACGATTACTGAGACCGCAACAGGTTGTACAGACACAGATGATGTAACGGTAACAGTAAACAATACATTACCAATAGCAGATGCAGGAACAGATGGAAC
>Ga0105354_1002741_pt1 | contig 10400 bp, 7 predicted proteins | sample GOMGulsemesocosm_FD_83658 | JGI IMG/M metagenome (GOLD analysis project Ga0105354, IMG submission 83658) | Methane-oxidizing microbial communities from mesocosms in the Gulf of Mexico - GOM9B Gulf of Mexico | ecosystem: Environmental > Aquatic > Marine > Cold seeps | place: USA: Gulf of America...
TAATGATGGATTGGTTAAAAGGTAAAGCTGATTCAGGTGTAGTAAGTGTTGTATTAACCAAAAGTCCTGAGTGGGAATACGAACAGGAACTTAGAATAATTGCTGATACTAACAAGGTTTATTATGACCCATCTTCTATCAAATCTATTGTACTAGGCCAGAAGATGGCAAAGGAAAAGCTAAACACAATTATGGCTGTCATTCATTCGCTTGGATTAACCGATAAAGTTAAGGTGGCAATAATTGACAGAAAAACATTTGATCTTGATATTGTTGACTTTGATGCGGGATTGTTTGAATAGAGAAGCAACCTCAGCTTACAGTTTTACAAAAATTCAGCATTTTCAGAAATGCGGCCACAAAAAAGTTTGAAATCTCTGAATTGCACGCAAAAAAAGGACCCGAATACATAAAGTCGGTGGGTTTGAGGTATTTGATTGATTTGTAAGAGAAAAGTGGTGGCCCCTCCCTGACTTGAACAGGGGACCTGTCGATTATGAGTCGAATGCTCTAACCAACTGAGCTAAGGGGCCATTTCTTTTTACTTTAAATTGAAGCTTCAACTTAAAGCGGCGTGAAGTATAAGCATTTTTTATTTTGTTGTCACTAGCCTATTTTTAAAAAATGCAAAAAATCACATCGTTCGCTCAATTGTTAGGCAATACGGATGATTTATTATCTGTATTGCCTAAATCCTCTTTATCTTTTAATGATTTTTTTTCTAGCCAATAAAGATAATGACAGGAATGTTAACCAAAACATTGAGCCACCAGAAGATTTTTTCGATGTGGGTGTTGGTGTAACAACTACAGCTGCAGCAATTACTGAAACGGTAACACTTTCTGTTGCTGATGCACCTTTGGAGTCTGTTGCAGTGAATGTAAATGTTAAGGATTCAGTACTATTAGGAGCGGTAAAACTTGTGATCAAAGTGTCGGCATTCGTTAATGTTACACTCGACCCTTCAGTTTGTTCCCATAGGTAAGTCATCGAATCATTTTCTGCATCTCTAGCTTGTGCTGCTAGGCTTTGCGTCTGCCCCGTGTTAATTTCGAAATCTTCACCTAGTGTAACAACGGGGGCTGTATTTCGGTCATCATCCGCTATAGTGAATGTAATTTCAGCATTATTACCTAATCGACTATTATCGATGCTCGATAAGCTAAGTGTGAAGTTTTCACTTTCTTCTTCTACTGTGTCATCAATAATGGATAATATGATTTGTTTTGTCTCATTTTCGCCTTCTAACCAAGATATTTGGCCAGATGCATCAAGAATATCAGTGCCAATAACAGCCTCTCCTGAAGTCAGTTGATATTGAAACGCAATACTACCTACAGTGCTGCCGATACGATTTACATTAACAATGTATTCATTTACATTTTCTGCGATTGTTTGCTCATCAAATTCAAAGTTTCCAGCACCTTTATTTAGTAATCCGTCAATATTAATCGTGTTATAGCTGTTTGAACCGAGCGTTGCACCATTAGTAGGATTATATAAACGTATAAAAAAAGATTCTGATAATTCAATATTTGTTAGGTCATCTGAAATATCAATACTAATCGTTTTATCAGCATTATCGTTGGCTGTCCAAGTAAGAGTATTGTTTTCTAAATCAAAGTCAGTGCCTTCTTTAGCACTACCTTGAATGACTTGGTAGCTAACTGCAGCGCTTTCTGCCGTATCTGATGCATTGCGTTGCACTGTTAAGTTAAGCGTTGTTCCTTGAGCTGTTTGTGTACTGTTACTCTCAAAACTGAACATACCATTAGTTGACGCACTAGCGTTGTCTTTTAATACATATAAGCCACTGTTAATATCACTGACTAAAATATTACCAGAAGGTAAATATGGATAAACGCCCCAAGCGCCATTAAAGCTGGCACTATTACTAGGCGTATAGGTATCAAAAAAGCCAACTTCTGTTGGTGTTGTTGGATCTGTTATATCTAAAATAGTTAAACCACGTTCATAGTTAGACATATAGTATCTATTGCCACGAACAAAACCATTATGATCTATGGCTCGTGTAGGACCCGTCCATTGACCTACTTGTGTAGGGTTAGTAAGATCTGCAATTGAGAATATTCTAACGGTTGTGTTTAAACCACCTCGTTGTTCGTCAAACTCGTCATGTAATAAGATAAACTGTTTGTCTTCAGTGCCCCAACCAGAATGCACATATTGGTTGCTTTCATCAACATCGCTGTATGTGGCTGTGCCTAAATGGTCCGTACTATTTGGATCAGTGATATTCCAAAGCTTCATTTCTTTCTCATTAAAATCAATGAAAAGCGTACATGCCCCAGATGTTAAGCCACAGTTATCAACTGAACGTTGATCATCTATTATCAGAGATGCACCATCATGTGTATAACCGCTACCATAATTATTAGTAGAAACATTAGCTAAAGTTTTTGGGTTTGTTAATGAATAATTCTGAAAGGCACCACTTCTGCTATTTGCGCCAATAAGTTGTAAAGTAGCCGTTTGTTCTGGCAGTGTGATATTAAGCGTATGATCTACATTTGTGATGTAAACATTATGGGCGGTATTTACGACATCATTTTTTTCTACCAAGCTGACGGAATTAGGAAGGCTATTTAGATCAATAATGGTAACGCCTCCATTATTTCCTTCTGTTGTTGCATAGGCGTATGCTTGCCATAAATTTACGTTTTCATCATAATGTTGATAAACCTTTACGTCTCGCCATGAAGAATTAACGCCTGAGATAGTACCTACTTCAACAGGAGTGGTGGGGTCTGTAACGTTAACAACAATAACGCCATTTTTGACACCCATAATGGCAAACTCATTACCGGTATTTAAATCAACATGTCCCCAAATATCATTACCAGCACTGGGGTTGCTAGACATATCATTTAAAGGCATATGAGCAAGTAAATCGACATTATTACAATCGAATACATCAGCCTTACCACTTTCACACGCTTCGTTTGATTGGCTTTGGCTTAATTGGTGATATCCCTTAAGTTTTTGTTCTAAACCTTTATCTACAGTGAAAGATTTACCATCAGCAATGACTCTAAAACCATTTTTTCTTAATTCATCAACCATATCAGTTGGAATATTATATAAACTGGTGACATTAGACTGAGGGCTTTGTGATTGATAATGATCGAAACGGTTATATCCACCTAAAACTGGTACTAGAGCGCTTTTTAAAAAAAATAGTTCTTCGCTAGAAGTGATGGTGAAATCACCTGACGATACAAGCACTTTATCGCCTTTGTTAGCTTGGCTTACAGCATAAGCGATTGTTTTACATGGTCTGAGGACGTTATCACAACGGTCTTTGTCTACGCCATTACTGTCGACAAACCTAGATTTATCATGCTCTGAATGAGCAAATGTATTTGAAGGTAGTATGAAAGATGCTATTGAAATAATTGCAATTCCAATAGGTAATGATAATTTAGCCATAATATCTCTTTTATTTATTTAGCTGTTCAATTTTGATGGCTTTACCATAGCAAGTTAACGTACAATTTAAAACCAAGCAGTTAACACCTCTTTAACTTTATGTAAATATTACTTTGCATTTATTGATTAAGCCTGATAAAAATGACGCGTTATATATTAAATAAATTCCTGATAAGCACTATTACTTTGATGTTGAGTGTAACTCTGCTCAGCGGATGTTTTGAAAAATCACCTCCTAAAATAGTTTCCTTTCAACCTATCTTTAAAAACATGCCTTTAAGCTGTGAAAGCAATTTCCATGCTACTTTTAACAAAAAGTTAAAAGTTGGAGAGCTGAAAAATTGGCAATATCAACAGTTGCAGTTCTATATACATGGTGTTGAAGTCAAGACGAAAAATAATGGTTGGCAGCCATGGAGAATGACAACAAATGCAAATCAAGCGAGTAATGTCGCTTTATTGGGAGAAACATGTAATGAAAATACGCAGCAGTCGAATTGGCAACTTGAGTTAGTCCCTTTAGATGACGCAGCCAATATAACTGATATTCGTTTTACCTTAGGTGTACCTTTTGAGCTGAACCACCTTAACCCCTTAACACAACCTAGCCCGATAAATGACTCGTCAATGTTTTGGGGATGGAGAGGGGGGCATAAATTTATGCGTGTCGAGTTAGTTTCACAAGATGATGATTGGCTATTTCATTTAGGCTCTATAGGTTGTAAAGCTTTAAGCCCGGTTCGTGCGCCGAAAAGTGAATGTTTACATCCTAACCGTGTAAGTGTTTCTCTCCCTTATACCGAACAAACATCAGCAATCAAATTTGATCTCGCTGTGTTGTTACACGATATCGCATTAACACGTGAAAATAGTTGCCAATCAGCCGTTGATGAAGAAAGTTGTAAAACATTATTTAAAAACTTAAACAGGGCAGCTGACAGTAATAAGAAATCATTGTTATTTACAGCACAAAAAAATGGGTAGCCGACTTTTGAATTTAGCTAAATTATCAATATACGTTTTGTTCGTCGCAAGTGTTTTCCTCACATTACAGTCTTGTAGTGAGAAAAAAGAGCAAGCAAGTGATTACCAATGGCCGATTTTAGCAGGGTTTCCTAAACCACAAGTGCCGAAAGATAATCCAATGACCCAAGCAAAAGTTGACTTAGGTAAAGCACTTTTTTTTGATAAAAACTTATCTGCCAATCAACAACAAGCGTGTGCCAGTTGCCATCATCAAGAATTTGCCTTTGGTGAGAATATTCCGCACTCATTTGGTAGCACAGAACAAGAGCATAGGCGGAACTCTCCCGCTTTAGTGAATATTGCGTATAACAAAACGTTAACTTGGGCCCATGACGGTTTAACGTCTATTGAGCAACAAATTCTTTTACCCATGTTTGGCGAGTCACCGATTGAACTTGGCATAACGGGTCATGAAGAAGAGGTGTTGGGGCGATTTGAAACGACTGATTATCAAGTGTTATTTTCGGCGGCATTTCCAGACCAGCCTGCAAATTTTGATTTGATTGTAAAGTCGTTGGCAAGTTATGTTCGCAGTTTGATTTCGTTAAAATCGCCTTTTGATACCTACGCGTATTTGGCTGATGACGACGCTATTTCAGCATCTGCTTTACGCGGTATGAATTTATTTTTCTCTGAAAAACTTGAGTGTCATCATTGTCACGGTGGTTTTAATTTTACCCAGTCAACCAGTCATGAAAAACAACTGATTGATCGCAGGCCATTTCATAATACGGGCTTGTATAATGTCAGCCGCGATGCTCAAAGTAACCTATCAGGTTACCCAAAGCATGATACAGGTTTATCTGAAATATCAACGTTAGCAAGAGATGATGGCCGATTTAGAGCACCAACATTGCGTAATATTGAAGTCAGTGCACCGTATATGCATGATGGAAGTATTGCCAGTTTATCTGAGGTTATTGATTTTTATGCTGCCGGTGGACGAAATATTACCACTGGAAAGTTGCAAGGCGATGGCCGTGATAATCTGTTGAAAAGTCAGTTCATCAAAGGCTTTGTTTTAACACCCGAAGAGAAATCAGACTTGATTGCTTTTTTGAAAACACTCACCGACCCAAGCTTTTTATCTGATCCTAAGCATATTTTTGCGGAGTAAAGATTCAACTTAGTTCAGACAGTAAATTAAAGATAAAAAAAATCCAGTAATTAATTACTGGATTTTAGATTGTCTATTTAAAGAGAAAGTTTTTATTCACCGTCTAAGAAACTTTTAAGTTGCTCAGAGCGAGAAGGGTGACGTAGTTTACGTAACGCCTTAGCTTCAATTTGACGAATACGTTCACGAGTAACATCAAACTGTTTACCCACTTCTTCTAAAGTATGATCAGTGTTCATATCGATACCAAAACGCATTCTTAACACTTTAGCTTCACGAGCCGTTAAGCCAGCTAATACTTCGTGTGTAGCAAATTTCAAGTTTTCAGCCGTAGCTGAATCAACAGGTAATTCACCACTACCGTCTTCAATAAAATCACCTAAGTGTGAATCTTCGTCATCACCAATAGGGGTTTCCATTGAAATTGGCTCTTTAGCTATTTTCAATACCTTACGAATCTTATCTTCTGGCATGATCATGCGTTCAGCTAATTCTTCAGGTGTTGGCTCACGTCCCATTTCTTGTAACATTTGACGAGAAATACGATTTAATTTATTAATCGTTTCTATCATATGTACTGGGATACGAATCGTTCTGGCTTGGTCAGCAATAGAACGAGTGATCGCTTGACGAATCCACCACGTTGCATACGTTGAAAACTTGTAACCACGACGGTATTCAAATTTATCAACAGCTTTCATCAAACCAATGTTACCTTCTTGAATTAAATCTAAGAATTGTAAACCACGGTTGGTATATTTTTTAGCAATTGAAATAACGAGACGTAAGTTGGCTTCAACCATTTCTTTTTTCGCACGACGAGCCTTAGCTTCACCGATAGACATGCGACGGTTAATATCTTTAATACCGTGTACATTTAAGAAGGTTTCTTTTTCTAATTGATTTAATTTATAAATACAACGTTCAACGTCTGATTCAATGTAAGACAATTTTGCTGAGTAAGCATGACCTGCAGCTTTCTGTTCATTAAACCAATCTTTAGACGTTTCATTACCTGGAAAGATTTTGATAAACGTTGTTTTTGGCATGCCAGCACCAACAACACAGTGCTTCATGATTAAACGTTCTTGAATGCGTAATCTATCCATTACGCTGCGCATGTTTTTAACAAGCTTATCAAAAAGTTTAGGAATTAAACGGAATTCTTTAAATACTTCAGCGAGTGCATCAATAGCTGCTTGTGCGTCTTTATGACCGCGACCTTTAGCTTCAATAACTTTATTTGCTTTTTCATAAGCATTGCGAAGTAGTGTGAATTTTTCTTTAGCAAGTTCAGGACAAGGACCTGTATCTTCTTCTTCCTCGTCTTCATCTTCAGAATTGGCTTTATCTTCATCACTCAGATCTTCTTTAGAAAGTTCTGAACCAATATGAGTTGCCGCTGCTGGTATTTCTTCTTCTTCGGCATCAGGGTCTAAAAAGCCAACAATAATGTCAGTTAAGCGAACCTCTTCAGCTTCAAAGTTGTCCCACATATCGAGTAAAAAATTGATTGCAGGCGGATATTCAGCAACACTGCGCTGAACTTCTTTAATGCCTTCTTCAATACGCTTAGCGATAACAATTTCGCCTTTACGCGTTAATAGTTCAACGGTACCCATTTCACGCATATACATACGTACTGGATCTGTTGTTCTACCAATTTCGCTTTCAACAGTAGCAAGTGCTTGAGCTGCTGCTTCTGCAGCATCTTCATCGGTATTACCTTCTGTCATCATCAAAGTATCTTGATCTGGAGCAGTTTCGAATACTTGAATACCCATGTCGTTGATCATTCTAACGATGTCTTCAACTTGGTCTGAATCGATTATGTCTTGTGGTAGGTGATCGTTAACTTGAGCAAAAGTTAAGTAACCTTGCTCTTTACCTTTGGTAATGAGCTCTTTAAGTCTAGATTGTGGGGCTTGATTCATCGACGAGTGTCCACCTAAATTATGGCTATCAAAATGAAAACAGTAAGCCGGAAATTATAGCTAATTGCTTAGTATATTGCCAGCGTTAAACTACGTTCAACTTATTTTTGCTTGCTATGCACTTAATAAACTGTGCAATTCTTGTTTTTCACTTTTACTTAAACCGCTTGCATGTTCTTTAGCAAGCAATTCCTCTGTGCGTTGTTCTATAAATATATTTAAAAAACTTTCTATTACATCTATAAACATTGATTCAGCATTTTCAGGTTCAACATGATGTTGTAAACACATCAATTTGGTCAGTTGATTACCTTCTGTAGTGCCTCTGAAATGTTCAATGAGTTGCGCACTGTTAATGTCTGGATTCTGCTTACATAGTACTAACAAGCTATTTAGCAAGGGAATACCTGGCATATCGAGCTGTTGTAAAATGGTAATATCTGGTAAAGCATTTATTATATGGGGGTGCTCAAGTAATAATGCAATAGCAAGACGTAATGGTGTTATTTTACTTTGCATTTTTACCACGTTAGTCTTGTTGATTTGCGTGTTTTTTTTACGTAATTCTTCTAACCGTTTTTCGTTACCACGTGCAAATTTATTGGCTAACTCGGTTAAAATAGAGTCTTTCAATGTACTATCAGGAAGCTTATTCAAATAAGGTTGAAATAATTCAATCATTTTTGATTTTCCTTCAAGTGTATTCATATTTACTTGTAAAGAAAGGTGGTCAAATAAAAATACGGATAATGGTGTTGCGTTATCCAAAATATTTTCAAAAGCTGTCTGCCCTTGCGCCCTAATTAACGAATCAGGGTCTTCACCATCAGGTAAAAAGACAAATTTTAGCGCTGTGCCATCATTTATTAATGGTAAGGCATTTTCCATTGCTCGCCATGCTGCATCTCGACCGGCGCGATCACCATCGTAACAACAGATAACTTCTTTAACGGTTCTAAATAATGTTTGGCATTGTTCTGGCGTTGTTGATGTACCAAGCGATGCAACTGCATAGGTAACCCCGTGCTGTGCGAGCGCCACAACATCCATATATCCTTCAACGACAACCAAACGTGATAATTGTTTGTTTGCTTGTTTCGCTTCCCATAAACCGTAGAGTTCTTGACCTTTATGATATATACGTGTTTCCGGTGAATTTAAGTATTTCGGCGTGCCATCACCTAAAACTCTGCCGCCAAAACCAATGACACGACCACGTTTATCACGAATGGGAAATTGAATACGGCCACGAAAACGATCATAAGGTCGATTTTTATCACCAGGAATAGCCATACCTAAATCAACAAGCTGTTGCGTGGTTTGCGGGTTAACACCAAAGGTGCCCATCATGCCATCCCATGCATCGCTGATATAACCAATACCAAACTTTTTTACCACCTCGCCACTTAAATCGCGGCCTTTTAAATATTCAATGGCAGTATCTTTATCGCTGGCGACTTTTAATTGCTGTTGATAAAAACGGCTGATTTTTTCCATCAGTACGTAATCATCTTGTTTTTGTTGATGAGCTTGTTGTTGCTGCTTTTGTTGAGCAGGGCTTTGATTGTTTTTTTCGCGCGGTACTTCCATATTGTAATGAGAAGCAAGCTCTTCAATGGCATCAGGGAATTCTAAACGGTCAAATTCCATTAGAAAAGAAATGGCATTCCCGTGTTCACCACAACCAAAGCAATGATAAAACTGTTTATCTTGGCTTACGCTGAATGAGGGAGACTTTTCGGTATGGAAAGGGCAGCAAGCTTGGTAGTTTTTACCTGCTTTTTTTAACGGTACTCTAGAATCGATCAACTCAACAATATCAGCGCGAGCTAATAAATCATCAATAAATTGTCGAGGGATCATACCAGCCATTACTGCTCTTTCTTTGGTTGTTTGTGCTAAGTTTATTTTAAACCTAAATAACCTATAGTGGATAGGTGTTTTTTAGTTTCTCGCTAGGCTGGAACTAAAAATGAGTTTATATAAACAAAAAAGCCGTAAAATAAATTTCACGGCTTTAAAATATTTTTCTATAAAATGAAGTTAGTAAGCTTTTATTACAACCTTTTATGCATTTAATGTATTGCGAACTTGGCCACTTACTGCGCCTAAATCTGCTTTACCTTGCATTAATGGTTTTAATATCGCCATTACTTTACCCATGTCTGCCATTGAAGCAGCACCGGTATCGTTAATAGCTTGAGTAACTAATTCACTAATTTCTGCATTTGTAAGTGGCTGCGGAAGAAAAAATTCTATCGCGGTTACTTCTTCAGCTTCTTTAGCGGCTAGTTCATCTCGACCACCCTCAGTAAACATCTTGATTGACTCTCTGCGTTGTTTAACCATTTTGGTTAAAATCGCAATGACATTGTCATCAGTTGCTTCGAGGTTATGATCTATTTCAGCTTGTTTAACAGATGATATAGCCATGCGGATAACGCCAAGACGATTTTTGTCTTTAGCGCGCATAGCAATTTTCATTTCATCTCTGAGTTGATTTATTAAACTCATTTTTTTACTCGATAGTCTTAAATACTACTAAGGTATCTTAGTACATGCGAACGCGGCGAGCGTTTTCACGAGAAACTTTTTTAGCAGCGCGCTTAACGGCAGCAGCTTTCTTACGTTTACGTTCCCAAGTAGGCTTTTCGTAAGATTCGCGACGGCGAACTTCTGAAAGGATCCCTGCTTTTTCACATGAACGTTTAAAACGACGTAATGCAACGTCAAATGGTTCGTTTTCTCTTACTTTAATTACTGGCATGTACTTTGGACCTTAATATGTATCTATATAATTGGTGTATAGCTTAAGCATTATTGCTTCGCAAACACCCACTCTATCAAAATTGGGTGACGTATTCTAAAGCGAA
>Ga0105354_1002742_pt1 | contig 10399 bp, 4 predicted proteins | sample GOMGulsemesocosm_FD_83658 | JGI IMG/M metagenome (GOLD analysis project Ga0105354, IMG submission 83658) | Methane-oxidizing microbial communities from mesocosms in the Gulf of Mexico - GOM9B Gulf of Mexico | ecosystem: Environmental > Aquatic > Marine > Cold seeps | place: USA: Gulf of America...
AGAGTGTGAAAGAGTTTGTAGCACAATACCTACGACGTAGAGTTCAAATCTCTATCTCATCGCCACATTAAGATGAACCCGCTAATTCGAAAGAATTAGCGGGTTTTTTCGTTCTGAATAAGATAAAGTCAAATGCGCTGTCACGTTAAACTGTAAGTAGAGTTCAAATTTATTTATTGCTCCCCGTTTTAAATCAGTAATATCGAACCATCATTATTTTATTTTGTGATCAAAATGGTAAACAAGACCAAACGATAGTGCTTTAGGGTCCATACCTGATAATGGGACTACTTTATCGCCATGGCCTTTACCATTAACGCTAAAATTAACCTTGTTATCATTTATCATGGTTGCATAAGCGAGATAAATCATCGCATTTTTACCTAGTTTATAATCATAACCTATGGCAAGTTGACTAGCATCCTGATCTAGGTTGTCACTGCTACTTTGTGCTATTTGGATCTTAAAAGTACCGCGTTTTCCTAGTGTTATACTGCCCCCTAAGGTGATACTTTCCCGGTCATTATCAGCAATACCCCCGATATCTTGCTCGCGTTGAAAACCACCACCAAGAGTAAAGTGGTCTAATTGATAGCTTAAAGTCATTGCATAGCCACTTTGTTCATTGTTTGATGTTCCGGTTAAACCGAGGTTAGTATAAGCAGCGCTGACACTGATCCTATTCCGTTGATAATGTCCGGTTAATAAATAGATATCGCTGTCGTTGATGCCTTCTTCAGGAACATAACTTACGGCTATATTTAGCCCTTCAAAATTTGGTGTTTTATAATAGATAACATTATCGGAACGCCCTGGGATACCGGATGCTTCCCATAAATTCCCTAAATCGCCGACTTGATCAGCAAATAAGTTATAATCATTGGCCCATTGATCTAAAAAGGGCATATGACCTATTAGCGCTTCGCCAAAGCGGCCTTTAACGCCTAGATATGAAGGTCTGCCTTTAGTAAAGATTTGTCCTGATGATTCGGCACCACCATTACCGTCATTTCCGCCTTGAGCGGTTAAATCAACACCAGATTCATACTGAAAAATCACAAAGAAGTCATTGGATACTTCATAGTTACCATTGAAACCTATACGAGAAGAGCTACTGGTGACATGAGTACTTGTACTGACGTCGCTATCTACATTATCGATAGATAAATGCGCTTGACCATAGATGTTAAGTTCATTCGCTACACTGCTTGCACATAACAAACAATAGCTGCTGAATATAATTACGATTAATGTTTTCATGTTGTTTACTCTTGTTGTCACTTGAAAATATAACTAAGTCATTAATTTAAACCGTGCAAGCATGGTTTGTAGTTGTTGTGCTTGGTGTGACAGTTGCTCAGCTGCTGCTGCGCTTCCTTGGGCTGCGTCTCTATTTTGTTGGGTGACACTATCAATGTCGGCCACACCTTCATTGATGACACTGGCACCGGTTGCTTGTTCACTACTAGCTACAGCGATAAGCTCTACTAGTTCAGATGTTTTTGATATGCTGTCAAATACCCCTTGTAAACTTTCAGACGTTTGCATCGCGATGTCATTACCTATTTTGGTTTTTTCTACGGCACCTGAGATTAGTTTGGCTGTTTCTGCCGCCGCTTCGGTGCTTCTTGCGGCTAAATTTCTTACTTCGTCGGCAACAACCGCAAATCCACGCCCTTGCTCACCGGCACGCGCTGCTTCAATTGCAGCATTTAGGGCTAATAAATTGGTTTGTTCAGCTATTTCATCAATAGTGCTAATAAATGTTGATATGCTTTGACTAGAGGTAGATATTTCCGCCATGGCAGTGATCATTTCTTTCATTTTTGCACTACCCACTTGCGTTTCATTTTGTGCTTTTGAGGCAAGTGATTGTGCCTGGTTAGCATTATCGGCATTGAGCTTTATTTGGGTTAATAATTGATTGAGTGAGGTTGAAATACTTTCTAAACTGATGGCTTGACTAACAGCACCGTCAGATAATGCGTTACTACTAGATGAAACACTGGAGCTCGCATCGGCAATTTCTATACTGGCTTGTTGTGTTTGACCCAATACGTCATTTAAATTGGTGATCATCGCCTGTAAAGCAGCGCCAAGACTATCTTCTTCAGAGGCGAGCTGAACATTGATGTTGAGTTCACCAGAGGCAATACCTTGAGCTAAATCCGTTTTTTGCTGTAGTATTGAAACCATACTTTTCATTTCAGCATATATGCCGAGTTCAGAGACTGATTGTTGGAAATCTATCGATAAATCACCTAAGGCAACTTTCTTCGCTATTTCTGCAATATAGTTTGGCTCTCCACCGAGTAAAGCCATCACATAACGAGTAAGCCAAAATGCGATAAACAATCCTAAGGAAATCGCCACTATGGTACCTAAAACAGTAATATATATAACCGTAGATTCAGTACTTTCAAGTTGGTCATTTCTGACTTTCATTAAGCTACTTTCTCTATCTTTAAAGGTTTTTATCTGCGCTCTAAACTTATCGAAATATACTTTACCTTTAGCCTCAGCGACTAAATCAGCCATGTCGTCCATGGTTTTGGCGTCACCTATTTCATGGCGTAAGTCTATTTGGTTCGTGACCACTAATCCGATCCAATCGTCGATGGTCTTTTTACTTTCATCGAGTAGTGCAACTTGTGCCGGATTATCAGAAACCGTATTTTTTAACTCTACAATCTTTTGATAAAATTGCTTCTTACCCTGATTATAAGGTTCTAAAAATTCTTCTTTACCCGCTAAGAGATAACCGCGCATACCGGTTTCCATATCTACTGCTGCAGCAACAATTGTTTGTGCGGTAGCAATAACCTTATATGTATGTTCCACCCAAGCATTTAGTTGCTTTAATTCTTTTAGGTTGGTACTTCTTTTCGCTTTTTTTTGGCGTTGCACCATCAATACTCTTTCTTTGTCAATAAATGTCGTCAGCTGCATTCTAAATTTATCAAAGTACTGCTTTCCACGAGCTTGGCTAATTAATTCAGCCATATCATTCATGGTTTTAGCATCACCAATTTCTCTTCTAAGCTGGATCACTGGCTCAGTCACCTGTTGCTGCCAGGTCGTTATCGTGGTGGAAAGCTCTTGTAGTAGTTTTACTTGGGCAGGGTTATCTGACACCGTTTTACCCAGTGAAGAGACCAAGGTATTGAAGGTATTATTTCCGTTGTTGTAGGGGGCTAAAAACTCTTCTTTACCTGCGAGTAAGAAACCGCGCATGCCAGTTTCCATGTCAACAGCAGCGGCTTCAATACTAGAGGCAGTAGCAAGCACATTGTGAGTATGGTCAACCCAGAAGAAGTTATTCGTGAGTGATCTCACACTGAAAAATACGATAACGGCAATAATAGTCATTAAAGATAATATAAAGCCATAACTGGCGAGTAATTTGGTTTTGAAAGTCATGTTTTCAAACATATTAACACCTCATTAACCTATATTATGAAGTTATATACATCGTCCCTGAAAGACGTTAATTAATTCCATTTAGCTTAATCAGTATAGTTACTATTGTTAAAAAGACCTTGTTAGCACGAGTTATTTTTACTCTGTAAAAAAAACATTATTGCTGGTGTGGTAACTTTTTGAACCTAGGCGCTTTATAACGACTATTGGTAAAAATTTTTAATGCGAGCTAATTTATTATCATTTATCTTTGTATTTACCAATGATTTTTATGATGAATAGCATCAGCAATTACGCTTAACATGGCGATTGAAGTTAATGGTGAATATATTAAATATTTGTATAATCTTTTTACCTGCTAGCCAAGTAGCAATTTTCCTTTTACTATCGTGCGTTATTACCGATAAAACTTACAAAGGATAGCGATGAAATATCTCACAAGCTTATTAATTTTTCTCATATCAATATTTACTTATGCAACGGATAAAAATACCACGACCACGGCCAAAGCCTATAGCACAACTACGCTAGTATACAAAACCATTGGCGATAAAGAGCTCAAGCTTGATTTGTATCTTCCTCAGCAAAAGGTTACTACCGAGTTACCGTTATTGATTTGGGTACATGGTGGTGCGTGGATGCGCGGTTCTAAAGATGAACTTATTGATCGCAATGGCGTATTAGCCACCAGCTTTTTAAAAGAAGGCTATGCCATTGCCGCGGTTAATTATCGCCTTAGCGGTGAAGCGACTTTCCCGGCACCTGTTCGAGATGTTAACGACGCTATTAACTTTATCATTGCACGCGCGGATGATTATGGCTTTAAACAAGGTGAGGTAGCGGTAATGGGACGCTCTGCGGGCGCACATTTAGCGGCGTTAATCGCGACATCAAATAGCCACCAAACTGATTTCTATTTACCCGAGGTTAAAGCAAATTACCGTGTTGCAGCTGTGGTCGATTTTTTTGGACCAAGTGATTTGGTTGAATTAATCGGTAATTCAGGGCGTATCGATCATGATGCGCCTGATTCTGCGCAGGCTAAAATGCTAGGAAGCTCACCAAGGGTTAATGTTGCTTTAGCTAAAAACGCCTCGCCAACCACTTACATTGATAACAACACACCACCATTTATCATCATGCATGGCGGTAACGATACTATTGTGCCCGCTAGTCAAAGTCATCATTTAACGGCGCAATTAGCAGCGCAAGGGATTGAGCATCAATTATTTATTAAAGCTGGTGCAAGGCACGGTGATCCGGTTTTTGATAGCCCTAAGTATGTTAATAAAGCGGTTAGTTTTATTAAAAGCCACTTTTAAGCACTTGTATTTAGCTTTATATTTAACAGCAATATTAATAGCCACTCATTACTGGATAGAGTGGCTACATAAACGCAAATACACTCCCACACAAACATCATCATAACTTAGTGCGCCAAGGGCGGGTGTATTTCCTTACGCTATGATCAGCTAATCTTTGCTCAAGTACATTCAAGTGTCAGCTTTCGATTATTTCACCCCAAGATTTTTCAATATTTTCCGCTGTAAATAGCGGTTGTTTCTGCAATAATTTTCTAGTGTTCGCAACCCGCTTAGGGTAAATTTACCCTATAGCGCGATCACGCTTTTTAACTCTGAAACAAGGCTCCCCTTTGATTAATTTATACCCTGCTAATAAGATGGAAAATTTATTAGTGTTGCTCAATAAAATCTCGCAACTTTCCCCTTTAGGCGTCTTTAATCAAGAGGTCATTATTGTTCAAAATCCAGGGATGCAGCATTGGTTAAACCTCGCCATTGCCCAAGAGCGCGGTATCAGTATGAATATGGGGTACGCGTTACCATCTCAATTCCTGTGGAAGCTAATAAGAACCTTGGCTGGCGACGAAAACGTACTTGATCAATCTCCTTACTCTAGAGAAGTGCTTACGTGGCGAATCTATGGTCTGTTGGGCAGTGAAATTATCACTAATGATGATGATTTCTCACAAGCTAACCAGTACTGGCAAGGTGATCATTCTGCTGAATTAAAACGTTATCAGTTAGCAGTACAACTGGCCGATTTATATGAGCAATATTTAATATTTAGACCGACGTGGTTAGATGATTGGCAGCAGGGTAGCGTACAGTCTCACCAACAAGATTTCGGTGCAGTGCCACCTACAGAATTGCAATGGCAGGCGAAACTTTGGCGATTATTAGTAGCAGAGGTGCCTTATAATCCCGTTGAACTATTGAACGGCGCAGTAGCCAATATTGACGAGAAAATTCGCCAAACACCAGATTTATTGCCAAAACGGATCAGTTTTTTTGCTATTAATACCATGCCGCCAATATGGCTGACATTTCTTAATGCGTTAAGTGAACACGTTGAAATTGATTTTTATCATCTAAACCCTTGCTTTGCCTATTGGGGCGATATCATCAGTGAAAAGCAGGCGATTAAAAAGTTATCTCATTGGTCGGCTGATGTCAGTGACGACAGCATTTATGTTGGCAATCCGTTACTGGCAAACTTGGGCCAACAAGGCCGTGAGTTTTTATCGTTATTACAAGATTACAGTACCGTTAATGTCGAATTATTTGTTGCCGCCGGTGAGCAATTAAGTGCCAATGAAAATTGTAATAATGATATTTCTATTTTACACCAAATTCAAAACGACATTTTACACCTTGAAGATGCGACTGCAACTAACGCAAACAACGAGCCGGATAAAAAATCAATAATGATTGATGACTCTATCAGTATTGTGAGTTGCCATAGTGCCTTACGTGAAGTACAAGCACTACACGATTATTTGTTGCATCAATTTAATCGCAGTAACCTTGCCAATAACAATGATAAACACCACCAGCCATTAACGCCAAAAGATGTGTTAGTAATGTGTCCGCAAATTGAAAGCTATGCGCCTTATGTTAATGCGGTCTTTACCCGTGGTTGGCAGCAATTAGCCGATGAAGTACCGCCTTTACCTTGCTCTATCGCCGATAGAAGTGCGCAAGATAGCGATCCACTGATTGCCGCTTTTAGTGAGTTATTATCGTTACCCGATTCACGTTTTCAGGTCAGCCAGCTAATTGCCTTTTTACGGCAGAATGCAGTCGCCAATAAATTTGCTATTGCCAATGAAGATATCGATAAAATTAGTGCATGGCTTCAACAAGCCAGCATTCATTGGGGTCTTGATAGTGCCCATAAACAAGCCATTATTGGCGATGAAGCGAATAACAACTTTACTTGGCAGCAAGGGCTATCAAGATTACTGCGCGGTTTCGCTTTTGCCGATAGTGAGGTGGTTTACCAAAAGCAAATGCTGCTTGCCAATGTTGAAGGTGATGATGCGCTGTTGCTCGGGCAACTAATGTTGTTAATTGAACAACTACAACAATTTAGTATGCAGCTTAGCCAAGCCAGAACACCACAAGCATGGCAAAGCTTCTTACTGGCTCAGCTTGAGTCACTTTTTGCTACCAGCAACGATGCATCATTAATGAACACTCATATAGAAAACTCAATGGCCATTATTGAAGGGGCTATCGCCAGCTTAGTGGAATATTGCCACCATGGTGGCATTGATGAAAAAATTGAGCTCAGCATTGTTACTGAATTTTTGCAGCAACACTTTAGCCAAGGCGATGCTAGTCGCCAATTTATGGTTGGTCAGGTGACGTTCTGCTCAATGTTACCGATGCGCAGTATTCCCTTTAAAATTATTGCCGTATTAGGACTAAACGATGGTGAATTCCCGCGGCAACGACAACCCTTAGGTTTTGATTTACTGGCGAAATCGTCGGCTAAATTAGGGGATAGATCGCTGCGCGGCGATGATCGCTACTTATTTTTAGAAGCGATAATCTCGGCGAGAACATCATTATATTTGAGCTACCAAGGGCGTAGTATTAAAAATAATACCGAAAAACAACCTTCTTTAGTGTTAGCTGAATTTATGGATTACCTCAGCCAAGGTTATGGTTGGAATTTTGATGATGACCAGCCGGGGGATAAAAATAGTAAACAGATCCCAATGCAGCCTTTTAGTACCAACAATTATGACGCGATTACAGCTGATGTTACTGATAAACAAGTTCATCATATTGGCAACGCTAATAGCTTCGATCCTCATTGGTTAGCGCATGCAATAGGTAAGGGTAGTCAAGATCAAACGCCATTGTTAGCCATAGACAGTAACCCTGTTGAAAAAATCAGCACCGATGACGGTAGTCAGGTGGAAGAAATTACGATCTCAGCAGCCCAGTTAAGCCGATTCTTTCAGCATCCTAGCAAATATTTTGCTCAGCAAGCATTGAATCTATATTTAGAAGATAACCGCGTTTCACTTGATGATGTTGAGCCTTTTGCACCAGATCATCTTGAAACCTATTTATTAAAGCAAGCGTTGCTAGCGGCACATTTACATACTGACGACGCTCCTGATCTTGAGCAAGCATTGCAACGGGCTACTTTTTCGGGGAAATTCCCAGATTTACCGACCATGGCCAGCCACTATGAAGAGTGGCAAAGTGATAGTGAACAGTTAGCGAATGAAATTTTATCGCAGGGGCTTGAGAATCCTGAGCTGGTTGATTGTCACGTAATCGTTAAGGTCTCGCCGACGCTAACGGTTAAGTTAACAGCACAACTCCCGATCAAAAAGAACGGAACAAGTGAAACAGACGCTAATTTAGTCTATTACCGCAGCTCTACGGCAAAAGCAAAAGATCTGTTTGTACTTTACCTAAATCATTTAATTGTTACGCTTTGGCAACAACAAAATGCGCTCAATACAGCTTCAAGTGAAGGGCTAGCGGTTGAAACGTCAAAAAATAATCTTTTAATTGATGGTGCTACAAATTCTCTAGGTTTTTATTTTAATACTAAAGCACAAAAAGTAGAGCAGTACACGGTTAAGCAAACCAGCGCTGTTGCTGAGCCGTTAACAGCAAACAGTGATCTAGCGCATCAGCAATTGCAGTTATTCATTCATTATTATTTTAAAGGCTTACAGCAACCCTTATTAGTGAATGGCAATATTGCCACGCAAGTTTTTAAGAAAAGTAGAGGGAAACCGGTGTCAATGACTCAGACGAGTTTTGAACAATTTTGGTGTGGTAATGACAATATTCCAGGGCTGAGCGCCGATCCTTATATCAACTATTTTTGGCCGCAATGCCCTGAATTTATAGATTATAAAGCCGATATTGACAGCATTTATCACGATCTTTATCAGCACGTTATTAATGTTTCGGGGGATAAATAATGCAGCTTACTCATTTAAACGCAGCGGAGATTCCACTCAGTGGCAAACATTTAATTGAAGCCAGTGCTGGTACCGGTAAAACCTATAATATTACCCGTATTTATTTGCGCTTACTGCTCGAGCGAGAATTAACTGTCGAGCAAATTTTGCTGATGACCTTCACCAAAGATGCCACCCAAGAATTGCGCGGCCGTATTGGCAGTTTTATTCGTGATGCCCTTAATAATTGGCAAAAATTATGTCAAGACGACAGCTACTTTGCCGCGATTAACGCGCGGGTAGCAGCAGACAAAATTCAGTTTTTGTTAAAGCGAGCGCTATTGTTTTTAGATGAAGCGGCTATTTTTACCATTCATGGCTTTTGCCAGCGAGCGTTGTCACAACATGCTTTTGCTAGCGGTTTACCTTTTAACACCCGTTTAGCAACCAATAGCCATGATTTAGTTATCGAAGCTTGCCAAGATTGGTATCGTCAGTTAGCAAAGCAAACCGATAACTTTACTTTAGTAGCTAGCTTTTGGTCCCATCCTAATAGTTTTCTGAAAAGCTTTACTCGGGCAATCAGTAAAAAGTGTCAATTAGATGTCATCGACAGTGAAGTTATCGTTAACGAATTTATCGCGCTAGCTAAACAAGCAAAAACGGCTATTTTAGCCGAAGAATCGACCCTACAAACTGGATTGATAGCCCATAAAAAAGCGGATGAACAACAAAAGCGTGCCGAGCAATTAACGGCGTTATTGTTATGGTTAACACGCATTAGTGAATGTGATGGGCAACAGCGCTTACTTGATGCAATAGCACAGCCTTTCCCTGATTATTTACTCAATGGTAATCGCCATCCTAAGGCGTATAAACCCCAATTGGCGGAAATACTTGCACCGTGTAAAGAGATAAAAATCCAGTTAAAAAAATTGGCTAAAAACATCAGTAAAGCCGAGGCCTATAAAGTCGTCCGCATTGGTATCTACTATATTCGTGAGCGAGTTAGTGCTAAAAAACAGCAACAAAATGTACTCGATTTTGATGATTTGATTTCTACCTTAGCGAGTAATTTACAGCAAGCAGCGGAACCCTCTGAACAAAATGAAGCAAACTTATTAGCTCAAACCTTGTTAGCACAATATCCGGTGGCGTTAGTAGATGAATTTCAAGATACCGATCCTGAGCAATTCGCTATTCTACGTGGTATTTATTACACCGCTCAGGCTAAAAGTAATGATGCTGCGTTGTATTTAATTGGCGATCCTAAGCAAGCTATTTATGGCTTTAGGGGCGGCGATATTTTTGCCTACCTTAATGCCCGTCATCATTGCGATTATCATTGGTTAATGGATACTAATTACCGTTCTACACCAGCAATGATTGATGCTTATAATCAAGTGTTTCTTGGCAAGGATGAAGAAAAAACACCGAGTGTTTTTGGTTTTGGTATCAGTTATCAAGCGGTGAATGCCGGTAAACCTGCAGATGAGTCCGCTAATAATCTTGACGGTAGGGCGCTGCAATTTATTCACTTCACCCACGATGAAGAAAAAGCGGTTACGGTACAATATGGCTGTCCGTTAATGGCCCGCTGGTGTGCTAATGAAATTTATCAGTTGATTCATCATCAGCAGGTAACCCCCCAAGATATCGCTATTTTAGTGAGAGATACCCGCGAGGCCAGTTTTATTAAGCAAGCATTGCAAGACGCAGCGCTGGCCAGTGTTTATTTAT
>Ga0105354_1002748_pt1 | contig 10393 bp, 5 predicted proteins | sample GOMGulsemesocosm_FD_83658 | JGI IMG/M metagenome (GOLD analysis project Ga0105354, IMG submission 83658) | Methane-oxidizing microbial communities from mesocosms in the Gulf of Mexico - GOM9B Gulf of Mexico | ecosystem: Environmental > Aquatic > Marine > Cold seeps | place: USA: Gulf of America...
CAGGCCGATTTCACAAGTGAATTTTATGTTGAGTGAACCTCTGACGCCGCCGGTGCTGTTCAAGGCGCTGGCCGATGACACCCGCGCCCGCCTCTGCGCGCTGCTGGTCGACAATCCGGAACTCTGCGTGTGCGAGCTGACCGGCGCGCTGGCCCTGTCGCAGCCGAAGATATCCCGGCATCTGGCGTTGCTGCGCAAGCTGAATGTGCTGATGGATGAGCGGCGCGGGCAGTGGGTCTATTACCGGCTGCACCCGGATTTGCCGGCTTGGGCGGGCGAGGTGGTCAGACAGGCCGCGCACAGCCAGCCGGGCTGGCTGGAGGCTGAGCGGGCCCGTTTGGCGGGCGCTGCGGCCACCTGCTGTGAGCCGCCCACGCGCCGCTGAGCCGCGCCAGGGACTATTCTGAGAACAAGGGCCCGCCGCAATCGGTGCGGGTCAACCGGAGGGACGCAACATGACCATCAAGGTAGGTATCAACGGCTTTGGCCGCATCGGTAAACTGGCGCTGCGCGCCGCCTGGGACTGGCCCGACCTGGAGTTTGTGCAGATCAACGACCCGGGCGGCGATCCGGCAACCCACGCCCATCTGCTCAACTTCGACTCGGTACACGGGCGCTGGCAGCACGAGGCACAGGCCGATGGTGATGCGATTGTCATTGCGGGCCGCCGGCTGCCGCTCACCCGCAACCGGGCGATTGCCGATACCGACTGGTCGGGCTGCGATCTGGTGATCGAGGCCAGCGGCGTCAACAAGACCCGCGCTGCGCTGCAACCCTATCTGGATCAGGGCGTACGCCGCGTGGTGGTGAGCGCGCCGGTCAAGGAGCCGGGCGTGCTGAATATTGTGCTGGGCGTCAACGATCAGCTGTTCGACCCGGCCGCGCACCCGATTGTGACCGCCGCCTCCTGCACCACCAACTGCCTGGCCCCGGTGGTCAAGGTGATCCACGAGGCGCTGGGCATTCGTCACGGCTCGATCACCACCATTCACGACCTGACCAACACCCAGAGCATTCTCGATCAGCCGCACAAGGATATGCGTCGCGCCCGTGCCTGCGGCATGAGCCTGATCCCGACCAGCACCGGCTCGGCAACCGCGATTGCTGAAATCTTCCCCGAGCTGCGCGGCAAGCTGAACGGCCACGCGGTACGGGTGCCGCTGGCCAACGCTTCGCTGACCGATTGTGTGTTCGAGGTCGAGCGTGCGACCACGGTTGATGAGGTCAACGCGCTGTTCAAGGCCGCCGCCGCGGGCCCGCTGGCGGGGATTCTCGGTTACGAGGAGCGGCCGCTGGTGTCGATCGATTACCGTACCGATCCGCGCTCCTCGATCATCGACGCGCTCAGCACCATGGTGGTCAACGGCACCCAGGTGAAGATTTACAGCTGGTACGACAACGAGTGGGGCTACAGCAACCGCCTGGTCGAGCTGGCGCGCAAGGTGGGGCAGGCGGGCAATTGATGCGGCGACTGATGCAGTTGCCGGCGGAGGTTCGACAGTATCTGGTGGTTACCGGCAACTACTGGAGCTTCACTCTCACCGACGGGGCGCTGCGCATGCTGGTGGTGTTGCACTTCCACCAGCTCGGCTACAGCCCGCTGCAGATCGCCGGATTGTTCCTGTTCTACGAATTCTTCGGTGTGGTGACCAACCTGCTTGGTGGCTGGCTGGGTGCGCGGATCGGGTTGAACCGCACCATGAATATCGGCCTGGCGTTGCAGGTGCTGGCGCTCGGCATGCTGGCGGTGCCGACCGGCTGGCTCACGGTGGGCTGGGTGATGGCGGCGCAGGCGCTGTCGGGCATCGCCAAGGACCTGAACAAGATGAGCGCCAAGAGCGCGGTCAAGCTGCTGCTGCCAGACGAACAGCAGGGCGCGCTGTACCGTTGGGTGGCACTGCTGACCGGCTCGAAGAACGCGCTCAAGGGCGTTGGCTTCTTCCTTGGCGCGGGGCTGCTGGCGCTGCTCGGATTCCGTGGTGCGGTGCTGGCGATGGCCATCGCGCTGGCGCTGGTCTGGCTTCTGAGCTTGCGCCTGCTGCGCCGCGATCTGGGCCGCGCCAAGGGCAAACCCAAGTTTCGTGACCTGCTGTCCAAGAGCCGGGCGATCAACCTGCTGTCGGCCGCTCGGCTATGCCTGTTTGCCTCGCGTGACGTCTGGTTTGTGGTCGCCCTGCCGGTCTATCTGTCGGCGGTATTTGGCTGGGATGTCTGGTCGGTGGGTGCCTTTATGGCGCTCTGGGTAATTGGTTACGGCGTGGTGCAGGCCCGCGCACCAGCCGTGACCGGGCGCGGCAGTGGTCACCAGCCGGGCGGACGCGCAGCGGCCGGCTGGGCGCTGGCGCTGGCCGTGGTGCCGGCGCTGATTGCGCTTGGGTTGATGCTGGATGGGCAATCGCGCTGGGCGTTGCTCGGCGGCTTGCTGGTGTTTGGCGTGGTGTTCGCGCTCAATTCAGCGCTGCACAGCTACCTGATCGTATCCTGGGCTGCGCGCGACGCGGTGTCGCTGGATGTGGGGTTCTACTACATGTCCAATGCGGCTGGGCGCCTGCTGGGCACGTTGCTCTCCGGTTGGGTGTATCAGCAGTGGGGGCTGGTGGCCTGCCTCTGGCTGTCGGCGGTGCTGGTACTGGCAGCCGGTCTGATTTCGCTGGCGCTGCCTGAGGCGGCTACTCGCCCAGCTCGCTGCGACTAGCCTTGTTCGACAGGCGCAGGCCGCGCAGGCTGCGCTTGACGCTCTTGAGGTGGTTGACCAACTCCGGGCCGCGGCGCATGGCCATGCCCATCGCCAGCACATCAATGACCACCAGATGGGCGATGCGTGACGACAGCGGCGTGTAGATATCGGTGTCTTCGGGCACGTCGATCGGGATGTGCACCTGGCCGAGTTCGGCCAGCGGCGTTCGGCTCGGGCACAGGCTGATCAGGGTTGCGCCGGTTTCCACCACCAGACTGGCCGAATGCAGCAGGTCCTTGGTGCGTCCGGTCTGCGAGATCGCGACCGCCACATCTTCCGGGCCCAGGGTCACGGCAGACATGGCCTGCATGTGCGGGTCGGAATAGGCGGCGGTGGAGACCAGCAGGCGGAAGAACTTGTGCTGGGCATCGCTGGCCACGGCGCCGGAGGCTCCAAAGCCGTAAAACTCTACGCGGCGGGCGTGGGTCAGGGCGCTGATGGCCTGTTCGATGGCGGCAGGATCAAGGCGTTCGCGCACATCCATCAGGGTGGCCAGGGTGGTGTCAAAGATCTTGTGCGACAGGGTGTCGACGCTGTCGTCCTCGCTGATCGAGAACTGCCCGAAACTGGCACCGGCGGCGAGGCTCTGGGCCAGTTTCAGCTTGAGATCCTGAAATCCGCTGCAGCCAATTGCCCGGCAGAAGCGTACGATGGTGGGCTCGCTGACGCCGACCTGCTGCGACAGGTCGGCCATCGATGAGTGCATCACCTGCGCGGCCTGCGCGATGACAAAATCGGCGACCTTCAGCTCGGACTTTCTGAGCTGGTCACGGTGGGCAGCGATGTGCTGGAGCATGTTCATGATGGCATGATGTCTGGCAGCGAATGAGGGGCAGCTTGGCTGCCGTATCTGGGATAGTTCGATCACCCGTGGTGTAGTAATGCTTGTAGTTATACTACAAAAACGGCCGGGGTGTGGCGGGCAGGAGGATTTGACGTGGCTCGGGCGGGAATCAGGTGTGACATGGTGGTGTTCGGCGGCACCGGCGATCTGGCCATGCGCAAGTTGCTGCCAGCGCTCTATTACCTGCATCGCGACGGTCATCTGCACCCGGAGACGCGGATTCTGGCGCTGGCCCGCGCCGAGCACAGCCTTGAAAGCTATCGCAAGCTGGTCAAGCGCCATGTTGGTCAGCATGTCTCACGCCGCGATTTTGACCAAAGCGTCTGGGAGGTGTTCGCCGAGCGCCTGGACTACCTGTCGCTGGATGTCAGCCAGCGGGTGGCCTTTCCGCGGCTGACCAAGGTTCTCAAGCCTGGCACCGGTCGGGTTCGGGTGTTTTATCTGGCGACCCTGCCGAATCTGTTTGCGCCCACAGTTCAGCACCTGGCCTCGGTTGGCCTGGTCGACGAGCATGCCCGCGTGGTGCTGGAAAAGCCGCTGGGCGAGAGCCTGCAGACGGCGAACATGATCAACGAGCAGATAGGCCAGGTGTTTGATGAGTCGCGGGTGTTCCGGATCGACCACTACCTCGGCAAGGAAGCGGTACAGAATCTGCTGGCGCTGCGTTTTGGCAACGCCCTGTTCGAGCCGTTGTGGCGCAATGCGCATATCGACCATGTGCAGATCAGCGTGCTGGAAAGTGTCGGCGTGGAAAATCGTGGTGACTATTACGACCGCGCCGGGGCGATGCGTGACATGGTGCAGAACCACCTCTTGCAACTGCTCTGCCTGGTGGCCATGGAAGCGCCGGTGCATTTCGAGCCTGAGGCGGTGCGCAACGAGAAGCTGAAGATTCTCGAGGCGCTGCGGCCGATTACCGGTATGGACGTCCAGGACCGCACCGTACGTGGCCAGTATGCTGCCGGTGAGCATGCCGGCGAGCGGCTGCCGGCCTACTACTTCGAGAAAAGTGTCGACCACGACAGCAACACCGAGACCTTTGTTGCCCTGCAGGTCGAGATCGACAACTGGCGCTGGGCCGGTGTGCCGTTTTACCTGCGCACGGGCAAGTGCATGGCACAGCGCAAGTCCGAAATTGTTATCCAGTTCAAACCGGTGCCGCACAAGCTGTTCCCGCAGCATGGTGACAGCCCGGAAAATAACCGGCTGACCATCAGCCTGCAGCCGGATGAGGGTATTCGTCTGTCGCTGATGGCCAAGTCGCCCGGCCGCGGGATGGGATTGCAGGAAGTGGAGCTGGACCTGAATTTCGACGAGGCCTTTACCCGTCGCCGCTGGGACGCCTACGAGCGGCTGCTGCTGGATGTCATCGAAGGGGACGCTACCCTGTTCATGCGGCGTGACGAAATCGGTGCCGCCTGGCGCTGGGTTGATCCGATCATCGACGGCTGGCGTGACTGCTATCGGTCACCCAAGCGTTACCCCGCTGGCAGCTGGGGCCCGGAAGCGGCCGACAGCCTGCTCGAGCGGCGCGGTCACCGCTGGCTGGACCAGCGCTAGGCGAGCGTCAGCGTCCGAGCGTATCGAGCAGGTCGCGGGCAGGCTGGCTCTGCTCCAGCAGGGTGGTAAAGGCCTCGGCGTCGATCGGCCGGCTGATCAGGTAGCCCTGGACATCATCGCAGCCGTTTTCCTTGAGGAACTGCAGCTGGGCCTCGGTCTCCACGCCCTCTGCCACGACCTGCAGCGACAGGCTGTGGGCCATGGCAATCACGGCGCGAACAATGGCATCGTCGCCGGGCGCGTCGTTAAGCGCTGCGATGAAGGCCCGGTCGATCTTCAGGGTGCTGATCGGGAAACGCTTGAGGTAGGCCAGTGACGAATAGCCGGTGCCGAAGTCATCGACCGACAGGCTGACACCCAGCGCCTGCAGTGCGTTGATATTGTCGACGATCGCCTCGCTGTGCTCGGCCAGCATGCTTTCGGTCAACTCCAGCTCCAGCAGACGGGCCGGCAGGTTATGGCGTTCCAGCGCCTGTCGGACGCGGCTGGCAAAACCCTCCTGACGCAGCTGCTGAACCGACAGGTTGACCGATACGACGACCGACGCCGGACCCTGATGGCACCAGCGGCTGGCCTGTGCGCAGGCTGCATTCAGCACCTGCTCGCCCAGGGCGACGATCAGACCGGTCTCCTCGGCGATACTGATGAAGTCGCCCGGCATCATTATTCCGCGTATCGGATGCTGCCAGCGCACCAGGGCTTCGGCGCTGCGGATGCGATCGCTGGCCAGGTGCAGTTTCGGCTGGAAATGCACCATCAACTGCTGTTCGTCGATGGCCTTGCGCAGCTGGTTTTCCAGCTGCAGGCGGTCAAGGCTGTAAGCGCGCAGCTGGCGCGTGTAGAACTGCCAGCGGTTGCCGCCCAGGTGCTTGGCGTGTTGCATTGCCTGGTTGGCCTGGGTAATCAGCTGCAGGCTGTCGCGTGCGGTTGCCGGGAACAGGCTGATGCCAATGGACGCGGTGACCACCAGTTCGTGCTCGGCGATCAGCATGGGCTGGCTCAGGCGCTCAAGGATCTGGTCGGCCAGCGCTCCGAGGGCATCGCTGCAGTCGGCCTGCTCAACGATGACGACAAACTCGTCAGCGGACAGCCGCGCCAGGCCGTGTGTGTCGCCCAGCAGTGCGCTCAGCCGGTGGGCAACTTCCTGCAGCAGGGCATCGGCTACGGCATGGCCCAGTGTCACGTTGATGTGCTTGAAACGATCCAGATCGATGTGCAGCAGGGCCAGCTGGCTGTCGTTCTGCCGGGCGCGGGCAGTGGCTTCCTGCAGGTTCTCGCTGAAGCGGCGACGGTTGGCCAGCTGGGTGAGCGGGTCGTAGTTGGTCAGGTACTGCAGCTGCTCCTCGGTCTGCCGGTGGGTGGTCAGATCGGCGAAGAACCCGACATAGTGGGTAATCTGCGCCGCGGCGTTGCGTACCACGGTCATCTGCAGCCAGATTGGAAAGGACTCACCGCTGCGGCGACGGGCGGTCATTTCTCCCTGCCAGCGGTCCTTGCTGTTGAGCATGCTCTGCAGGTGCAAAAACTGCTGGCGCAGCTCATCCGACCCGCTGAGCTCGAGTATGTTGCGGCCCACGGCATCCTGCTGCTGCAGGCCGGTAATCACGCTGTAGGCCTGGTTTACTGCCAGGATGTCCAGCGCCGGGCTAAGAATGAAGATACCTTCGCTGGAGGCTTCGAATACCGTCGCCGAGAGCTGGGCCTGCTCATCCTGCAACTTGCGGGCGCTGATGTCGCGGCGGGTACCGATCATCCGCAGAACCCGGCCGTCGGGGTCGCGCTCTACCGCGCGACCGCTGTCCTCGACCCAGAGCCAGTGACCATCGGCGTGGCGCACCCGGTATTCCATGCGGTAGGCGACGGTCTTGTTCTTCATGTGCTGGGCGAGGGTCTTGCGTACCATGGTTACGTCGGCCGGGTGAACCAGCGGGCGCAGGTCCTCCAGCATGCTGGGCACGGCATCCTCGGGCATGCCGAACAGCGGCTTGAGGCGCGAGTGATAGACCTTGTCGGTGGTCAGGTCCCAGTCCCACAGCCCCAGCTGGCTGGCTTCCATGGCCAGGCTTAGCTGTGCCTCGCTGGCGCGCAGGTTATGGGTGGCCGCTTCCAGCTCCGCGGTACGCTGCCTGACCCGTTCCTCCAGCTCAATGTGGCTGTCGCGCAGCGACTGCTCGGCCTGCCGGCGCTGGGCAATCTCGCGGGTCAGTTGCTGGTTCAGCTCTTCGGTTCGCTGGTGCGCGCTGCCCAGATTGGCCAGCAGGGTTTCATTGCGCAGGTTGGTGATCATCGCCTGACGCATGGTGCGATGGATCAACGCGGCGGTCAGCACGATGAACACCAGCATCAGGCCCGACATTATCGCCCAGTTCTGGCTGCTTGCGCTGCCGTCGTACACCAGCCAGGCCAGCGGCGGCAGCCAGGCCGGCAGCAGAAACGAGGCAAAGGCACTGAAACGGGTGGCGTAGAGCACACCGACACACAGGCTGACGCCGCCGGCGATGCTGTACATCAGCGTCTGCCGGGCGAAGTCGTCTAGCGGTGTCAGCGCAATGTAGACCCAGCTCAGGCAAAGGCCCGACGCCAGATTGCCGAGATGAAAGAAAAAGCTCCAGCGACGGCGCAGGCGGTCCTGGGAGGGGGTCTGCCAGTAGCGGCGAACCAGCATCTGGCGCAACAACGCCAGCAACACCAGGGCTCCCAGCCAACTGAACAGATTCAGCGCGGATGCCTGGTTCCAGACAAGGGGCGTGACCATCAGCGCAGTGCACAGCAACAGCCACTGCGGTAGCCGTGACTGGGCGTACAGCTGGTTCATCTGCTGCAGGCGCAGATCACTGTGCGAGATGGGGCTGAACGTGGCTCGGCTGCCAGTCATGGCTGTTTTGCGCTCCGTTGGCCCGTGATTGTTATTGTTATCATGCGTGCTACGTCGGGTGTTACTGTCGGATCAGGCTCATCACCTTACACCAGCCCTGCCGTTCGGCACAGTCCCTCGGTCGCAAAATATGACATCCGAAGCGTCTGCCATGCGGTTTAGCCGCGCGGCTTCCGGCGCGGGACAGCGGGCTGCTAGAATGCCGCGATGGATATCTCCCACCTGCTTAATTCGCTCAATGATGCTCAACGTCAGGCCGTGACTGCCGCGGTCGGCCAACAGCTGGTGCTGGCCGGCGCCGGCTCCGGCAAGACTCGGGTACTGGTTCACCGTATCGCCTGGCTGGTGCAGGTCGAACAGGCCTCACCCTGGAGCATTCTTTCCGTCACCTTTACCAACAAGGCCGCCTACGAAATGCGCGCGCGGATCGAGCAACTGCTCGGTATTGCGCCGCAGGGCATGTGGGTCGGCACCTTTCACGGCCTGGCACATCGACTGCTGCGCGCGCACTGGCGCGAGGCCGGGCTGGCCGAACAGTTCCAGATTCTCGACAGCGACGACCAGCAGCGGCTGGTCAAGCGGGTTATCCGTGAACTCGGTCTGGACGAGAACCAGTGGGCGCCCAAGCAGGCCCAGTGGTGGATCAACGCCCAGAAGGACGAAGGCCTGCGCCCGCAGAATATTCAGCCGGCCGGTGATCTGTACCTGAGCACCATGGTGCGCATCTACGAAGCCTATGAGCAGGCCTGCAACCGTGCCGGGGCCGTCGACTTTGCCGAGCTGCTGCTGCGTTCGCTGGAACTGTGGCGCGATAATCCGGCGCTGCGCGAGCAGTATCGGGCGCGCTTCAAGCACATTCTGGTCGACGAGTTCCAGGACACCAACGCGGTGCAGTACGCCTGGCTGCGCCATCTCGCGGGCAAGACACCCAGCCTGATGGTGGTCGGTGACGATGACCAGTCAATCTATGGCTGGCGCGGCGCGCGGATCGAAAACATCCAGCAGTTCCAGACCGACTATCCGAATGCCGAAATGATCCGTCTGGAGCAGAACTACCGCTCCACCGCGACCATTCTCAAGGCCGCCAACGCGCTGATCGGCAACAACTCGGGGCGGCTCGGCAAGGAACTGTGGACCGACGGCAACGAAGGCGAGCCGATTGCCCTGTACGCCGGCTTCAACGAGCAGGACGAGGCGCGCTTTATCGTCGAACGGATCGAGCAGGGCATTCGCGACGGGCTGGCGCGCAGCGAGATGGCCATACTCTACCGCTCCAACGCCCAGTCGCGGGTGCTGGAAGAGGCCCTGCTGCGCAGCGGTATTCCCTATCGTATTTACGGCGGTCAGCGCTTCTTCGAGCGCGCCGAGATCAAGAACGCCATGGCCTACCTGCGGCTGATGGCCAACCGCGGCGACGACGGTGCGCTGGAGCGCATTATCAATCTGCCGACCCGCGGCATCGGCGACAAGACGGTCGAGCTGCTGCGCCAGCAGGCGCGCGAGCGAGATGTCTCAATGTGGCAGGCGGCCTGCGACCTGATCGACAACAAGGGGCTGCCGGGCCGGGCGGCCAACGCGGTGCAGGGCTTTCTGGTGCTGATCGAGGAAATGGCCGAGCGTGCCGAAGGGTTGCCGCTCTATAGCCAGACCCAGATTGCCATTGAGCACAGCGGCCTGCTGCGCTTCCATGAGCAGGAAAAAGGTGACAAGGCGCAGGCGCGGGTCGAAAACCTGGAAGAACTGGTCTCTGCCGCCCGTGGTTTCGAGAACGATATGGCGGACGAGGAAGAGGAAGGCGATGTACTGCTGGCCTTCCTGGCCCACGCCTCGCTGGAAGCCGGCGAAACCCAGGCTGACCGCTTTGAAGACAGCGTACAGCTGATGACCCTGCACAGCGCCAAGGGCCTGGAGTTCCCGTTGGTATTCATGGCCGGGGTAGAGGAAGGGCTGTTCCCGCACAAGATGAGCCTGGAAGATCCGGGCCGGCTGGAGGAAGAGCGCCGGCTGGCTTACGTGGGCATTACCCGGGCGATGCAGCAGTTGGTGATTACCTGGGCCGAAACCCGCCGCTTGTACGGCAGTGAAACCTTCAACAAGGTGTCGCGCTTTGTCCGTGAGATTCCACCTGAACTGATTCGCGAAGTGCGCCTGGGCAGCCAGGTCAGCCGACCCTTTGGCCCGGCCAAGGGCAATCTGTTCGCCAGTGAAGCGACCGAAAGCACCGGCTTTGCCCTTGGCCAGCGCGTCGAACACGCCCTGTTCGGTGAAGGGGTAGTGCTCAACTATGAAGGCCACGGCGCGCAGGCGCGGATTCAGGTCAATTTTGATGATGAAGGCAGCAAGTGGCTGATGGTGGCGTATGCCAAGCTGCAGGCGC
>Ga0105354_1002753_pt1 | contig 10385 bp, 8 predicted proteins | sample GOMGulsemesocosm_FD_83658 | JGI IMG/M metagenome (GOLD analysis project Ga0105354, IMG submission 83658) | Methane-oxidizing microbial communities from mesocosms in the Gulf of Mexico - GOM9B Gulf of Mexico | ecosystem: Environmental > Aquatic > Marine > Cold seeps | place: USA: Gulf of America...
AGCCTTATCTATTCTAACCGTAACTAGCGCGGCAAGTTATGCAAGCCAAGCTAAGATCAATAAAGTAAATAAAAGCGGAATGGAATCTGCCCAATCAACAAAATTAAGTTTTGCTGATTGGCGAGCACAACAAATGCTAGAAAAGCAGGATTTTACTGATCGTTTAATTGTTAAATTTAAAAACAAGAAAAATGGAAAAACTATCCCTCCAGGACTAGCCAAAAAAGCAGGATTATCGTTAAAACACGAGAAAATTTTAAAGAATGGTCGTCACAGTATTTCTTTTGGTAAACAAAAGAACATTAAAGATGTGAAAAAAATGATCGCTCGTATGAAAAAAGACTCGTCAATTGAGTTTATTGAACCCGATTACAAACGCTTTTTAATGGCACAAAATCAACCATGGGGCATATCAAAAACACAATCAGATCAATTAACTGATAATGACGGCGCGAATATGACCGTTTGTATTATCGATTCTGGCTACGAACAATCAAATCCTGATTTAAATGCTAACAATGCTACAGGCACCAATAATTCAGGTACGGGAAACTGGTATCAAAATGGCGGTTCTCACGGTACTCATGTAGCGGGTACTATTGCTGGCGTTAATAATAGTGAAGGTGTTGTCGGTATTATGCCAAACACCAATGTAAACCTTCATATTGTTAAAGTATTTAACGAAGCAGGCTGGGGTTATACCGGCGAATTAACTGATGCTGTTGATACTTGTGTAAGTAATGGCGCTAAAGTCATTAACATGAGTTTAGGTGGTTCAGGCTCAAGTACCACTGAGAAAAACGCTTTACAAGCAGCGGCTGATGCAGGTGTGTTACTCGTTGCGGCTTCAGGTAACGATGGTAATACAACTCTATCTTATCCTGCTTCTTATGATGTAGTTATGGCCGTTGGTGCACTTGATAGCAATAATCAACATGCTGAGTTTTCTCAATACACGAGCCAAGTAGAAATATCGGCACCTGGTGAAGCTATTTTATCAACTGTTGCTGGCGATGGTCGTTTAGGTTTTATTAATATCGATTCAACAACTTATGGTAATGATGATGTTGTTCCACAAACTCATTATATTGAAAGTGGTGGTAGTTATATTGTAAATAACGTTGATAGTAGTGCGAATGGTGTATTAGCCAGTTGTACGATTTCAGGTAGTAGCTACAGTTGTAATAATGTTGCTGGAAATATCTGTTTAGCAGAACGTAATGACAACCAAAAAGGCAGTAACTATCCAGAAATAAACCCAGCTAAAGCTTGTGCTGATGCAGGAGCTTCAGGCGTTATTGTTTACAGTGACAGTACACGTCCTGGCTTACAAAACCCATTCTTAGTCGATGCTACTAATGCTGTTTCAGTACCGAGTGTTTCAGTTAGCCGTGCTTTAGGCCAACAGTTATTAACGCAGTTAGGTAGCGCAGCAACCCTAACGGTTAATGGCTCACAAGATTATGCTTATTATAACGGTACTTCTATGGCCACACCTCATGTTACCGGTGTTGCAGCAATAGTATGGAGTAATAACCCAGATTGTAGCGCTGATGAAGTGCGAAGCGCCTTAAAATCGACGGCTATTGATCTTGATGTTGCTGGCCGCGATGACAAAACAGGTTTTGGTTTAGTACAAGCTAAAGCAGCGTCTGATGCGCTAGCCGCAACTTGTGGTGGAACAGTTACTCCGCCACCACCTCCAACAGGTAACACGCTTGACAATGGCGTTGCAAAAACAGGTTTAGCGTCTAGTTCAGAACTTAGCTTTACGATGGAAGTTCCAGCTGGTGCAACCGATCTTAACTTTGCAATGGCAGGCGGTACAGGCGATGCTGATTTATACGTTAAGTTTGGCTCAGCACCAACAAGCTCTAGCTATGATTGTCGCCCTTATGCAGGTGGTAATAGTGAAAGTTGTCCAATTAGCACCGCACAAGCAGGCACTTATTACGTAAAAGTTGTGGCTTACTCAGCGTTTACAGGTGTTAACTTAACCGGCAGCTTCACTGAACCTTCTACAGGTGGTGGTGCAACAGGTGGTAGTGCTTCTGTAACAGATATTAGTGTCGGTCGTCGTGCTTGGACTTATTACACCATTGACGTTCCTGCAGGAATGGCAACATTAGATTTCACTATGAGTGGAGGTACTGGTGATGCCGACATGTATATTAGACGTGGTTCAAACCCAACATCGTCAACTTATGATTGTCGTCCGTACAAGAGTGGTAATAATGAAACATGTTCATTTACTAACCCTAGTGCTGACACATGGCATATTGGTATTTACGGATACTCTGCAGCTAGTGGCGTAAGCTTGGATGTTGTTTATAATCCTTAAAGATTATAATTTATTCATAAAATTATAATCAAAACAAAAGGGGAGCATTCATAATGCTCCCCTTTTTAATTTCGAAAATACAATACGTTTTATATTGTCATGCTAGTGATATTTTTAACTCTTTCTATTTTAAAGCTGACATTCATAGGCGATTATTGACATGATTTAACGAACCTGTTGTAGTCAACCCTCTACCAAATGTATATGACATTAAACATAATAGAAAAGGAATAAATATGCTTAGCTATACAACCATCGGTGTAACCGATTTAGAAAAATCAGAAGCCTTCTATAATGAACTATTAGCACCCATTGGCGCAAAAACGTTAATAAAAATGGAACGCATTATATTTATTGGTAAAAGTATGAAAGAGCCTATGCTCGCCATTTGTATTCCTTATAACGAAGAACCACAAAACTGTGGGAACGGCAATATGTTAGCCATTGCTCCAGGTTCAAAAAAGCTGTGTGACGAAATGTACCATAAGGCAATGGCTTTGGGCGGAACTTGCGATGGCGAACCAGGACAACGTATTCCTGACGTATTCTATGGCGCTTATTTTCGTGATTTTGATGGAAATAAAATCGTTTTTAATCACTTCGGTTAAAAAAATTCAATCAAGCATAGCCTTTAGCTGTGCTTGAATTTGACTTATAACCGAGAAAACATTGAGGTGTGTTGGCTAAAGCAATAACGTTCTTAGTCAGATACTACCTTGTTTTTCCCAGATTTTTTCGCTTTATACAAAGACATATCAGCTCGATGGATCGCTCTATCAATATCTTTGTCTTCTTTTTTGATCATCGTTAATCCAATACTTATCGTTATTTTAATGGTGTTCTTTTGATGAGAAATTGACAGTTTTTCTGCTTTATTTCTAAGGCGTTCTGCTATTTGATTTGCTTTGTCAAATTCACAAGGACTCAACAACATCGCATACTCTTCACCACCAACACGGCCTACCAGGTCATATTCCCGTGAATTAGCTTTAAGTATAGTGGCGACTTTTGCAATAACTTCATCCCCCACTGCATGTCCAAAAGTGTCATTCACTTTTTTGAAATCATCGATATCTATCATCAACATTGCACCCGAAACATTTGTTCTTTGCATTTGAGTGATCTGTCGTTGCGCTGATTCGATAAAATGTCTTCTATTGAATAACTGAGTCATACTATCTGTGGTTGCTAATTCGTATAATTGGTCATTGAGCTTAATCAATTCATCATTAGTCTTCTTTTGAATACGACCAAACCTTAGAGCAAAATAAACGAAAATTGAAATTATAATGATAGCGGTTACTGCCACAATTAATAGCGTACGTTGCGCGCTAATCGTTTCTGCTTTTTGATTTATAATTTCACTCTTTTTAAACAATTCAGTATTTTGCTGTTTGAGTATTTCTTTTTTGCTCTCGATATTTTCATTTAATTCTTTTAGTGTTTGCTCTTTCAATAATAGTTCAGCTGTTTTTGATTCCAACTGAATTTTTTGCTTTAACATGTATTTAGTGTTTTCAGCTATTTTCATATGTTCGATGTTCATTTGCTTTTGCATTTTATGAAGCAAATTTTCACTGTCGCTTAACTTAGATGTATTTTGAGCAAGTGCCTTATTTCTATCTTTCAGTATGATTTTTATCTGCTCAAGTGCAGCATTTTTTTCTGCCAAAGTTTGACTTATGTCTGCGACTAATTTCCGTTTTATCTTAGCGTCTTCAATGAGGCTTTGTAAGAGCATTTGTTTATGACTTAACTGTTCAGAAAGATCTTTTTTGGTGCCTGCAAAGTTTAGTAATTGATTTGAAACTTCAAAGCCATATTTAACCAAGTTTTCGCGATTAAGTTCCAAATCTATTTGTCCATTTCTATTGATCAAACTAACTAATTGAGATGTTTTGATAACACGTCCATCGACAACAATAAGTACATTTCCAAATCGGTTAAAAATAGTCTGAATATTATTAAATTTATTGTCTGTTACGAGCACAACTGAATAGTAGTTTTTTCTCTTTGATTGACTAGGAATATTTTGCACGCTTAACGTTTTATTTTTGACACTAATTCCAGAGATTTTTTTTTGAATGGCATCTTGAAGTGACTTATTTTTACCTAATAGGCCAATAACAATAGGGGCTTTTTCAGATTTGTGATCGATATGTTTGATTATTTCCAATAGATAATGTGCTTTCGCTTCATCGAGCGTTATAGCATCAAGAATTTTTTCAGCCGACAGTTCAAAGCATGTAAAAAGAAGTAACAATGCAATTTTTAGCTGAAAAGAAATTATCTTCATGTATTTGACTAAATAGAAAAGTATCGTTCTAAAATTATAGCAGACAAATTGGAGTTTGTTGTCATGCAAACAGTTGATATTGGGCAATCATACAATTAGGATAATAATAAAATGGCCTTTTTAAACATAGGATTGAGACTCAATAATTAAGTGTAGATGTTGTAAACTCGTGTTTATCCGTAGGGAAATAGCATAGCTGTTATGCACTTAATATTAAAGGATGCCATAGCGTGCGAGAATTTTGTGGTACATGCCATTTTGTTTTATTTCACGTAAACAAACATCTGTTTTAGCTAGAAATTCTTCAGGTTCTTTAATGTTCTCAGTTTGCTTTGAAACTGTAAGGTAGTAGGCTTTATTTTTAATATTATAGTCTAAAACTTTAACCTTATCTGAAATGCCTAACTTTTGAGCTTCCCAGTAAAATGTGTGTTTTGAATCGGCCATTATTTCAAATCTTGGGATGTCTGCAAGTAATTGAGCAAACATTGCTTTTAAGCTATAACCGATGACAACTTCTTCGACTTCCGCTTTATCATCAATTATTTTTTTGAGCTCAGGTGTGTAACTTAATCCCGCTAAGTGTCCCATAACATATGGATTTAAATCAGCTAATTCATCTATTTCGATGCCACTATTAGCTCTCACCATGAACCCATATTCTGAATTGAATAACACTTCTTTCCCGTAATAAAGGATTTTTTTTCTCTGCTCTTTATAAGAATAGACAGTGAGATCTATTTCTCCTACTTCCATAAAATGATGGGTTCGTTTAACAGGAAGTTCATGGTACTTAGCTTGATGCCCGATACGCTGTAAACATAAATTGATAATATCTTTTGCCAATCCAACTCCCTCTTGCTGAGGAATAATCATGAAGTAAGGTGGCCAATGAATATCATTAATAATAACTTTTGGGTTTGCCCCAACCAAAACACAAGGCAAAAAACATAAAATTATCATTATAAACTTAATCATGTATCCCCCAAATATATAATGAGCATTACCACCTGTTTATAGTAGATTAGGATTGATAAATCAAAATTTGGGGTTTTTGATTCCCCTTTAAATTGCTAGAAAAGCCCCTTTAAAGGGGATTCCAACAGAAATAGTTAAGGGAACATTAAAAAAGTCTTAGCATGCATGCAACATAACAGCTTATCCGTAAGCGCAGTCTTTTTGCAGGAAAAAACACAGGGTGGGTTTAATAAATGATATTCAATAAAAACGCTCAGTATTGCGTTTGGAGTTTTTTTTCATCTATGCAAAAGGCATCACTTTTATTTATCTTTAGCTAGCGTAAATTTCGCATAAAAAGTTGTCACTATTCCCGTAAGAAGAGAAATCATAGCAAGGCCAAACATCGCATTATCTTGAGATTTAAACGTTAAAAGAAATAAACCTAAGGTGACGAGGAACAAACCGACTAAAAAAAACACCTTTGGATGTGATGCCATCAAACCAGTTGATTTGACTCTATTTAATTTATTAGATTTTGCATGAGCTGAAGCTTTTCTTTTGTGTTTATTTGTTGGCATCATCAATTCCTTAGGTTTTATTCAATAATTATTGTTGTAGAACAATGAAGTGAGTAGTTGCCATTCATCCACATAAAAGTGATTTCATGTATATTCGATTATGAGTATACTTAAGAAGATAGGTAGATGAAAAACCTCAAACGCTTCACCGGAAACTAATTAATGCTTGAAAATATTGTTCTGCTTATCTTTGTATTGCATATATTAGTCGCCGCTTTTCTTTTAAATATCGATAAAGGTAACAAACTAAGCAATAAATTCCTAGCAGGTTATTTGATCGTATCAATTCTTGATATTAGTAATTTTTTGTTTTCAAGTTTTTACTATCTGCATCCTAATTTAGATATGATGCGATCTAACATCTCTCTCTTCGGTGCAGTTTTTTTATATGGTTATGTAAATGCAGTTGTGTATAAAGACTTTAAATTAACACCTAAACATTTCGTCCATTGTCTGCCTTATGTATTAGCCTGTTTAATTTTAGTCCCTAACTTTTTTAGTGTGGGCACTGAGGGAAAACAAACTTTTTATGACAACTTTAATGAAATGCCTGAAACCATATTCATCCTCTATCTTGTTTATATTCAAGTAGGTCTTTATATAGTGGCCATGTTTAAGGTTTTGAATCGACAAAGACAAATCATCATTGAAAACTACTCTGATGAACATCATTTAACAAATCGTTGGTTAACTCAGTTTATATCTTTTTACAGCTTAATCTATGTTATTGCTTTAGCTCGAACATTTTCTGCATTTTCAACATACGACAATATTTTAACAATGCTGACATTAGTGATGATGGTTTTTCTGTTTTTAAATATATGTTGGATACTTTGGCAGGCACTTAACCACCCTCAGTTGTTTGTTGGCGTGAATTCAAAAATTGAAGTCCTTGCAGATAAACCTAACATCGAAGATCAAAGCAATAACCAAAATGATAATGAGAAAACAATCAACGATGACCTCATTGCTAAATTAGAAAGTTATATGTTACTAAACAGACCTTTCTTGGATCCTTCATTGAGCATAGACTCATTAGCAAAACAAATTGAAGTGCCTAACAATGAACTTTCAATTCTTATCAATAGAAAAATAGGACAGCACTTTTTTGATTTTGTTAATACCTATCGAATAAATTTTGCTGCCGATATGTTGAGTGATAAAAATAATCAGAAAAAAACCATAATGGAAATACTCTACGAAGCTGGATTTAATTCTAAGTCATGCTTTAATCGGGCCTTTATAAAACATAAGCGTGTTACACCGTCTCAATATCGAAAAAATAATCTCTAAATTTATTCAATGTGCATAATGTGAATTATCAGGCTATATCCCAATAAAATTAACAACGTCCTACTTTTTCGTCCTACTTTTTTATCCTACTGGCTCACTATTTTATCATTTTAATTGATGTCCCACTTTTAATGGGTCGAATTCCATTTGTGCATAAATTATTGTTTCGACTTCATTCAGCTCCTTGTTATTTGTTGACGGTTTATTAATAACCAATCGGCTATTAAGAATACAAGGAGAGGGAATTTTTCGAACAAATATAGGGTTTATAACATGAATAAAATGATCTACAGAAACAGCCAAAAATTAATAAAGTTAAGTTTACTCGCCATTATTCCCGCTATCACCTTAATGTGTAGTACTGCTCATGCCGATGAAATAGATGGTTTTATTCAAGCAAAAATGGCAGATAGAAAAATACCGGGTATGCAGCTAGCCGTGGTTCGCAATAATGAAATCATCAAAACAGCCAGCTATGGATTTTCCAACCTTCAGCACTCCGTTTCTGTCGATAAAGACACCGTATTTCCTATCGCCTCTATGACGAAAGGATTTGTCGGTGTTGCCATCATGCAATTAGTTGAACAAGGAAAAATCGATTTATCTCAGCAAATATCAAGTTACTTACCTGATTTACCTCAACAATGGAAAAGCATTACCGTAAAACAATTATTAACACATACCTCGGGGTTGCCTCATATATTTAGTGGTTACATGGCTAACTTAATCGATGCTAAAGGGCCTGATGCTTCTTGGCAATTGGTACAAAAAAGACCTTTAGAGTCTCAAGCGAATACTAAATGGAGTTATGTTCAAACAAATTATATCTTATTGGGTAAGATTATCGACCGCATCAGCGGACAGCCATTTGAGACATTTATTGCACAAAACCAACTGCAAAAAGTGAAAATGCCAACAACCGAGGCGGCGGGTTTTGCTGGAACACAAGATGTTGTAGCTCACCAGAGCATGGGTTACATGTATGACCAAAATAGAGTATTAAAGAGTCTTAGTCTTACATTTCCTCGGTATATGGCCCCAGCAGCTGGTATGAATTCCACAGCCACAGAGCTTGCTCGTTATGCAATTGCTTTACAAAAAGGTGACTTGTTTGAAAAAAGCTCTAGTCTTCAAACCTTGTGGTCTCCTGGCCAGCTAAACAACGGCAATATGGTAGGCCGAAATAACCGTCAAGGTTATGCATTAGGTTGGGAGGTGATCGGCCGTAATGATCACCCCACTGTACTTATTGGTGGAAACGGTAATTCATCTCTGCTTATCTACCCAAAAGACAGCTTAACAATTGTTCTGCTAGGTAACCTGATGGGCTCTGATCCTAAAACCTTCATGAATGAAATTGCAGGTTTCTATATCTCTGACATGAAAGCCGAAAATGGCTTTGATTTACCAAGAACAATAAAACCTCTATTTTTGGCGCTTAAAACCCAAAGCTATGAAAATGCCATCGAAGTAGCAATGGATTTAGAGAAAAGTCAAAACATCAAGTTTGGCATAAACGATGTTAATGATTGGGGTTATATGCTCATGGGGCAAAATAAAAAGGCGCAGGCATTAGAAATATTCAGGTTAAACACAGTTCTCTATCCAGAAAATGCCAATGCCTTCGACAGTTTGGCAGAAGCTTATGGCGCTTTAGGGAACATGGAGCAGGCCGTCAAATATTATCGAAAAGCGTTAAAAGTAAACCCTGACTACGCCAATGCAAACAATATCAGAAAAATGCTCAAGGCTAATGGTTTTTAAATTAACACACTAAGTCACTAAAGTAAGATTGAAAGAGGATTTGCACGGACGCAAATTCTTTTTCTTAAAACAAATTATAAATTAAAAGAACTTGATATGTAGCGGATTTAAATTCAAGTCAGTAGATTTCTCTAATTACAATTCTATGCTGATTTTCTCGTTTAAGTATTTTGTAATTATGCTCAAATAAACTTTGGTACTTAAGGCACAATATTATTGGTTTAGTTAGAAGCACGGGGATATTTTCGGTGACTTTTGTTTATTGATTTAATATAGTAACTGATTGCTACTATTGTGCTTTTAAGTAAAAACGCCTAACCAGCCAATCAATTAAAATTATTAACAGTTGGCTAGTTTCCGCTTCGTTTCAAATTTTAGCCAACAATTAAAGCCTCTTAATGGGGCGTTAGGCTTTTCTATAATTCAGGTAAAAATGGATATTATGACGAATAAAAATACTAAATTAGAAAAAGTAGGATTTGTATTAGTTTTACTTATAGTTTTGTTACAGGTTTTTTATGGTATTTTTGCTGCCTTCGAACCCGTCATGTTTACTGCAGTAAGAGGCACTGAACTTTTTTCGAATATGGATGCTGATTGGGTGAAAATATATGGTTCACGTACCATCTTTATTGCCTTGATTTTTGGTTATCTTTTATATACTCGAAATTATATTGTTTTAATGTGGGGCTCATTATTTGCGGTTGTTATGCCAATAACAGATGGGCTACTCGCATATGAAGCTCAAGCACCATTTAAAGTTGTTGCTAAGCATATCGCTACCGTTGTGTACTTATTAATAATATTTTTTGTCTTAAAAAAGGTTGTTGCCCAAAAAGCCTAACAAGCTGGACAGTTGGTTGTTTTAACTCCTTTTAACATTTTAGCTAGCAATAAATTATCCCTTTTGCTGATATGGATGTGATCAAGATCGAAGCGATGCAATCTAAGCCAGATATTGATATTCTTTCTGGTGTATCGCTTAATATAAGTAAATCAATTGAGCGCCATATATTGAAAAATATAAGTCTAGATTGGAATAAGCGAAATAATTAAGCCCTATAAGATAATACAAAAATGCTTAGACTTTTTTCGTTCCTTAAATTTTAGCCAACAACTTTTTATCTGATACTTGGGCTATATTGATACAAAC
>Ga0105354_1002754_pt1 | contig 10380 bp, 11 predicted proteins | sample GOMGulsemesocosm_FD_83658 | JGI IMG/M metagenome (GOLD analysis project Ga0105354, IMG submission 83658) | Methane-oxidizing microbial communities from mesocosms in the Gulf of Mexico - GOM9B Gulf of Mexico | ecosystem: Environmental > Aquatic > Marine > Cold seeps | place: USA: Gulf of America...
ATAGCTTTATTAAAGAAAAATTCAGCGTTCATTCATGCTGGAGTATTAGCTAGGAATAATGATGCAATAATTCTCTCAGGAACAGGAGGTTGTGGTAAAACCAGTACAGTTCTAGATTTATTAGAAAACCATAATTTTGAATACTTATCGGAAGATTTTGGTATTGTTTCCTCTACAGGGAATGCATCCCATTGTAATAAAACTATTTCTCTTTTTAACTCTGATATTGCGCATGGTAATAAATTAGCGAAACATGCGGTAACCACTTTACCATTTTATAAGAAAGTAAGGTGGGAGTTTTTAACTCGTGTATTAAGAATAAACCCTATTATTAAGGCTAAACCCAGTTCTTTTAAAACAGTAGAAATTCCTGATAAATCAGTGAAAATAAAGTATGGACTGCATTTGTCTAGGCAAAATGTAAGTGATCTTTCATTAAATAAAATGGAACTCACGGAATATGTATCACGAAGTGCAAATGCTTCTGGGCGTGAATTGAAACCATTATCGGAAGTGTTAAAATTAATTTCGGCTAATGCTCCCTTTGATTACGGTTACTGGGATGACTCAAAGTTAACACGTGAAATGGAAAAGACTTACCTAAAAGCTTTTAACAATATCGAGATATTCGAATTAGTTATTCCACATAAAGCGACTCCTAAAAGTGTAAGTGAATTTTTATTAAATGAACTGGATATCTAATGTTATCTGAACAGATTAATAAATTTTCAATAGCAGAAAACTTTACAGTTTTGAATGTCTTACATCAGAGTGAGCATAAATGTACAGCTGTACTTAGAGTTATTTATAAAGACAGTACAGCAATAGTTAAAATTTGGTTCGAAGGTGCTTCTATAAGCGTGATCAATTCTTTTCAACGTGAACGAAATTACTACCAACTATTTGAATGTTATGATGAAATCCCTGCACTATTAGCGGTGAATGATAATTATATAATATTGACAGAAATTGTTGGTTTATCATTATTTGAGTATTATAGCTCAAATGTTATTGATTCCAACTTAGCTAGTAAACATGCAGAGTCTATATGTAATGTTATTCGTATGTTTAACCAACCTCTTGTTGAACATAATATTGAGCAGGAAAAACCAACAACTTTGCAATTGGTTGTTGAATTGCTTAGAAAATTTAAAAATCTATTCTTTAGTGGTCCTAAAAATACAAATAATTCGCTTTTAGAACGTGCTTTGTTAAAGTTTGTCTTTTATATCACTCTCCCATTGGTTACTTTAAATATAATTTATAGAGCTGGTTTTTTTAGAAAAAAAGCTACTGGTAGAAGGTATCATGGTGACTTTCATATGAATAATATTTTATTGAATGAACAAAATGAAGTGTCTTTAATTGACTTTGAATGTACAACTGAAAGGTCATTAATGCTTGTTGATATAGTCTATTGTTGTGCTACGCACTCTGCTTTATGTGAAAACTGGAATGATGTTATAGAGGAATATAGTGAGGCAATACAAACTGACTCTAAAGATTCTTTAATCTACCTTTTAAAGCTCTTTATTTCGGCTGCAAGAATGAATCAACGCTTCAGAAGCAATCGAAAAAATTCAAATTTCTCTGAAATATCCTTATATATAAAGGCCATATTAGGAATCCGCCATGTCAATAATTAAAAAAGTTTTCCGTAAGGTTTTTAATTGGGTCTTATTAGATACTGCAAATGTTAACTGCCACAAAACCACAATGTTTTCAGCTTGTTGCCAAGTTCATCATTCAACGTTAGGTCGTTATACTAGTATTGGGCGATATAGCAAAATAGTCCATGCTAATATTGGTGATTTTTGTTCTATATCCTGGGATGTCACTATTAATGCTGTAGCTCATGATTATAAAAGACTGAGCACACACTCTTTCACCAAACGACCAGATATTGGGAATTTCGTAAGTGTAGATACAAGGAGTTATAAGTTAGTACAAATAGGTAATGATGTGTGGATTGGAGCTCACGCTGTCATTATGCCAGGGATAAAAATAGCTGATGGTGCAATTGTTGGAGCTGGTTCGATTGTTACAAAGGATGTGGAGCCATATCAAATTGTAGCAGGCAATCCTGCCATCCCAATCAAGTTTAGATTTAATAAATCTACCATAGATACCTTGTTGAGAATTAAGTGGTGGGATTTTCCTGAAAATATTATTAGGGAAAATATTGGATTATTTCAAAGTGATTTTACAGATGGGGTTTTGCTGGCTCGGTTGTTAGATGTTTGTGATGTTTAAAAATTCTCTAATTTACCTTGGAAGCAGTCTATTCAATAAATTAACACCATTTTTATTGCTTCCTATTTTAACTCTTTATTTAAGTCCTGCAGAATATGGAACTATCGTTATATTCCAACTTTTGATAACTTTTTACCTCTCCTTGTTCGGAGGGCTAAATATTAATATACCAAGGACTTATTTCAGTTTAAAAAAAAATGAATTTTCATCATATTTAAAGGCATTATATGTTGTTCTTTGCCTAGTTTTTATCAGTTCTACCTTACTTTCAATAATATATTTGGCCTTTGATGGTCCAACTTTTGGTTTAGAAGAGTATTGGCTTTTAGCTATGCCTTTAATTGCAGCGTTAAGTATGGCGAATTTGCTGAATTTAACGCTTATGAGAACCCAGGGAAAGCCTCTTCATTTTGCGGGCTGGGAAATTAGTCATGCGCTAATTAACCTACTTCTGAGTATGTTATTTGTAGTTGTGATTATTCTCGGGTGGCAGGGGCGTATTTTGGGGATAGTTTTACCTCTGGCTGCTTTTGGGTTACTAGGTTTTTTTTCAATTAAACAGAAAGGCCTACTTTCTCAGCCATGGAATAAAAGTGACGTTAAGCAAACAATATTAATATCTGGACCATTAATTCCCCACGCCATAGCATCTGTCGCCCTGACATCTGCTGATTTGATTCTTATTGAAAAAATGATAGGTTCTGATGCCGTAGGGATTTATTCTGTAGGTTACCAATTTGGAATGGTTATTATGTTATTTACAGATGCATTTTTAAAAGCATGGCAACCTTGGTTTTTTAAAAAAATGGCGGTTAATAATGCAACACAGAAGCAAGAAATTGTTAAAGCCACTTATTGCTATATTATTGGGTTATGTTTATTTGCCTTAATTTATGGGGTTATTATGGCTGAAATCCTTCCTTTCTTTATCAAAAGCAACTATCACGGTGCAACTGAAATTATATTACCCGTTTGCATAGGATATGTTTTTTTTGGTATTTATCAAATGTTCTTTCCTTATTTAGTTCATTTAAAAAAAACCAAAATGCTTATGTTTATTACACCATTTTCTGCTTTATTAAATATTTGTCTGAATATATATTTAATACCTATTTATGGAATGTTAGGTGCAGCTTACGCCACTATTTTTTCATACGCAATTTCAAGTTTGTTAGTATTCTATTTTGCTAATAAATATCACCCTATGCCATGGTTTGGTCAAAAATCACTATGAAACTTATTATTTGTTATACCCCTCTGCATGTTTTAATCGTTGAAAAGTTAATTGCACTTGGTTTTATAAAAAAATATTATCTTTTATATCTTTGTTTTACAAATAACTCTAAACATAGGCATTATTATCATAGGCTGATGAAAGGCAGTAAGGGATCTTCATATATAGTATTAAAACATGCAATATTAAATGACAGTTATAAATTGATTAAGTGGATAAAAGAGTTGAATCAAGCTTATGAGTTTGACGCCATTTTTGTTGGCAATCAAAAGCATTTTTACTCCCGAATAATAGCTTGGTACCTTTCAATTACTAAATTTTATACTTTTGATGACGGGAGCGGAAATATTTCGGGAGATGGTTATCTTTATGAATATCGTGAAAATAACATATCAACAATGTTTTTTAATATTATTTCTCCCAAATATTTATATAAAAACTGTGCAGGCAATGTGTTAACGCATTATACAATATACGATGAGGAGAATGTTTATGATAAGTTTGGGGTACCAAAAATAAAGATAGATTTATTTGATGAAAATAAAACAACTGAGGGTAGATCAGAAAATAAAAAAGATGAACTTTCAGTTTATTTAGGGAATGCGTTTGGTTTCGATAGTGAACTTACCCAGTTTGAAGAAGATCAGCTAGATAAAATGATCGTTGAATTCTTTGGAGTAAATCTTTATCTCCCTCATCCACGAAGGACGGATCTAAAGGGAATTGAAGAAAACTGCAATGTGAGAGTCGAATTTAATGAGAAAATTTCGGAAGACATTATTTTACACCAACTTAAGGAGTATAAAAGAATTAGAGTTATTGGGTGTTACAGTTCTACATTGTTGAATTTAGCCGCAATGAAGGGAATATGCTTAGTAAATATAGAGGTGAAATTAAACAAACCTACAGCAGGGTTGCAGTCAATTTTCAATAAATTAAATATTAAAACGGTTAAACTATCCGAATTAGAAAGCTAACTGTTATCTGATAGTTAGCATTATACAATATATATAATAGGTGAGGTTTTTATTGTTAGTTAATAAGATGAGTACTCTAGGTGTATTTACAGGTGTTTTATTAAGTATTTTATTAACTTTTGACGGATTTCTTTATGGTACAGGTATATTAAATAAGTCTGGTTCATTAAATATATATATAGCTACATTACTCTTAATTATCTTTGTGGGGTTTATATTAATACAGGTTAATAATGCTATACGCCTATTATCACGACCTGCTTTTCTAGTTCTATCAATTTGCATAGTAATATTTATTTTTTCAGCTTTATTATCAAATATTGTTGCCCTTAACACGCTAAAGTTAGTAAGAGATTTGATATATATTAGTACCTATTTTATTGTTTTTTTTGCTTTTATTGTCATAAGTTTTCATCCAGGACAAAAAATATTTTTTTTAAGTTTTTTTAAAGTTTATTTTATTATTAACCTCCTAGTTTTTCCTATTTTGGCCATCTTGTTGGTTTTTTTTCATCCTATAACCGGCCGTTTTGAAGGGGTTTATGGTGCGCCTACATTAAGTGGAAATATCACAGCGTTGTTAGCTGGTTATTTGATATTAAAAGGTCGAGAGTACTTTTCTTTTTTTATGGTGTTTATTTTGATTGTTACCTCTATTGCCCTCATTTTTTTGACTGGTACAAGAAGCGCGCTCATTATAGTGTTATTGGCTTTTGTTCTAAAAGGAGTGGCAGGAGCTGGTAAAAAATATGTATTAATAGCCCTTTGCGTATCGTTTATTTGTAGCGGTATATTGATATATCTCTATATGGATATAATTTCAATCTTTATTGAACAATCGGTAATGACAAATAGGATACTAAGTGTAGATGATGTTGAAGGCGGTTCATTGGCTACTCGGATAAATTGGTATTCTTTGTTGTTTAATCAAATAGTTGAATCTAACTTTTTGGGTGGTTTTGGACCAGGTGCAGCTGAAAATAATTTAGGCTACATACCTCATTTTGATTTTTTGAAAAATTATTACGATTACTCAATTGTGGGCGGAGGGATTTATATGATAATAATATTACTTTTTTGTCGAAATGTTAACATCCAAATTACAGCTTATTCATTTTTAACCTACTTGATGATTTCTCTTCATAATGCTTTCCTTGTGCCAGTACTTATGATTAATTGGATTTTTATTGTCATAGGGCTTTTAAATTCAAAAACCGTTTTCAAACACAGTAATACATCAAATTAACGTATTGAGGGTACCTGATATGTTTTTATTTACGTAGTTCTTATTTGAATTTAATCCTTACTTCACCCTGTCCCTGCAATTAGAAGATAAAACATGTTTTTAAAAAAACTTACAAACTTACAAAGTTACAAACTAACGAACCAAAACATGGTTAGTTATTTATTTGATAACTATAATGCTATTTCTTTTATAAACCCTGTAAATTATGTTAAGTCTAGGCGGGGGGATTGTAAAGGAATCGACACCTACCTTTCTGATGGTATATTTTCATGTCTTGTGTTTTCAATATTCAGTGGTAAATTTATTAAACGATTTAGTTTTGATTTTACTAGCCTAGCGGGTCCATTTTTTACTTATTGTGTTCAAAACAACCTCAAAGTTTATCTTGTGGGTGCGAAAGCTGACGAAATAAGAAATTTTCGTGAGTTTATAAGTAAAGAATATATTGGAATTAAAATTTGTGGCATCTCAGATGGTTACTTAAAAGATGATAATAAAAAACAATCGGTGCTGACCGATATCGCAACAACGGGGGCTGATGTTGTTATTTGTGGTATGGGCTGCCCTTTACAGGAAGAGTTTATTTCTGAGGTAAATGTTGTATGCACTAATATAAAAATCACGATAACATGTGGTGGTTTCTTTCACCAATTTCAACACTCAAAAAAATATTACCCTACTTGGGTTAATAAACTCAAACTTCGTATGCCTTATAGGTTTTATAAGGAACCGCATACTAGATCTAGGCTTATATATTACCCTTTGTTTTTTTTCTTTAGTCTGTACGACTTCATAATTTTACGATTTAAAGGTGTGCTTTAACTATGAATACTAATCTTAAAGTAATGGTTACAGGTGCGAGTGGCTTTTTAGGGAAAGAACTAATCCAAAAACTGGTATTACTCGAACATGAGGTTACTCCAGTTTTAAGGGCTAAGTTATCATGTTTTAGCTGTTTTAAGCCTATTTATATCGATACATTAAATTCAGTTAATGATTGGGGGGACTTACGCAAGGTTGACGTGATTATACATAGTGCAGCACGAGTTCATGTAATGAATGATACTGCATCCAATCCACTTGATGAGTTTAGAGAGGTGAATACTCGTGCTACGTTAAATTTGGCAAAGCAGGCTGCAAATGGAGGGGTGAAACGGTTTATATTTATAAGTTCTATCAAAGCAGGAGGCGAAAGTAGTCAATTAGGAAGCCCTCTAACAGAAGATAGTGACTATGTCCCCGGTGATCCTTATGGATTATCTAAATATGAAGCAGAAAAACAATTACTTGAGTTAGCACAAAATTCTGAAATGGAAGTGGTAATTATTCGCCCTACACTAATTTATGGTCCAGGCGTTAAAGCTAACTTTGAAATAATGATGAAGTGGGCGTCAAAACCCATTCCTTTGCCGTTTGGTGCTATCAATAATAAGCGTAGTCTGGTTTCTATCGATAATTTAATTTCATTAATAGAAGTTTGTTTAACTCACCCTAAAGCTAAAAATGAAATATTTTATGTAAATGATGGTCATGACCTGTCTACAGGTGATCTACTGAGAAAACTTTATAAAAGCTTTAGAAATAAAACTCCGCTAATACCTATTCCTATGAATTTAATGAACTTCCTTTTTAAATTGATTGGGAAGAGTGACTATTCAGCTAGGTTACTTGGCTCTTTACAAGTTGATATATCAAAAGCTAAAACTCTTTTAAACTGGACACCTCCGTATTCTGTAGATGAGTCTATAGATAAAACCGTTAAACACTATATTAAGACTAGAAAGTAATCAAATGAAAGATATTAATTTAATTATCGTCGCCCACCCCGATGATGAAATTCTTGGTTTTGGTGCAACAGGCGCAAAACTAGTAAAAGAAGGGCATATCGTTCAGCCAATTATTTTATGTGGCAATGTAGATGTACGCCATAAACGGCCAACCGATAGTGAACTTTATCAAGATATGATGGCTGCAAATGAAGTTGTTGGTTTTAATGAACCGGTACTTGGTGATTTTCCCAATATTAGAATGAACAACGTTGACCATTTAAGTGTTGTTCAATTTATTGAAAAACAAATTTTAGCATTTAAACCTAACCGTATATTTACCCATCATCCAGCGGATTTAAATGATGACCATCAACAAATTGCCAGAGCTTGTATGGCAGCAAGTCGTTACTATCAGCGTCGTGATGATATTCCATCTTTGAAATCTTTAAGTTTTATGGAAATACAATCAGCAACGGATTGGGGTTTTGAAGCCAGTGGTGATAGCTTTAAGCCTAATCATTATGTTGAGGTAACACAAGAGATAGAGCTAAAAATTCAAGCTCTTGCTTGTTACCGTAATGTGATGCGCGCTTTCCCTCATCCTCGCAGCGAAGAGGCTATAAAGGGTCTGTCTGCATATCGAGGTGGTCAAAGTGGTCAAAAGTATTCTGAAGCATTTCAAACTGTCTTTCAGCAAGGGTTTTAAATAATTATGTATAAATTGTTTGGTAAACGACTGCTAGATATCTTTATCGTGTTTGTCGCTGTTGTATGTTTATCGCCGTTAATGATTATTGTTGCTCTTCTTATTAAAATAGTTGACCCTGGCCCTATCATTTTTAAGCAAAAGAGAGCTGGTAAAGATGGTGACTCATTTTCATTTTTTAAGTTTAGAAGTATGCCTGTTAATACTGGCGACTTAGCCTCGGATGAAGTTGGCCAGGTAAAACTTACTTGGGTTGGTAAGATGATTCGTCGCAGCAATATTGATGAGTTACCGCAACTTTTAAATATTCTTAAAGGTGATATGAGCATTGTTGGACCTCGCCCACCTCTTGCTACACAAGAAGAGTTGTTACAAATTCGCAAAGACAATAATTCTTTATTTACAAGACCAGGATTAACTGGTTTAGCACAAGTTAATTCTTTTGATGGCATGACAGTGCCTGAAAAAGCTGCTTTTGATGGTGAGTATGTAAAAGATATTAGCTTTTTCAATGATGTCAAAATCATTCTGAATACTGTTTTATATTTGTTTAAGCCGCCCCCAGTTTATTAAAGGAAGAAAAATGAAATTAGGTTTTGTTACTTGTGTACAGCTTGGCTTTTCATGTATGGAAGCTATATATAAGGCAGGTGGAAAATTACAGGTCGCTATTACATTATTCGATGAAAAAGCTAAAAACAAATCAGGGAGGATGTACCTTGATGATTTTTGTCAAAGTAATTCTATTGATTTAATTAAAATTGATCATATAAATGATGATCATGTTATTGATGTGATAAAAAAATATGACTTAGACTGGCTATTTATTATTGGTTGGTCGCAAATCGCAAATAAACGACTGCTTGATGCACCAAAGTCTGGTGTACTCGGTATGCACCCAACATTGTTGCCTAAAGGTCGAGGTCGCGCTTCTATTCCGTGGGCAATAATCAGAGGACTAGAAGAAACGGGTGTTACTCTGTTCAAACTTGATGAAGGTGTTGATACCGGGCCTATATTATCTCAGTACAAGATACCTTTGTCAGATAGTACAACCTCTACTGAATTATATCACTCAGTCAATAATGCCCATGTTAATTTAATGACTAGTATTATTCCAAAAATTTTAAATGGAGGCGTTACATTACAAGAGCAAAATCATGCTGATGCAACTGAGTGGGTGGGACGCACTCCCAAAGATGGTGAAATAGATTTAAATGATTTGGTTAAAACGGCAGAAAGGCTTGTGAGAGCTACTACTAAACCTTATCCGGGGGCTTTTGTTCTGATTGACGATAAAAAGTATATCATTTGGAAAGCTGAGTTAGCTAACGAAAAAACTGAAAGTTTATGTTTGGCATTTAATGATGGGTTTCTTGAATGCCTTGAATGGGAAGTCGAATAATGTATAAGCATTTGGTTATTGTTGGCTCGGGTGGACATGGTCAAGCTGTCGCCGATTTAGCATTATCTTTAGGTGAATTTGAAAAAGTATCTTTTGTCGATGACTCTTTTCCCAAAAATACAAAAGCTTTGAACTTGAATGTTATTGGTAATAGTGATGCTCTTTTTACCGGTGCTTTTAGGTTTGATGCATGTATTGTTGCCATAGGTAATAATGCTGTTAGACGAAAGTTGGTAGAAAAAATTTCAGATAATAGTTTACCACTTGTTTCTTTAATTCATCCTAAGTCTTGGGTAAGTGAATATACCGTCGTTGCTCTAGGTGTTGTTGTAATGGCTGGCGCTGTTGTCGGCACTAATGCTAAATTAGGATTGGGAGCATTAGTGAACGCAAATGCAACTGTTGATCATGATTGTGTTCTAGATGAGTTTGCACACGTTGGTGTGGGCGTTAGCTTAGCAGGTGGTGCCAAAGTTGGTAAAGCCGCCTGGCTTCAAGTAGGCTGTAGTGCTGGGTACCTTGTTGAAGTTGCGGATGGAAGAGTTGTTGATATAGGTACTACACTTAAAGCTTAATAACATCATTGCTCTCTTGAAGCTCAAAGATTAACGAAAACCTTTGAGTGAGTCCTGAATCAAGAGCACTGAAGCCTTTTTTAGTATTTGATTATCGGATTTTAAGTTCTTAATTTTACGTTCAAGTTCGCGAATCTTTAGCTGGAATGGCGTTGCTGTTGATAGCTGACCATTTCGCTCATTGTGCAGTGTTGTTGGACTTGATAATTTAAACG
>Ga0105354_1002755_pt1 | contig 10379 bp, 3 predicted proteins | sample GOMGulsemesocosm_FD_83658 | JGI IMG/M metagenome (GOLD analysis project Ga0105354, IMG submission 83658) | Methane-oxidizing microbial communities from mesocosms in the Gulf of Mexico - GOM9B Gulf of Mexico | ecosystem: Environmental > Aquatic > Marine > Cold seeps | place: USA: Gulf of America...
CCAGTCCAAAAGTGGGTTCAAGAAATGGCAGCGAAGGTAATACAAACCTCTTACCATTTGAATCTACTAACTTTGATTTATCCTTAGAATATTACTACTCACCAGGTAGCTATGCTGCAATTGGTTACTTTAAAAAAGATGTTAAAAACTTTATTGGCAATCAAAAAGTTAAAACAACCATTGAGGGTTTTCATGATATTTATGATGGACCTCGTTGGCAACAAGCTGAGGCCGATATTGTCGCTCGTGGCGAGCAAGCAACTAATGATGCCATTTTTGCGCAATTGCAAACCAATGGCGCTACTTTAAATAGCCAAGGGTATATTGAGCCAAATTCAAATGATCCATTAATGGTTTGGGATATTTCACGTCCGTTTAATAGCCTTGATGATAAAACGGTTGATGGCTTTGAACTTGCCCTAGTGCATTTATTTGGTGAAACTGGTTTTGGTATTGGTGTAAATGCCACGTTTGTTGAAGGTGATGTTGAATTTGATATTGAAAGTTTAGATCAACAAACACCGTTAACAGGTTTAAGTGATTCAGCAAACTTCCAAGCCTTTTATGAGAAAGATGATTGGTCAGTCAAAGTAACTTATGCATGGCGAGATGAATACTTAATAGGTGTTGGTCAAGATCAAGGTTCATCTGATAATCCGCCACAGTTTGCCAAGGAATTTGGCCAGTGGGATATGAGCGTTAATTATAACGTGAATGATAATGTCACTGTATTTTTTGAAGGGCTTAACTTAAACAACGAAACTGAACAGGGCTTTGGTCGATATGAAGAGCAGTTCTTGTTTGCTCGACAATATGGTCCGCGCTATGTTTTAGGCGCGCGTTATAGTTTTAAATAATCCCCAACCTTTGCCGCTCAGTTTGCATGCTGAGCGGCAATCTTTTCTAAATTCACACATTTTATATTTTTATTGTAGGAACTTTTATTATGGCTAGCATATCAGCAAACCTAGCACAGCAAGATAGCCCCAATGTAACTTCACCAAATGCAAAGAATCGTTTTGCACTGATATCACTGACTTCATTATTTTTTATGTGGGGTTTTATAACCTGTTTAAATGATATTTTGATCCCTTATTTACGCGGGGCATTTGATTTATCTTATACCCAAGCAATGTTGGTTCAGTTTTGCTTTTTTGGCGCTTATTTTATTGTTTCACTGCCAGCGGGTAATTTGGTAGGTAAAATAGGTTTTAAAAAAGGCATAGTAACAGGTTTAAGTATTGCAAGTGTTGGCTGTTTTTTATTCTACCCAGCATCATTATTAGAAGTATATTCACTGTTTTTATTGGCTTTGTTTGTATTGGCATCGGGCATTACAATTTTACAGGTGTCTGCTAACCCATATGTCAGTGCGCTTGGACCAAGTAAAACGGCATCATCACGATTAACTATGACACAAGCATTTAATGCTCTAGGTACAACTGTTGCGCCGTTTTTTGGGGCTTGGCTTATTTTTAGTGGTACAGAGCATGTTATTGCCGATGCTTCAGCTGTTCAAATTCCTTATTTATTATTAAGTGTCTCGTTATTGGTATTAGCATTTATTTTTGCATATTTAAAGTTGCCTGATTTAGGACAAAAAGACACTTCAAAATCTACATCTCTTAAACAAGCAGCTCAAACACAAGCCATTCCTGAACAAGCAGTACAAAAATCATGGCATTTTAGTCATTTGAAACTAGGTGCTTTAGGCATCTTTTTATACGTGGGTGCAGAAGTTGCTATTGGTAGCTTTTTAATTAACTTTTTAGCTGAGCCGAGTATTGCTGGTATGGCAGAGTCTCAAGCTGCTAATTACATCGCTTATTATTGGGGCGGTGCTATGGTTGGTCGATTTATTGGCGCACTTGTAATGCAACATATTGCTGCAGGAAAAGTATTGGCTTTTAATGCGGCATGCTCAATTTCATTGATATTACTAGCCGTTATTCTGGATGGTCCTGTTGCTATGTGGTCAATTTTAGCTGTGGGTTTATTTAACTCTATTATGTTTCCAACAATATTTAGCTTAGCGATAAATGATTTAGGAGATGCTGCAAGTCATGGTGCGGGTGTTTTGTGCTTAGCCATTGTTGGCGGTGCAATAATACCCTTGATTCAAGGTGTGCTAGCAGATTTTATTGGTGTGCAACTGGCATTTATTCTTCCAATTTTTTGTTATGCCTATATCGCTTATTACGGTTTAGTAGGATCAAAACCTGTGACGATTTTAAAAGAAGGATCTTAATATGAGTATCAATAAACAGTTAATAATCAGTGTGGCGGCACTAACAGGCTTGATCTCATGCTCTGTCGAAAATGAAAATTTACAAAAAAAAGCAGTTAAAAAGTCAATTTGGCCAAAAATAACGTCACAAGTGCCTAAAGATGACAACGTTGAAATTAAAGTAAAACAGCTTTTATCTAAAATGACATTAGAGCAAAAAATAGCGCAAATGATCCAACCAGAAATTAGTGATGTAACTGTTGAAGATATGCGTAAATACGGTTTTGGCTCGTATTTTAATGGGGGAGGATCTTTTCCAAATAAAGACAAGCATGCGACACCAATAGATTGGATTAAGTTAGCAGAAGATATGTACCAAGCATCAATTGATGATTCTCTAGATGGGTCGACTATTCCGACAATGTGGGGGACAGATGCTGTACATGGTCACAATAATGTTATAGGCGCGACTTTGTTTCCTCATAATATTGGTTTAGGTGCAACCAATAACCCTGAACTGATCCAAAAGATAGCGCAAGTGACAGCAACAGAAGTCATGGTAACGGGTATAGATTGGGTATTTGCGCCAACAGTTGCCACCGTGAGAGATGATCGGTGGGGCAGAACTTATGAAGGGTACTCTGAAGATCCTGAAATAGTAAAGCTATACGCAGGAGCCATTGTTAAAGGACTACAGGGTAATTCAGGAAAAGACTTTTTAGGTAATGATAAGGTGATAAGCACGGTTAAACACTTTATTGGTGACGGCGGTACAATTGATGGTGACGATCAAGGTAATAATATATCACCTGAGCAAGCTTTACATGATATTCATGGACAAGGTTATATCGGTGGTTTAAGTGCAGGTGCACAATCTGTTATGGCGTCATTTAATAGCTGGAAAGGCGAAAAAGCACATGGCAATCGTTATTTATTAACTGATGTATTAAAAAATCAGATGGGTTTTGATGGCTTTGTTGTAGGCGACTGGAATGGTCATGGACAGGTAAAAGGTTGTAATAATGGCAGTTGCCCTCAAGCGATAAATGCGGGTCTTGATATCTTTATGGTACCAACAGATGCATGGAAACCTTTGTTTGAAAATACACTCAAACAGGTTGAAAAGGGTGTAATTGCGCAATCGAGAATAGATGATGCAGTGACTCGCATTTTGCGCGTTAAAATACGTGCAGGTTTATTTGAAAAACCAAGTCCTGCTAATCGTGTATTATCAGGAAAAATGGACTTAATTGGTAGTGAAGAACACAGAAACGTTGCAGAACAAGCTGTAAGAGAATCACTTGTTTTGTTAAAAAATAAAGCAAATGTATTACCCCTATCACCAAATATGAATATTTTAGTAACGGGTGATGCTGCTCACAATATAGGTAAGCAATCTGGTGGTTGGACTATTACTTGGCAGGGCACTAATAATGTAAATAGCGACTTTCCTGGCGGCAGTTCAATTTATGATGGGTTGGAGAAGCAAGTAAAAGCTGCTGGTGGTAATATTGAACTCAGTAAAGATGGCATATTCACCAAAAAACCAGATGTGGCAATTGTGGTATTTGGTGAGAACCCTTATGCCGAAGGACAGGGAGATTTAGACGATTTAGCGTATCAAAAAGATTCTAAATCAGATTTAAAGCTATTGAGGAAGTTAAAAGCACAAGGTATACCTGTAATATCTGTATTTATTAGTGGTCGACCTATGTGGATCAATGCTGAGCTTAATGCCAGTGATGCTTTTGTTGCTGCCTGGTTACCAGGCTCAGAAGGTAAAGCAATTGCTGATGTTTTATTAACAGATGAAAGTGGCTTAATACAATACGATTTTAAAGGTAAGTTATCATTCTCTTGGCCTAAAACACCGATACAAACAGTTAATAAATTTGATGATAATTACCAACCTTTATTGCCTTTTGGATTTGGTTTGCAATATGGAGATAAAAATCTACTTGCGGATAATTTATCTGAGGAATTTGATTTTAATGATACTCAAAATGCAGGATTAGAGATATTTAAAGGTAAAGTTGTTGCTCCTTGGCAAGCTATATTAACTTCAGAAAATCAAGCCGCTGCAATCGTATCTAAAAGTATTGCTTTACCGGGCATTAATTTTCGTACCGTTGATAAACAAGTACAAGAAGATGCTTTTAGAATTGAACTTGATGGCAGTAAACACGCTGGTGTTCAGTTTAATCATAAAGCCAAAGATTCTGATAGATTAAGCTCGGGATTAATAACGCATTCACGATTATTACTGAATATTAAAAGAGATAGTGAGGTTATATCACCTGTTTATATTGCTTTAAATTGCGATGCAAATTTAGCTGGTACAGCTGGTTGTGTTATGCAGCGGGATATAAGCAAAAATTTGGCTTTATTACCTAAAGGGCAATGGTCTGACTTATCGATAGATGCAAGATGTTTTTCAAATAATGAAGTACTTTTAAGTGAAAATATAACAGCTTTTAAGCTTAGTACTGCTGCAATGTTAGATTTATCTATTAGTGATATCTACTTTGTACCAAACTCACAACAAAATACCGATATCAGTTGTGATGAATAGCATTTAAGTAGCTTGACCGCCCTGTATTGAAATAGGTTGGCTGATTTAAATGAAAGACCAGTTGCTTTTGCATCTGGTCTTTTTTATGGTTGTCACTTCGAACACAATTAAATGAATAGTAGATAAACTTCAGAATCTTCTTCATCAAAGAGAAAATTAGACTTTGGGTTTGTATTATTAAACTTTTAGTCCACCTGGTTTTTATTGCGTAAATAAAAATAAATTCGATTTTTAACCCCTTAACTTATATATCTCTCTTCTTATCGTGAAATATTCAAGATTTATGCATGTCTTTGTTAATGTCGCATTAACATCTCGTGATACCTCATTTCAATTGTTCGAAATTTCAATTTACCTCATTATCATTTTGGGAACAGTTTCACCAAAAAATGAAAGTTATTCCATTGTTATAAAAACAAGGATACCGGTTGTAATTTTCATTTGTTTATTCAAAAAACAAAACCAATAGCTTAATAATTTAATTTATTTTGAGGTAAAGTAAGATGAAAAAAACAGCTTTATTAGGAGGACTAGTTAGCATGACTTTGTGTTCAATCGCACAAGTAAATGCTGCTGTAGGGAATCTACTCTGGGAAGATAATTTTAATAGTTTAAACCCTGAATCTTGGCATGTAGATGTGGGGGATGGCTGCGATCAAGGTTTATGTGGTTGGGGCAATCAAGAGTTACAGTGGTATGGTAAAAGTAATACCTATATTGCTGATGTACCGGGTGAATCTGGTAATAAGGCGCTAGTATTAGAAGCGCGTGATGAAGCTAGTAATGGTTATGCATTTACATCAGGTAAGGTTGAAAGTAGCAATAAAATTGCAGTGCAATACGGCATGGTAGAAGTACGTATGCAAGTACCTGATGTTGGCATTGGTTTGTGGCCTGCAGCTTGGATGTTAGGGACAACTACACAATCTTGGCCTGCTAAAGGTGAAATCGACATGATGGAGATGGGCCATAAAGCATCTGCTCGTGCTGATGCTGGTTTTCCTGGTGCTGATATTAATCACTACGTTGGTTCTAATTTAATTTTTTATACTGATGCAGCTTGTAGCACAGGTAATCCAAGCTGTGCAGCCAGTACAGCTTGGCAAAATGATAATGCACATGTTTCGAACTCACCCTTAACTAATCGTTTTGTGATTTACCGTACATATTGGACCGATACTTCTATTCGCTTCACTGTTGAAGATGATGGCGTTGAGTATGATATGTATGACGCGCCTTTTAGTATTTCAGAAGAGTCTAGTGAATTTAATGCCCCATTTTACTTATTGCTTAATTTAGCTGTTGGTGGAAACTTCACTGATGCTGCTAATAATGGGCAAGTTACTGCTGTAAAACCTGCAAAAATGTATGTGGATTATGTACGAGTTTATGAACTTGATGGCCAAGGCGAAGTATTTATTGGCAATCAAACTGTAGCAGAAACAGGGACTTTTGGCGTCTTTACTGATAACACTCCAACAAATAATAAACTTGAAGCGGGTCAAAGTTCTGATATTTATGTATGGAACCAAAATTCAGTCACTGAGGGTAATATCACAGCCATTGAAGGTGATAATGTTATTGCTTGGCATTATACATCATCAAATGAATGGTTTGGTGGTGGTATTCAAACACGACAGGTTCGTGATCTAAGTAATTTTAGTGAGAATGGCCAACTGTCTTTTAAAATCAAAATACCAGCAGATATCTCTTTTAAAATAGGCATTGCAGATACCTATACTAATCAAAATTGGGTGGAGTTTCCTGCCGATACCACAACTTATGGTTTAGTTCGCGATGGCGAATGGGCAACCGCAACTATTCCTGCTGCAGATATTCGTGGAGATTTAGTTGCATTGCAATCACTTGAAGGCATGTTTTATATCGCCAGTATTGACGGGCAGTTACCAACTGGACCATTTCAAATGGCGATTGATGATATTGTTTGGAGCGGTGGTGGAGATGTGATCATTACCGATTCAGATGGTGATGGCGTTGATGATAATTTAGATAATTGCCCTAATACACCTGTAGGCACAATTGTTGATGCAAACGGTTGTGAAATTGTTGTTGAATCTGATTCAGATAACGACGGGGTGTCAGATGAAAATGATTTCTGTCCTGCAACACCACCCAATACAGATGTTGATGCAATAGGTTGCCCGGTTATTGTAGCGCAGAGCCGGTTAATTCAAGCAGAAGATTATACCGATTTTAATGATACAACAGCTAATAACATTGGTGGTGAGTATCGCACTGATGCAGTTGATATTGAGGTTACTTCAGACCTAAACGGCGGATTCAATGTTGGTTGGATTGAAAGCTCAGAAACCCTAGATTATACCCTTGAACTTGGTACTGGTATTTATGAGATTAGTACTCGAGTAGCATCTCAAACTCATGGTGGTTATACCTTATCTGTTGATGGACAAACTATTAATAGCGAAAATGTGGCAACAGGAGGATGGCAGAGTTTTCAAACCCAAAACTTGGGAGAAGTAGATTTAACTCAAGGTATTCATACTGTTAGAGTGACAGCAAATAGTGGTAACTTTAATATAAACTGGATCAATTTAGAACTAAAAGATACAGCGCCTGTCGATGCTGATAATGATGGTGTGCTTGATGATATTGATCAATGTTTAGGTACTGTTGTGGGTGCAACTGTTGATGCAACTGGTTGTGAAGTTTTGGTAACTGATAAATTTGGTTTGATAGCGAATTCACAGAACAGTATTGATTTTTTTGTGAACGTAAATGGTTGGGCAGATGTTCATTATGTTTTGAATGATGCTGGGCAACAAAACTTTCGCATGACTCATAATGGTTCAAATAATGTAAGGGCACTATCAGGCTTAGCTGCTGGCGATATCATAGCGTATTCATTTACTTATCAAGATGATGATGGTTCTGTGAAAAGATCTGATTGGCAAAGTTATACTTTTAATGGTCAAACTGATGCGGACAGTGACAATGATGGTGTATCAGATAGCTTAGATCAATGTGCAAATACACCTTCAGGTACAGTGGTAGATCAAAATGGCTGTGCAGTTGTAATTGATAATGATAACGATGGTGTAAATGACGATATTGATCAATGTTTAGATACACCTGCTGATACCCTTGTTGATGAGACAGGTTGTGCTGTTATTGCAGAAAAAATGGGGATCACTGTCAAATCAGCTGATAGCATTAACTTTTTTGTAAACGTAAATGGTTGGGCTGATGTTCACTATGTGTTAAATGATGCAGGGCAGCAGAACTTTCGCATGACGCAAACAGGCGATAGTAATACACGATTACTTAATGGGCTATCCCATGGTGATGTGATTGAATATTCATTTACTTATCAAGACGAAGATGGTTCGGTAAAAAGGTCAGATTGGATTACTTATCATTTTGAACAAGTGAGTGTTGGTGATTCAGATAATGATGGTGTTAATGACAATATTGATGCATGTCCTGATACTGCTAATGGTACAGTAGTTGATGCTATAGGTTGTCCTGTAGATAGTGATAATGACGGCGTACCAGATACACAAGACCAATGTCCAAATTCAGCCCCAAATGCAACCGTTAATGGGGTTGGTTGTGAAAAATCGAACGATACAATAGAGATATCATCTGCTAATGGCATATTAGTGGGTGGGGCTGACTCTATGAATCCTGGGCACAGTTTATATGTGTTTGATAATGACTTAACGTTTGATGGCAGTACTTGTAATGATGATTGTGCGCAAAACTGGCCTCCTGTTTTAATAACCGATGGCACTGCTACAGGTGTTAGCAGTTTAGGCACAGTTACCCGAGCAGATGGAACGCTACAAGCGACCTATAATAATCGCCCGTTATACTTTTTTGTTAACGATACAACCGCAGGTGAAACAAGTGGTAATGGTATCGGAAATGCTTGGTGGACCGTAGAGTATGGCTCAAATAACATAGTGCCTTTGTTTAGTGCCAATACATCGTTAGAACAGTCTATATCATTTGATAGAGGCGATGCGTTAGTGACTCGTTTTGCAGATCGTGGCCGTGACCGCCATGCGAAAGAAGATCAGTTTCAAGTTTACGATCATTACTTAACCCATTATTGGACTCACAGAACTGCACAATTTGAGTTTGTAGATTATGTTGCCAAAGGTGGCTCAACAATTGAAATCACGTTTATTACCGAGTGGAAGTTAGGTGCTAGAGAATTCAGGGCTTGGTATCGAGGATTAGGTACTGTGGCTGAATATCATGGTAATTACTTTGGTGGTGGCGATGTTGTTGAGTTAGATAATGGCACATATGATGATAACTTCAATAAAATCAGTGATGTTGGTGAGCAATACCGTTATCGCGTTATTATTGATGATTATCGACCATTAAATTGGTCAGCTTCTGATGGTTCATTACCTTTGGCTGTTGGTCAAAGAATGGAGTTAGAAGTTAGCCAATTTTTGGATGCTGCCCCAGAAGGTCGAAATAACTACTATGGTACAACTTATTTATATATCGTTGGTCAAGGTTTAGTACCTTGGAAAACACTGGGTGATTTTTCAGTTCCTACCTCTGAGAGAGAAGATTCTTATCCAATTGCAACTAAGGGCTGGTTAGGCGGTAATACAACCTTACCTTACAATTATACTGCAGAGCCAGATAATCACTTTATGCAAATGGCGACTAATCTATCAAATATTAATGGTCAACCATTTGTAAAAGGTCGTCGCGTTCATCACACAGATTTTGAAACTGGACAGCATGATGAAAGCTCTAAAAATGGTGTGTTTGATGCATTAAAAGGAAAAGCAGGCACCCACTATGTAAATACCTCTTGTTCAGGTTGTCATGAACGAAATGGTCGCGCTTCAGTAGCAGATATTGGAATGCCACTTAATAAATGGGTTTTTAAAGTTGCCGGTGAAAATGGTAAAGCCGATACACATATCGGGTCAGTTTTACAGCCTAATAATATAGGTATAGATCCAGCCTTAGGAGAGGGTTCGGTATCAATCGCTTCATGGACGCAAAGTAATGGTTTACGATCACCTAATTATGCATTTTCTAAAGGAACGCCAGCGCTATTTTCTGCACGTTTAGCCCCTCAACTGGTTGGTTTAGGTTTACTGGAAGCTATCAGTGAAACCACAATACTAGAACGTGAAGATGTAAACGATGTAAATGGTGATGGCATTTCTGGTAAGGCTCAAATATCAATGGATCCGGTAACGGGTGAAACACGTTTAGGCCGTTTTGGTTATAAAGCGGCTGCATCAAGTATTAAGCACCAAGTTGCAGCTGCATTAAATACTGATATGGGCGTGATGACTTCAGTTAAGCCTTTACCTGATTGTGGTTCAGCACAAACAACGTGTGGCAATACATCAGGAAGTGAATTGTCAGATGATAATTTAGACAATCTCGTTAAATATATTGCTTTGTTGGGAGTCGTGCTCAACGCAGTATTGATGATGAAAGTGTTATTTTAGGAGAAGCAAAGTTTAATCAGATTGGTTGTGAAAATTGTCATAGAGATAATATGAAAACCAGCGAATTCACTCAATTTTCGGAACTGCGAAGTCAAACTATTCGCCC
>Ga0105354_1002760_pt1 | contig 10370 bp, 8 predicted proteins | sample GOMGulsemesocosm_FD_83658 | JGI IMG/M metagenome (GOLD analysis project Ga0105354, IMG submission 83658) | Methane-oxidizing microbial communities from mesocosms in the Gulf of Mexico - GOM9B Gulf of Mexico | ecosystem: Environmental > Aquatic > Marine > Cold seeps | place: USA: Gulf of America...
AGCGGTAAGGTTTTTCACGGCGGTGTGCTAGGAAGTCAGGCGGATGCTATTTCGCAAATGCAATTAGGTGGCATTGACTTTGCTGAATTTAATTTAGGCCCATTAGGTGTCTCTGTACCTGAAACAAACGTCGTTTCACTGCCGTTCATTTTTAAAAATATGGACCATATGCATCGCGTTATGGATGGCGAAGTAGGCGAGAGCTTATCTGCTGCGATGAGCAAAGCGGGCATCATCGCTTTGTCTTGGTATGACTCAGGTTCACGTTCTTTCTACAACAATAAAGGCGTAGCAATCAACGAGCCGGCTGACGTTAAAGGATTAAAATTCCGTGTTATGAACAATGAACTGTTTGTAGGCATGGTAGAGGCGCTAGGTGGTAACGCAACACCAATGGCTTTCTCTGAAGTTTATCAATCGCTTAAAACAGGTGTTGTTGATGGCGCAGAGAATAACTGGCCTTCATACGAGTCAACTAACCACTTTGATGTTGCGGGTAACTACTCGGCAACTCAGCACTTGATCATTCCTGAGTGTTTGTGTGTAAGTACGAGAGCTTGGGATAAGCTTTCAGATGCAGATAAGAAAGCCGTTAAAGCAGCTGCAGTAGAATCTGCATTGATGCAGCGTGAACTTTGGGCTAAGCGCTCTGATGAATCTAAAGCTAAAGTGATTGCATCAGGTGTTAAGTACAATGAAATCGCCGATAAGTCAGCGTTCCAAGATGCAATGGGACCTGTCTATGAAATGGCTATTAAGAAGAACCCTGTACTGAAAGATATTATCGCAGCGATCAAAGCTGTCGATTAATCTAGTTAGTTATTATCCTGAAACGAGGCCGTCGTGAGGTTGATTCAATGGTACTGAGATGATTGCGGCTAGATATGGACGTTTAGTTTTCTAAATAACCTTATCTAGTGGTGAGCAGATCAATCCAGTGGGATGACCGCAGCAGGTATCTGTTTTTGGATGGGAACAGTTAGTTAACAGGTAATAGAGGCCAGTTCTGAATGGGTGTTTAGAGCTGGCCTACTTTTAACCTGAACCAGTGATTTTACAGTACCACATAGCGCAAGCTATTGATTCTACGGCAGTTAGAAAAATACTCACTGAGCCTAAGGGTGTAGTTAAGATTTTCTATTGCATTGTAAAACCAATATTTTACACTCTGTTCTTACTTTGAACTCACGGATTCAGGCTTATATAAATGCTGCACCGTGTTTAATTTTTGTTGCACTATCACGGATAGATTTTGCTCGGTAGAAAATGACTTTACTGATTAAACAACAATACTCAAGGACGCAGACGCACAAATCAATAGCTTAAGAGTTAAAGCGATTAATCTGGTAGCAATGATTTGAAAAGAGGTATGTATGGTTAAAAGGCTATCTATAAGGCCAATCATTGAGCGCACATTAGATGCGTTGGCAATTGCAGGTACGTATATATCTTCGATAGCAATGGTCGTGCTGGTATCTACTTTCGGGTGGTTAGTTTTCGGGCGGTATGTTTTAAATGATACGCCAACATGGGTTGAGCAGCTCGCGTTGTTGTTGATTATTACAATCGCATTCATGTCCTCTGCAACAGGGGTGAGAGAAAAAACGCATTTAGCCGTCGATATAGTGCCTTTAATGTGTGGCCCGCGAACGAAATTGGTTCTATCAATGGCATGTGATTTTATTTTAGGTGGATTTGGTCTGTTAATGGCTTTCTACGCAAATGATTTAGCGCAATTTGCTTGGTATAAAGAAATACCTCTTCTGGGCATCCCAGAAGGGGTGAGATATATCCCCGTGGTGGCGAGCGGAGTGTTAATTACACTTTATACAACAGCGAGCTTTATTAGCACAATATTGACATTGATCACTCGCCCTGCAGATGACGAAACACCAACATCACAGCAGAGCAATGGGGCGCAGGAGTAGTTACATGGGTTTATTTATTCTATTGGGTTGTTTTGCCCTATTGTTAGTGATTGGTATGCCTGTCGCTTATGCGTTAGGTATTGCTGCACTGTCTTCATTTCTTTATGAAGGTTTGCCACTGTTAATTGGTTATCAGCGCATAGTGTCAGGGGTGTCAGTTTTCTCTCTATTAGCTATTCCCTTTTTTATCTTTGCGGGCGAGTTAATGCTGCACGGCGGAATTGCCTCTCGATTAGTGAGTTTAGCGTCATCTGCAGTTGGTTGGGCTAAAGGTGGCTTAGGTCAGGTAAACGTTTTCTCAAGCATGTTGTTTGGCGGTATTTCTGGATCTGCGGTTGCCGATGTGTCGGCTCTAGGTTCTTTGTTAATCCCTGTGATGAAAGAGAAGGGCTACAGTGCGGACTACGCGGTGAATGTTACAGTGACCTCCTCGGTTGCCGGTATTATGATTCCACCAAGTCACAATATGATCTTGTTTGTGGTAGCGGCTGGCGGCGGGATCTCTGTTTCTAGTTTGTTTATGGCAGGGCTTATTCCTGGTGTCTTAATGTGCTTGTGCTTAGGTGTTGCTGCGCGTTGGGTGGCTATTCGCAATAATTATCCGACAGAAAAGTTTCCAGGATGGAGCGTGGTAATGTACGCGGCGATAACCGCCTTTCCCGGTTTGTTTACAGCCGTGATTATAGTGGGTGGTGCGCTCTCTGGAGTTTTCACTGTGACAGAGTCAGGGGCAATTGGCTGTATTTATGCTGTTGTCGTTTGCTTGTTGGTGTATCGGTCACTGTCCTTTGAGGCCTTTATTACCGCTGTTAAGAACGCTGTGCGTACGACCGGCATGGTAATGATTTTGGTTGGTTGTGCCTCAGCATTTGGCTATATGTTGGTGTTATATGATGTGCCGACACAGTTAACAAACTTGTTATATATGATCTCAGATAACCCTATCATTATTCTGTTGATGATGAATGTCATGCTGTTAGTTCTCGGTATGATCATGGATATGGGCGCGCTTATTCTGATCTGTACGCCGATTTTCTTACCGGTGGCTGTCAGCTTAGGTATGGATCCTATTCAATTTGGTGTGATGTTGATGATGAACTTAGGTCTCGGGTTATGTACCCCGCCTGTTGGTGCATGCTTGTTTGTAGGTTGCGCCATTGGCGGTGTACCTATCCAGCGAGCGGTACGTACCATTTGGCCTTTCTATATCGCTATTTTACTGTCTTTGATGTTGATTACTTTTGTGCCTTCAGTCTCGATGTTTTTGCCTAATCTAATAGATAGTTAAACATTGATTGAATGAGCTTTGGTTGAAGTCTAAGAGAGTTGTTTTAAGAGGCGACATGTCGCCTTACGCTTTGCTCCCCGCAACCTTCCATAGAGGGTTGCAAAGGAGCGGGAGGTCATGCCGTGAACGTCTCTGTTTATATATTCGGGGCTTACAATATTGGTGTTGAGTTCCCGCTCCTTTAGGGGAGGTTTTGTTTTACTTGTAAAATTTGGAGTTGTTATGAAACGTATTTTGTTAACGGGTGCCGCTGGTAATCTAGGTAAGGTTGTGCGTGTTAAGTTAGCGGGTTGGGCAGATGTGATTAGACTTTCTGATCTCAATGACATTACTGATGCAAGCGCCACTGAAGAAGTTCAGTGCTGTGACCTGGGCGATAAAGATGCAGTGATGAAATTAGTAGAAGGTTGCGACGGTATTATTCATTTAGGAGGAGTGTCGACTGAGAATACTTTCGACTCCATTTTAAATGGCAATATTGTGGGCACATATAATCTTTATGAAGCGGCACGTAAACATGGTGTTAAGAGAATTTTATTCGCCAGTTCTAACCACACTATTGGCTTTCACGAACGCGATACTAAGCTAGATGCCGATTCAGTGATGCGCCCTGATTGCCTATACGGTGTGTCTAAATGTTATGGCGAGATGTTAGCCAGTTTATATTTTGATAAATTTGGTATTGAAACAGCAAGAGTACGTATCGGCTCGTGCTTTGAAAGGCCATTGGACAGACGCATGTTGGCAACTTGGTTATCAGCGGATGATTTTGTCTCTTTGACTAAGCGTATATTTGAGTGCGATCGTCTAGGTTGCCCAGTTATTTACGGTGTTTCTGATAATAATGAGATGTGGTGGGATAACCAAAAAGTTAGCTACTTAGGCTGGAAGCCTGTGGATAGTTCAGACAAATATGCAAATGAGCCCCATTTGCAAACTCGTACAGGAAACGCTAGTGATCCTGCTGTACGCTACCAAGGCGGTGGCTTCGCCAGTGCTGGACACTTCGAGGACTAATAGGTTAATATTCTACCTGTTTTTCTTGAAATGCTAGATTAATACAGGAGTTTAAACGGATTTATGCTCTGATAATGGAAATAGTCTTGCTACTTGCTGCAATTTCCACAATTTTTATTGTTAGTAATCAGAGGTTATATATGCGTTTAAACTTTCATTTAAGCTTTAAGGCTAAGCTTAACATCACAATATTGATCACTTTATTAGGATTTGCCCTCACTACGTTCATCTCGCTAAAGGCGATGAACAATCTTAATCATGCTGCTAATGCCGTGGATGACTCCCATCAAAGTATTCGTCTCTTAAAAGATCTTCAGGTAAGTGTCTTACAGCTACAAGGCGTTACTGACGCTAAGCGATTTGTACAATTACAAGAAGAATATGATTCGCGCTTAAATCAATTAGCTGAAACGTCAAGTAAGCAAGTATCAGACAATATTTTTAGCATTAATAATGCTTTAAAAGATTGGGTTGCAGGTCAGCAAAAACTGACAGTTGTTCAGCAACAAATTGGCCGAGATTTAAATGAAGGGTTGCGTGGTGATGTGACTGCAGATATGAGCGCCCTTAATAAGGGGTTGTTTGCGATGTTTCGTAAAGCCTCAGTTAACTTAAAGCAAAACATTGACATATTTATAGAGCAGCGTGAGCAAGAGCACTATGAAAAAATAGCGACGTCTATTGAAGCGATGGAAGCTGTGGGTAAAGAGTACTCGCTGATAGATTTCTTGGCACCTAAATTAGAAAAGGTGAAAGTTTCCACCGGCGCTTTGGCCAACGCTATTTTCAGCGTAAAAACGCTTAGCGAACAGGTTGATAAAAATTATGCCACTTTAGCAGCGGGTGTCGCACAGGCAAGTGAGAACTTTGATCATCAGCTACTTGGTGCAAAAACAGAAAATACTGAAGTGGGTGATAGTGCCTTTGCAATGGTCTTAGGCTTTAGTATTTTTGTCGCGCTGTTAGTGAGTATCTTACTACTGGGCACAAGCCGCTCGCTCGTGAAAACACTTTCAGAGATGTCAGCAGTTTTGGTTAAATTGGCGCAAGGTGATTTAACTCACTTCACTAAAATTGATAAGCAACGCAATGATGAACTGGATAATGTAGGCGAATCGGTCAATGTGATGACAACGTCAATGAATTCGGTGCTCTCTAGCGTGTCACAAACTTGCGCATATCTAGATTCTGGTGCTCGTGATTTGCACGGTTCATTAGAAGAAATGATCAAAGGCAATCAAAGTACCAATTTACAGGCGGATTCAATCGCGGCGGCTGTTGAGCAAATCAGCGTGACGATGTCGGGAATGTCTGAATCGGTTAATCGCACTTTAGAGCAAGCGCAACTCGCGGAAGAGTCTGCTCAACAAGGCGGTACTGTTATCAATCATGCGCTTAATAGTTTCTCAAGCTTAGGGCATGTATTTGATGCACTGAACATTCAGCTATCAGCGCTGGAAAAAGAATCGGTTAAAATTGACGGCGTTACGGACATTATTCACTCTTTAGCCGGTCAAACAAACTTGCTGGCTCTAAACGCAGCCATTGAAGCAGCGCGAGCAGGGGATGCCGGTCGCGGGTTTTCGGTTGTGGCAACAGAAGTGCGTAACCTGGCTGAAGAAACTGTGACTTCTACTCAAAACATCTCTGAAATAATTAGTGCGATGCAAGCTTGCATCAAAGAGATTGTTAAGGAGATGAAAGAGGGTAATGAGCATGTCACTAAAGGTCGTGAGTTGGCGGATGATGCGACTAGTGCTATCAGTAAGATTAAATCCTTAGTGGTTGATGTATCAGACCAGTCGGGGATACTAAATTCAAATATTAGCGAAGCCAATAACGCGACGCAATCAATTGCTGAAAACATGGAAAATCTAGCAGCAAATGTCTCTATTAATACTGAAAAGAGCTTGAGTGTGAATACTTATGTTGAGGTGGTGAGCGGGCAGACGAACGAGTTGCTCGATAAGATTGGTAAGTTTACGTTAACTAAAAGCTAAAAGCTAAAAGCCGTTCAATATCGCGGCTTGACTAGTTTCCTTAACCTCACAGCGGTAAGCTATCTATTGGTTGGAATAAATCGTTAAAGTGGACCTTTTATCGGTAGTGAAGTACTTTTAAACTATATATTTGTTTAAATACAATAAGGACTCCCAATGATTTTCGAACGCAGCCGAACGGCTATTTTTCAATACCTATTTAAGCGCTTAGAAATGGCGGTAGGCTTAGGGCTTATTTTGTTGTTGGCCGTTTCAGAAAATATGTTATCAAGCTTCATTGCATTGATTATTTTTGCCATTGCAGTGTTAATAAGATTACCAAGTGCCATTAAAGGCGTAGACGAGATTAGATACACACGTCTAACACTAAACACTGACAGTATAGTGCTCACCACAAAACAAGGTGATGAAGAGCATAAGCTTGCTGACTTCAAGATCCTGCTGTATAAAAAAAATGCTAAATCAGTGACCGCTTTTGTGCTGATGAGTGAAAATAGTGGAATAAAACTAGAGTATTATCAAGAGATGAATAAACTCTTTTCTCTATTGCGTGAACAAGTGGATATGAGCAAAAAAATACCTTGGTGGCAACGTCTATAAATACTCCTCTCTGTTACCTGTATTGAGCTAAAGCAATAGTTGAAATGCGCATTTTAGATAATGAGATGCCTGTTATTATCGAACACTGACGGATTGTATGTAAAAGCGTTATTGTTCAGCGGTCACCTTTCTACCGTACAAATGTTCCGGGGAATACGCTAACTCTAAAGATGCACGCACCTTCTTAGTCATTCCTTTTACCACTAGAGCATAAGAATTATCGATCATGCGCTGTATTTCACCATCGGGCATGCTGTTGTCAAGCAGCACGGTATTCCAGTGTTTTTTGTTCATGTGGTAACCGGGAATTACCGCACTAAAGATATCGCGCAACATGATTGCCTCTTGTGGATCGCATTTTAAATTAATGTTGGTTGTGGATGGCTCTTTACCGGGTTCTGCTCTTAAGCCTAAAGTGGCAAACATTTTACCTTTCACTTTAAAAACAGCAACTTCAGGACCAAAGGGGAAATCTTCGATCGCTTCAGGGCGTTCCAGTAAATACGTTTTTGCACTGTTATAATCCATTGTAAACCCCTTTGATGTCAAAGCTACACGCGTAGTTCTGATGTGTAACTTCGTTTGTCAGTGTTGATAAAATGCGGTGTTTGTCAGTGATTGCTTGGCGGTATTGAGGTGCTTTTCCAAGCTCAGAGTCGCTCCTCTAAAATCTTTGAGTAACATCTTGCTGATGATGTCTATGTGCTCGTCAATCGCCACTATGTTGCGTTCTTTTTCGTCGTCTTTGTCCCACTGGTAGTGATAGTGGAATACAAAGCTAATGATTTCATAAAATTGGTGGATAAACTGATTGGGGTTTGCCGCTTGTAATAAAGTATGAAAGCGTTGGTCAAGATTTGAGAATTCCCTGAAATCTTTGTCTGCACGCTGCTTTAATGTTTTATGATCTTCCAGTAATACTTGTAATTGGTGCCAGTATGGATCAGCGTCATCTAAAATCATAAACCGTGATAGTGAGTGCATCTCAAATAAGTGTCGTACTTCAAAAAGTTGATCGACAAATGACTGGTCAAAAGTTTTCATTTGCCATTGAGAGCGCGGTTCTTTTTCGATTAAACCAAAGCGTGAAAAGCGGATTAAGAACTCTCTGACCGCGACAGTGTTGCAATTGGATTGACGCGCGAGTTCGAGTTCTGAGAAACGATCACCCGGTTTGATATACCCTGTCAATATGGCATTTAAAAAGTGCTTCTTTACCTGTTCTTCTTTAGATTCGCCTAAATCTTGTAAGTCAAAATACATCTCACTGCTGGGCAGTTGGCGTATTAAGCGCTGCGTACCTTGTTTGCTAATTAATTGTAGATCTATCAAGTGCTCGATAGCTTTTCTTGCTGTGGAGCGGCTAACCTGCAGTTGTTTTGCAATATGAGAATCTCCGGGTAATGGCTCACCTATCGCAACATTCGCTTCTATATTACCAAGTAATTGATTAACCGTTTTCTTGAATAAATCGTTCTGGCGGCTCATGAGCACTCTCTATTTTGAAGGACTTTTAGCCTAACATGTTGATGTTTTCATTAATACGAATCAATCACGATTGTAGAGTTAATAATATTAAAAAGTAAATATTAACAACTTCATAGCTATAAGAAAGCAATCTAGAGACTAGTGGTGGATAAATAATAATTGATTTTTAATAATAAAAAACATATATTGATTTGAATATTTAATCTGTTAATTAAGCAGTGTCAGTTTGAAGGCAGCGTTGCAATAGATAATGCCAGATTTGCTACAAACAGGTTTAGCTCTTAATCCGGGGATGTTGTTAAAGTATTTAGACGTACCTCGTTCATTTCAATTTAAAGGAAGGAAATTATGAAGTCGGTTGTTTGTAGCGAGCCTGGTTCTTTGGTGATACAAGATGTGGCGGGACCAGTAGATAAGCCAGGTCAGGTCATCGTAAAAATTAAACGCATCGGCATTTGCGGCACGGATATACATGCCTTTGGTGGAAATCAGCCGTTTTTTCAATATCCCCGTGTGCTTGGGCACGAGCTTTCTGGGGAGATAGAATCTGTCGGTGAAGGGGTTGATCTTAAGCCAGGGCAAGATGTTTATATCGTCCCTTATATGTCTTGTGGTCACTGCATCGCCTGCACACGCGGCAAAACCAATTGCTGCACAGATATTCAAGTACTAGGTGTGCACGTCGATGGTGGCATGTGTGAGTATTTGCAAGTGCCTGAACAGTATGTGATAAGCACTAAGGGCATGGATCTAGATCAGTTGGCGGTCGTAGAATGTTTGGCGATTGGTGCCCACGCGGTGCGTCGCGCTAAATTAACGCCAGAGTCTACAGTGTTAGTGGTGGGTGCAGGCCCTATCGGCATGGGTATTATGCAGTTTGCCAAAGAGGCGGGTGCTAAAGTATTTGTCATGGACATGAATGAAGAGCGGTTGGCGTTTTGTGAAGATGAATTGGCTGCTGATCAAGTTATTCAAGCAGGACCAGCAGCTTATGAGAAAATAGCCTCTCTGACAGATGGCGATTTTATCGATACAGTGTTTGATGCAACCGGTAATCCCAAGGCAATGGAAGCAGGCTTTAGGCTGGTTGCACATGGCGGCAGTTATGTACTGGTCAGTGTCGTTAAAGCAGATATTCGCTTTGCTGACCCAGAGTTCCATAAGCGTGAGATGACTTTGATGGGTAGTCGCAACGCCACTCGTGAAGACTTTGAGCATGTAGTGAATTGCCTGGAGAATGGTTCGGTCAAGGTCAGTGCAATGATCACTCACAAAGGTAAATTACTCGATTTACCAGAGCTGTTGCCGACTTGGTGTGATCCGCAAAATGGTGTGATTAAAGCTGTGGTTGAGGTTTAAGATGACTCATTCTACGAGCAAAAAAGCGCTGGTATTGCAATTTGGTACCAGTCGTTTTTTGCAGGCGCATGTGGATTATTTTATCGATAAATCCAATGTGGCTGGGCACACAAATACATCGGTGGTTGTGGTGCAAAGCTCTCAATCTGCCTCGGGGCTCGAAAGAGTCAAAGCGATGAATGCTCTAAAAACCTATCCGGTGCATATACAGGGCATAAAAGAGGGTGAAATAGTTGATGTCCAAGAGCGTGTGTCTGTGATTAGCCATGCCTTTCAAGCGCGTACACAATGGCTCGATATTGTAAAATGCTTTTGCGAGCAAGTGACACATGTGGTCTCTAATACTGCAGATCAAGGTTATCTGTTAAATAAAGATGACACTCTTGATAGCGCTATCCCTCATAGCTTTCCTGCAAAATTATTAGTGTTGCTCAAAGCGCGATTTGAACACAATCAAAAGCCTGTCACTATCATGCCCTGTGAGCTGGTGGCCAATAATGGCAGTGTATTAAAAGAAATAGTGTTATCGATCGCAGTGAATTGGCAACTTAGTGATCATTTAATTAAATGGTTAACAGATGAGTGCCTGTGGGTGAATTCGCTGGTGGATAGAATCGTTTCACAATCAATTGAGCCCTTAGGTGCTGTTGCAGAGCCTTATGGTTTGTGGGCTATAGAGCGTCAGCCAGG
>Ga0105354_1002768_pt1 | contig 10349 bp, 4 predicted proteins | sample GOMGulsemesocosm_FD_83658 | JGI IMG/M metagenome (GOLD analysis project Ga0105354, IMG submission 83658) | Methane-oxidizing microbial communities from mesocosms in the Gulf of Mexico - GOM9B Gulf of Mexico | ecosystem: Environmental > Aquatic > Marine > Cold seeps | place: USA: Gulf of America...
ATTCTTATCCCCTGCGCTGTCAGCTTTTTTTTTGCGCTACTTGAGCTTGAACAAAAAGAACAGCAGAACTCATTAGAAAACCGCGCGCAGGCTCAATTCCAAATATTACAATCAGCCTTTGTTGAAATCACCGCTGTGTTACAGGCGCTACGCAGTGTTATAGAGCTAAAACCGGACATCAATAGTCGTGAATTTGATGCTTTTGTAGCATCACAAACCATTTCAGATTATGGAATTAGTGCATTTGAGTGGATTCCAAAAGTCTCTGTAACAGAACATGATAACTGGGTTAAAGCTGTTAAAAAACAAGGTTTATTTGATTTTAAATCAACCTTTAATCCAGCGCTTCAAGACAGTAGGATCGAAGATATTTTCCCAATTCGATATAGCTCTTCCAATCAAATGCAAGGTTTTTCACTAGGCAAAAACTTGGCTCAAGACCTAGCTAACAGTGCACTACTATTAAAATCACTGAATAGCGCTAGTATGCAATTAATGATCAATCAATCAGACAATTCAACAGATAACTCTAGGTTCATTTTGCCTGCATACGCCAATCAGTCATTTGAACCTGAGCATCTATTAGGCTTTGTAGCTGCCGCTATCAATTTTGAAGAAACTATTAATATTTTGTTGGGTAACACGCTTTCAAAGTTAAATCTCTGCCTGCATGTACAACGTAAATTATCAAAAGAAGACTTAACTCCCTTTGCCAGCAGTGATAGTGAAGTTTACTCAAATTGCCCCGATTCACCCAATGACAATTTTTTTGTCATCAATTATGCTTTTGCCGGGCAAGTCCTTGTCTTCAAATTTTATGATAAAAAGCAGAGCAACAAATCCTTACAGATAAACACTGCTCATATTGGTTTTATTGCGTTTATTATTGCCGCCATTTTCGGCTTATACTCCCTTTATCAGTCACGAAAACGTTCTGTTCACGCCCAAACTTTAATAGAACTGGAACAAGCTAAGCTCTATGATCTAACCGAGGATTATAGCCAACTTTTTAAACTGTCTTTGGATGGTATTTATAAAGCAGACATCAAGGGTAATTTGTCAAACGCAAACCCTGCATTTGCCAAAGCCTTTGGTTATGGCTCTTCACAACAAATCTGTAAAAAAATCACCACAATACAAGATCAATTACATCTCAGTGAAAAGAGCTACGAAGATTTTCTTCAACAACTACTAAAAGACGGACAAGTCATTAATTTCGAATGGCTAGGTGTTACTGTCAACAACCAACCGGTCTGGCTGACTGAAAACGCCTATTTATTCAAAGATAACTTAGGTAATGCTAGCCACTACCAAGGCTTTATCAGCATTATTACCGAGCGAAAACTCGCAGAGCAAAATCTCAAGTATCAAGCTGATCATGACTCACTCACAGGTTTACGCAACAGAGCTTCTTTTGTACGGGTACTCGATAGGCAGATTAAGCAAAATAATGACGGCAAAATAGCGATATTCTTTATCGATATAGACCGCTTTAAATCCATCAATGATAGTTATGGTCACGCTGTGGGAGACGAGCTGCTAATAGAAATTGCAAAGCGCTTAACAAAAAATTTTGAGACCGCTCAAGTCGCTCGCTTTGGTGGTGATGAATTTGCTCTTTTCTTGCCAGATGTTTTAGATCACAAACAACTGACCCTACACTGCGAGAAAATTTTACAGACGATGCGACCTAGTGTTCAATTTAGCTCCAACAGGAGCTTAAGTATTACAGCGAGTATTGGTGCGAGTTTGTTAACTCAAGAGTGCCGTGATGTATCTCAGGCTTTGTTAGAAGCTGATTTAGCAATGTACGATGTTAAGCACAATGGACGAAACAATAAAGCAATCTATAGCTTGCGCTTGAGTGAAAACATTGAACGACGTCTAAAATTAGAAGTTCTACTAAAAGACGCACTTGAAAACCAAGAGTTCTATTTGGTTTATCAACCTATTATCAACATTAACCAACGACAATTAGCGGGCTTTGAAACTTTGGTTCGCTGGCGTAGCCCAGCTCTCGGGGAGATATCTCCCGTTGAATTTATCCCTATATTGGAAGAGCTTAATTTAATTGATGCGGTGGGCGCATGGATCATGGATCAAGCAATAAAACAGTTGGCTCAATTCAATCACGTCAGCGGGGGAAATAATTTATTCATCAATGTTAATGTATCGCCTAAACAGTTGATTAGCCATGATATGGCCTATTTAATCAAACATTCACTGGCGCGCCATAATATAGCTGCACAGCAATTAAACATAGAAGTCACCGAGACTCAGCTTTATTCCGATGGCACAACACTACTCACACAGCTACATCAGATAAAGGCCATGGGAGTAGGTATATATATTGATGATTTTGGTACAGGGCATAGCTCTTTAGAAAGATTAGTCAGCTTCCCTCTCACAGGGATTAAATTGGATCAATCTTTTATAAGCGCTCTACAATCACAATCCAATAATGCCATTGTGCTAAAAGCAACTATTCACATGGCTGAGTTACTTGGGCTGAACGTCACTGTGGAAGGGATAGAACAAGAGTACCAACACGCTTTTTTTAAAGAGCTTCAATGCCTGCATGCACAAGGGTATTTGTACAACACTCCTCTGCTGCCTAATAAAGTTATTGCTATGTTACTACTAGATTGTAACAACACTACTTTGGCGGCTGAAAAAACCACTAGCTACACAAAAACTTTAACGCAAAGTTTTAATATAAATTAACAGGGACTGCAATGAAGCCTTTGATCACGCCTAATTCTTTTGCAAAAAACACTATCCAATTGTCATTAAGCATATCTTTAGCGGCCATCACAACAGCGACCTCTGCAGCAGAGGTTAACATTTACTCAGCGAGACAACCTTTCTTGATTGCACCTATTTTGCAAGAATTTACACAACAGACAGGCATTGTTACCAACATAATTTATACGCGCAATGGTTTAGTAAAACGTCTCCAAATTGAAGGCAATCAAAGTGCGGCTGACGTCGTTTTAAGCTCCGATGTCTCCCCCTTACACCAACTCGCTAAACTGAAACTCACACAAGGTGTTGACAGTGACATATTAAGGCGCAATATTCCTCAGCATTATAGAGATCCAAATAATCAATGGTTTGGCCTCACCTCCAGAGCGAGAATTATTTACGCAGCCAAAGAGCGCGTCGACCCCTCTTTGCCTATCGATTATGAGGACTTAACATCTGCGAAGTGGAAAAATAGAATTTGTTCTCGCTCGGCCAATCACAATTATATGCGCTCTTTAATTGCTTCTATGATGATAGCCAAGGGAGAAACCTTTACCGAGCAGTGGCTGTTGGGAGTAAAACAGAACTTAGCCAGAAAACCCCAGGGAAACGATAGAGCTCAAGTGAAAGCGATTAGTGAAGGCGTGTGCGATATCGCTTTAGTGAATAGCTATTACTTTGGAAAAATGCTTAATAACAAGCGAAAGAGTGAGCAAATACAGTGGGCTAAATCTATTAATCTAATATTCCCTAATCAGAGCGGTCGCGGTTCTCATATGAACATTAGCGGTATTGCACTGAGTAAAAACGCACCAAATAGAGCCTCAGCGATTCGCCTCATGGAGTATCTCAGTGGTGACAGCGCGCAGTATCTGTACGCTCAAAACAACTACGAATTCCCGGTTCGCAAAGCTACTCCTCATTCAAAATTATTACTTGAACATATGCCTAACTTTAAACAAGACGAAGTCTCTCTCGCTGTGATTGCCGAACAATCTGACCGAGTGACGGCACTATTAAAGCGCGTAAAATTTGACCTTTAGGGATAATATCAATAAGCCACACTACACTGAGACACTGAGGTTAGGTAATTTGGCGTAATACGTTTTCGTATTGGCTGGCAATCAACTTTTTCTTGCTGTATTCACCACTGTTTTTTGTTAGCGATCGAAGTGAACGTTGATAATGCGCAATGGTTTTAGATAAATATTCACGATGCTGCGCACTGGATTCGTGCCAAAGTATTGAGCCTACGGCTTCAATAGGAAGCTCATCAACCCCTTGCTCTAATAACCGCTTCGCCGCATTATTATTGGCGTTCACAGCCACTAGATGAATAATTTCGTAATACCACTTTTGCTCTTTATGTAGTTCTTCGCCCAGCAGCGATAGCCCAAGTAAAGAAAGCCCATCACGCAACTGGTATTGATGCCGGACAGGGCATAATAGAAATTCAAGTTGATAACTGGGATATTTTTTAACCAGCGCGCTCACCATTTTTAAACTGAGTTCACCGCCCACACCCGCTATCACGATTAAATGAGTGTCCTCCGGCGGATACTGATCAATAGGCAACTCTCTGACATCCATAGTATGCAATCGCCACTGTTTAGATCGTTCCGCAAAGGTGGATAACAATTGCCGCTCAAGCTTTGTCATAATACTGGGCACAATATCGACAAAGTGTACGGTATTAGCAGTGTCGCGCGCAAGGAAGCCCACACCGAGTTGCCCGTGATCACAACAGCAATCCCAAATATGCTGATAATGACGCGTCACCATACGATCGATCGCTTGTATTCGCTTACTTTTTTTCAAAATATTCTCTTAAAAAATGTCCATTGTAGATATTTTTGAATGCTATTAATACGTACAATAAAGACTTCTCACGCCTTAATATAACATTGAGGCTAGATCCTATAGATAGAATGGCATAAATGAGCAAACTAGATTTTTCAGCGATCAATAAATCGAGCACTCTCTCTTTTAAAGCGCAGCGCAATCTGATAAAGAAACTGGGCCAAGGGCAAACAATACTTTGTGAGCACTGCCAAAAACCTCTAAAACTAACGGCATTGACCTCTGCTGACAGCGAACATGAAACAGGGGTGCGCTGTGTTAAAGGCTGTACTGATATTGTTTTGGAATTTGTCCGATAACCTGTATCTACCCATGAAAACTTTCTGAATTAAAACTCACTTAGTTTATCCCCCCAATAAAAACTGCACTTTTAGCCCATCTTTAGAGTAGTGATCACTTACTTATCAACATTAATATTAATATTAAATTCAGAGACTTAGGTTATTGATGGTAATTGAGTAGCGTTACTTTACCCTTTTCGCTATTTCTGTTATAAATTTTCTATTAGACTAATTTTTTTCAGGGATTTTATGACGTTACACTCGCAAGCAAAATTGCTTTTGCGCTACCAATCAATTGGTATCGTAAGCATAGTGCTTTTAATCATCGCCGGTGTTTTTAGCTACTTCCTGTTAAAAGATAATGTTAGCTATCAGCGGAAACTAGAAACCTTAGACAAAGAGATTAGGCAACAGCATCAAGCTCAAATTCAACTGGAAGTAAAAAATGCCCGAGAGTACATTATTTATATGAACTCGCGCGCGATGCAGCACTTAATGCAACAATCGAAAGCCGCGATAGAGCAAGCGCATAGTATTGCCAGCAATATCTATAAACAACAAAAAGATAATTTCCCAGAAGCACAAATCAAACAGCTCATTATCGAAGCCTTGCGCGATTTACGATTTTTCAATAATCGCGGCTATTATTTTATTACTCGGCTAGATTCATACTCTGTATTGCTCCCTACTGCTGCCCATTTAGAGGGTACTTATCTATTTGATAACCCGCAAACTAAGGCGAATGTCAGTAGCATTTTAAATTCTGTTAAAAACCCTGAAGGCGCAGGATACTCAAACTACAAATGGTATCAACCAAAAGATCTTACGCAATTGCGCGACAAAATCAGTTACGCAAAAGTCTTCGAGCCTTACAAATGGCTAATTGGTACAGGGGATTACTTAACAAGTTTTGAGCAAGACCTTAGAGAACACGCGTTAGAGCGTCTATCCGCCCTTAAATCAGATAGCCAGGCTAATATCACAGTATTAGATAGACAATCTAATATTATGGGCCGTGCTAGCATTCTGGAAGATTCAAAGCAGACCTTAACTCCCGAACTTGTCACTAAAATCATCGAATTTGCAAAATTAGGAGGTGGCTTTGTTAATTTCTCTGATCTTTATAAAATGAAAGATGATGACAGTTTATTGGATAGGTACGCTTACGTTGAAACAATAGAACCTTTGGGCTGGACCATCATCGCTGATATTTCCCCCACAAAAATAAATGCCATTATTTCAATGCAGCGTTTCCAAGTTGAAAAGCAATCTAAAACGGATCTACACACATTAATTGCCGTGCTAGTCATCACCGCTTTCCTCACCTTATTTATTCTTTATGTCTATAACTATTGGTTTCAACGACTTTTCAAAAACTACCAAAAAAGCCTGGATTTACAGCAAATTAAAATCAATACCAACAACAAAGAGCTAAATCTGGCTTCGACGGTCTTCGACTCAGCTAATGATGCCATTATCGTGACGGACGCAACTTATAAAATCATCGCCGCAAACCCTGCCAGCCATCGTATCACCGGATACACCCCTATGGAGCTTATTGGCAAAGACCCACTGTTTTTAGCCTCTGACTCCCATGACAAGTCCTTTTATAACAAAATGGTGTCTCTTATTCACAAAGAGGGTCACTGGCAAGGTGAAATTTACAAACAACACAAAGATGGTAAACGCTACCCAGTGCGTATATCCATCTCAACTTGTACTGATAAAGAGCACAATATACTAAATTATATATCCGTTTTCTCTGATATATCGGAACACAAGAAAACTGAGCAACAACTTATCTACCTTGCTGACTTCGACCCTTTAACCAAACTCTCTAAACGACACATTATTGCCGAACGCGTCAATGAGGCTATTAGCTATAGAAAATTTAATGAGCGTCAAAAATTCGCTCTCATGCTCATAGACTTAGATAGATTTAAAAACATCAATGATTCACTTGGGCATACTATCGGCGACCAAGTACTGAAAACCATCGCTGATCGTCTTAAAGCGAATATTCGTGCCTCAGATACTATTAGCCGCCTAAGCGGTGATGTATTTATCATTCTCGTTAACCATAACAAAGCACAGAGCTCCGCAACTCGCTTAGCGAATCGAGTATTAAGAGATCTTGCAGAACCTATTAAAATAGCTAACCATGATTTAGTGGTGACACCGAGTATTGGTATTGCAACTTTTCCAAACAATGGTGAAAATTTTGACGCTCTGCTTAAAAATGCAGATGCTGCACTGCATCATGCAAAATCAGAAGGGAGAAACAACTATCAATTTTTCACGATTGATATGCACCAGCGCGCCTCTGAAAAACTAACACTGGAGCGAGGTTTACGCCAGGCACTCAACAAGCAACAATTTGAAGTTTATTACCAAGCGCAATATGACTTAGTCACTAACCAACTGGTCGGTTGTGAAGCTTTATTGCGCTGGAAATGTGAGGAGTTAGATAACCCAGCACCTGATAAATTTATTCCCGTGGCAGAAGAGACAGGGTTAATTCTACCTATAGGCCAATGGGTGTTAGACCAAGCTTGTCGACAAGCTGCTCAATGGATAGCGCAAGGCCACGAGCCAATCCCTGTCGCTGTCAATGTCTCTAGTTATCAGTTTAATAAAAAGCTAATAGGCCAAGTTGAACGCAGTTTAAAACAAGCCAATTTAGCCCCTCAATGGTTGGTGATAGAAATAACTGAAAGCGCCTTAATGGATGACCCTGATTTCACCAAGCAAACGATAAACACACTGCGTGGGCTAGGAGTAAAAATTGCACTGGATGACTTTGGAACGGGTTATTCATCACTGGCTTATTTAAAACGCTTCCCAATCGATAAACTTAAAATTGATAAAGCGTTTATTAACGGCTTACCAAAAGACCAGGACGATTTAGTCATCACTCGTTCAATCATCGATGTTGCCTGCAATTTAAAGATGGTGATTATAGCGGAAGGTGTGGAAACACAAGCCCAGGAATTACTGCTTAAGAACTTAGGTTGTCACCAAATGCAAGGATACTTAAAAGCAAAACCTGTAGATGCTAAAACCTTTAGTGAGCAATACCTTACAAGTAAAACCGATATCTTTAATGCCGCTCAAGACAGCTAGCCCCAGTACTGCACGCAATATCCGGGTTAGCTTCAATGGCCTTGTAGAGTTGATAACAAATGATTGATACTTTTCAATCCGTCAATAAATAAAGACTCTTTTGCAACTGACATGACAGACAATCGTACTGAATTGACCGGTACAGCACTGTTAAAGTAGGCAGCCTCACTGACACTAATACCTAGTTTGTCAGCCGCGTTGGTAAATTGCTTAGGAGTGACACCTTCTGGTAAATGTAGCCAACAGCTATAACTTGTGTTTTGCCTTTCAATCTTAGCCTGCGGCAAGTACTCACTCACCAATAACTGACGCTCTCTTGCTATAGCACACTGCATCGCAGCGATCTCAAATGCCTGCTTACTTTCAATCAGTTTGGTGGCCACTTCAAATATAAAAGGTGAAACCAGCCAGAGAGTTGCGCGTATAAAATCTGCTAGTTTTAAATATTGATCTATTGGCGCCTTAATATAACCACAGCGAAAACCAGGACTAATAGATTTTGATAAGCTGCTAATATAAAAAGATTTTTCAGGAATATAATTACTAATAGGGCTGAGTTTTTCATCATTTAAAAACGCATAGATATCATCCTCCACTAGCCAAATATCATGCGTCGTGACCACTTTGGAAATTGCTTTCCTGCGAGCTGACTGCATTGTTGCTCCCGTCGGATTTTGCTGTGAAGGGAGCACTATCACCATAACTGGCTGCTGTTTGATACATTGCAAGTGAAGATCATCAGCTAACATGCCCTGTTCATCCATCGCTACCGGAATAACACGTCGTCTTAGATGTTTGCATATAGCCAGTATTCCAGGATAAGTTAACGCTTCTACTGCTATGGCATCGCCTTCTTTAGAATAAAGCTGAATCAAACTCGTCAAGGCATTTTGTGCACCGTTCGTTAACAATACCTGCTCTGGATTTGATACATGTAACCCATAGTGTTCGCACCATTTTGCCCCACTCAGACGATGCGCTAATAAACCTGATTTTTCGCTGTAACTAAATAATGATGCATCATCGAAACTATTAAGGCTTGTGGATAACTGCTGATTTATAATCCTTACCGTATCTGTGATCAGCGGTTGTAATATAGAAAAATTTAGCTCATCAACCGCCTGTTGTGCATGTATCACATTGTCCAAACGCTGCGCGAGTACATAGCTACCTTTACCGACAAAAGACTCAACCACTCTTTCTTTTGCCAGCAACTGATAAGCCTTTGAAACCGTGACTGCGGTGGTGCCCATCTTTTTAGCTAATACTCTATGAGCCGGAAGCTTGCTACCTACCAGATAGTCACCTGCATCAATGGCAGTCCTAATTTGCACCGCTATTTCTTGGTATTTGTAGTTATCCATAAACCTTCTGTATAAATTACTCTGCACATATTGAGTGGCGCATCACTGAAAAATGATAAAAGAAATGTTACATCGCACAATTGACATATGTCAATTTTAAAAATACTATCACAACAAATTATTAACGACTTACTTTGCGGTTAGCTAACAAAGAAGCGTAGTGTAAAGTTCAGTAAAACCATAAAGGGAGATATAAATGACGAATTTAAGCGCAGCATTTATTGGGTTAGGCGTCATGGGATACCCTATGGCTGGCCACCTTCAAGCAAAGGGCATCAACACCACTGTCTATAACCGCAGCCCTGAAAAAGCCGTTAATTGGCAAAAACAGCATAGCGGTAATTACGCAACCACCCCCAAAGAGGCGGCCAACGGCGCTGATATTGTGTTTGTCTGTGTCGGCAATGATCAAGATGTACGCAGTATTATTTATGGCGATGATGGTATCTTAGCGGGCCTAAAAGCGGGTGGGATTTTAGTTGACCACACCACCACATCAGCGACTTTAGCGCTAGAATTGCAAAAAGCATGTGCTGAAATCGGCGCTACTTTTATTGACGCTCCAGTCTCTGGTGGCCAAGCGGGGGCAGAAAATGGCAAGCTGACAGTCATGTGCGGCGGCGATCAAGCAAGTTTTGATAAAGCAGTGCCTTTAATGCAATCTTACTCTCAACAAATTCAATTACTGGGCGAAAATGGCCAGGGGCAACGCTGCAAAATGGTTAACCAGATTTGCATCGCAGGGGTTTTACAGGGGCTTTCTGAGGCGCTAAGCTTGGCGCAAAGTGCCGGTTTATCAGTGCCGCAAGTCGTTGAAACTTTAAAACATGGTGCTGCGGGCTCATGGCAGATGGAAAATCGCTTAGTCACTATGGATCAAGATAAGTTTGATTTTGGCTTCGCGCTAGATTGGATGCGCAAAGATCTCGGTATTTGTCTCGATGAAGCCAAGCGCTTTGATCTGCAATTACCATTA
>Ga0105354_1002772_pt1 | contig 10342 bp, 10 predicted proteins | sample GOMGulsemesocosm_FD_83658 | JGI IMG/M metagenome (GOLD analysis project Ga0105354, IMG submission 83658) | Methane-oxidizing microbial communities from mesocosms in the Gulf of Mexico - GOM9B Gulf of Mexico | ecosystem: Environmental > Aquatic > Marine > Cold seeps | place: USA: Gulf of America...
AGTACGGATTTACAAAGAGCAAAACCCTCAATTACGCACATAGCCTAAAGTTAACGTTTTGTTTTTAATTTTCTTCAAATTCTTCTGCTGAAACAAGCCCATTAATAAATTCGTCAAATGTATCAGCTATATGAATATCCTGATTACACTCCAAATCAATCCATCTAATTGTAGGATTTTCTCCTTCTCTAAAATCAAGTGTTATAAACCAATGCCCATCACCTGAAAGAACAACTTGCTTTTCAGGAAGTCCACATTCATTTGCTAAATATTCTGAGTCAAGAATATTCTGACAAGTTTCTTTGGATTTGTTAGTCACTATTCCGTACAATTCACTTAAAGCAATGTGACTATCTGCCCAAGATGTTTTCTCTTTTGTTGGAAATACCAATCCATTTACATATCCTCCATTTTGGACTCTTAAAAGGTCAATCAGAAGGTTTGGCAACTTTACATTTAAAGATGTTTCCGCTACCTCAATCATTCCATCTGTCAATTTTGGGTGATTGTAAAAGTTCTCATCCCAAAAATCATCCGATATTTTAATATTCATTTTCCATAGTTTTATCAATCCAGTCTATAAAATTATTCCAGTGATAATTTTGATTTGATTCAATATCATTCGAATTATGGTCAAATATGACAACAGGAAACTCAGATTCAGAACTTTGATTATCAAAACACCAAAAATCACCGTTGTCATACCTGAATGGAGTTAACGAGTTTGGAAATCCCAAGTCAGCGTAGTTTTTTAAGATTTCCTCTAAATTAAGATTTGGCCCAAGTTCATTATTTGCCCAACCAAATCCTTCGAATGAAAAATCTCCAATTGGAACTATACTACAATACTTCAATTGAAAGTCAATAAAAGATTTGGGAAATTTGCAATTGTATTTGTTAATCAAATTATTTAAATCCGCTTCAATTGGTTTTGCTAAGTGCTTTGGAAAAGCAGCTTTTCGGTCAGTATATTTTACTTTTATATCTTCAAATGTCATTTTGGTTATTTATAAGTTAAGTGGGTTATTTTTTGAAAACTTCATCAATCTCCTTTCTATTATAATCAAGAATCCAATCCTTGTGCTTGTCATAGATAGGTTGAATTGCTGATTTATCCGATGAAATTACATCCATACCTCTATCATCATACATGTGATATATAATCCCCTTGTCTGTATTGATGAAATATAACTCTCCATCAACTCTTGGTTCTCTGTTCCCAAAATCTTGATTTGATATTCCAGTCAGAATATCTTTATAATTAATTTGTGATGCTTTGATTTGGATTACAGCTCTGTTCCATTTATCTCTCTTTTCCGCTTCATAGACATGACTTACTTTTTTAAACTTAACGGTATTCCATATTAACCGATTAAATTGCTTAAAGAGATAGCTATGCCTTCTAATACGATGTTTTTTCCAGGCAAACTCTTGATAGATAACAATAACATTATCTTCATCATCAAAAACTGTTTGGAATATTGCAGAAGCTCTCTTCACTGTTTCAGTAAAATATTCTTCATTATATATTTCTGTATCACTATCGTATGGAGATGGCTCATCTGGACCAAGTTGAAACCTCAAAGAATATTTCAATTGATTATATGCTGGTTTTCTAATCTGAAAACCAGGAAAGGTTTTCTTTATATAGTCTAATGCCTTAATATTGGAATCCTTTGCGTTCATATCTTAGTTTCTATTTTAATGTTGGAAGCATAAGCATTAATTAATAGATAGCTTTTAGTCGATTTAAAAGTTGAGAAAGGACTGCGTCATCCAGTTCAATATCAAAGCTATCAGCTACGTGACTTTGTAACTTTATAGCATCTTTGATATAGCTTTCCTGAGCTTCAAAATCAAAGCGTACCTATAATTTATTACTCTTCTTTTCATTGTGGTATTTAAACATTAATTGTAGGTTGTCAGGATGATGTCTACCTTGACTTTCTCTATCTAAAAGAGCCTGTGCATGGTCAAGTTCAAAGTCCAAACTAAAGAACTCTTTGAACCCTTTTTGAATGTTTTTAAATTCTTCTATTCGGTATGCTTCAAAAATCTTAAGCTTGTTTTTAGCTTGATTAATTATTTCAAAACGTGTAATGGGTTCAATATCATCATTTAGCTCTTTTTCTTGGTTACTCTGTTGTTCTTCAGATGTTAAATATTTCACTTTACGTGGACGCTCATTATCATCTATTGATACATTTTCAAAATTCCCTGCGGATAAAAGTGACGAAATTCTTGCAGCTATTTCACGCAAACCTGTCGTGTCATTTTTATGGGCTTCAGCTTCTTTTTCTGCTTTCACCAATAAGCCAGGATAAAGTTCACATACTCTTTGTGCCCAATCGGAAACAGTTATAAATCTGTTGAATGTTTTTAAAGCTTCTGTATATTTTTCATGAATTTTCATTCCATTATATATTTATGTTAATAGTTTTTACTAATCTCTATCTGGGATTACTTCCTACGTTTAGCTAAGAACTTCATGTAGATTTTGAAAAGCAAAGTTCATAGGTTATCGTAGAGTCAAATTTAAGAATTTATTTATCCTTAATAATCATGCGGGTTTTTGAATTTGACGGGCTTGATTTGAAATAGGTGACATTAAACTACTGATTAGGCTACATATTGTTTTTAGCTTTTGTTATAAACAGTTTTACTCGAATATAATAATACTGTAAGACATTAAAATATAAAATTTCATAAATTAATTTTGTTGACTAAATTTACTTTTATTAAAAAACACATTTGTTAGGTAAGTAAAATATTGAAGTATTAATCTAAGGAGAAAATTACGTATAGGCTATTTAATTAAATATTATAAATAATATTTAATTTCTCTTTCTATAATTTTTTGAGGTATTCTAAATTCAAATTCAGTTTTATAACTAGTTCGCTTAATCCAATTTCCTTGCTTATCAAATTCATATTCATAAGTAATATTATATTTTTCGTACATTAACTTTTCTTCGATTAAATATCCACTTTCGTTATACATATAGATATAACATAGACCAAAATTTACGTCAGAATAATATATACATTTTTCGATTAAATATCCGTTTTCGTCATATTTGTATTTTATTTTTCGATTCATTTCCTCATGAAGGTATATAGTTTTTTTGATAACCCTTCCATTTTCATTATTTTTATAAATTTCTTTAGAGTTAATACTTCCGTCTGATTCATACTCATTAACCTGAATTAAATATCCATTTTTGTCATATGTATATTTCCATTTAGATAATAATTTCCCAAAGCGACCGTATTTGTTTTTTTCTGTTAAATTATCATTATATTTATAAATATACCTCAAGCTTAGTTTCTCAGAATTGTAATTATTTTTTTCAATTAAGTTACCTTTTTCATCATGATTATAAACCCATTTTTCTTCATTATTTTCAAATTCTTCTTTTTTAACTGCATATCCTTTTTTGTCAAAATACATAGAATAATTTTCTTCTTCTTTTCCTTTTTTTGTTTCTCCAAATTTTTCAACGGCTAAATAATTAACTTGTTTTACAGATTTTACTTCACCATTTAAATCTTTTCCGTATTCTGTTGTATAATAAATATGGTCATAGAATTTATACTCATCAAATTCTTGAATATTTCTAACTTTCTTTGGTCTTTTGTCTGATAAATTTTCTTTAGTTTCAATTTGATATTCATTTTCTTTGGTTTCAATTTGATGGTCATTATCTTTTTTTATTGGCGAACAACTAAAAAAGGCTAATGCAATTACATTATATATTATTGCTTTCATTATTAATGTTAATTAAGTGTAATATTAGTTTGTGTTTTTATTTGATTATTTTAGTACTTGGGTTATGTTGTTAATCAAATTAGTTATTAAGTCTTTGCTTTATTGTTTATAACGGTTTGTGTATGGAACGTAGCGTATTTAACTATACTACATTTCGGGTAAAGCACAGAGACGAATTTATTATTTTGTTTTTATTTACCAAGACCTAATATTTTTGCTATTTTGTTACTTCTTTCTTTATTCACACTCTCTGATATTTTATGTTTGTCAGAGAATTCATTTAACCAGTTAAAAAGTTCTTTCATCAGAGTGAATGACTGTTTTCCATCTGGTTCTATTAAGAATCCACTTTTATCAGGATTTGGACCTAAAATACTTATATCGACTGAACAAAGGTGTAAAACTGTAAGTCCAGTCATTTGTGAAATTTCTTCATCCATATTTAGGAAATATCCCCAATATTTAAAGGCAGGCAAAACTTTTTTAGCCCATTTTCTAACTTCTTCTATCTGATAAAGTTCTCTTTGGTCTTCTTCATAACCAAAAATTACAAATGATATTTTTCCTTTACATTTTTTTATCATTTCATCTGATGACGTAATTCTTTTTAGCAGAGTTTCAAATCCAGAAAAATTAAGGTCTATTATTTCTTCTTTATTTATACCTAAAAGCATCAATCCACTTTCTTTCATTTGTTTATCCATTTCCCACTGATGCTCAAGTTGTGGTAAATAGTCAATTTCAAAACCTGAAAGAGCTTGTAAAATGTTTTTATGACTTTTGTTTAAAAATTGATTTTCATCAATATTGGTTGTCCAACCGCTCTGTGTACTTGTAATTCTATCAGTATCAAATTCAGTCCAAAAAGCTTTGTTTTTATCTAAATCAACAATAACTATTAAAACAGGATTTTCTACATTTAAGTAATAATTTAAATGTTTAATTTCTCCATTATATTTCCAACCACTACTTGTAGATTGATTGAAATAACTACTACCTGTTTTAATTTGAATAGCTATTGATTTACCTGTTATATAATTTTTATCATTTACAATATCAATGTAGCCATCAATCCCAAAATCGTGTTCTAAAGGTGTTGGTCGAAATATCCAACCAAATTCATTTTCAATTAATTTTTTTACAAGAGTTACTCCCTTTTCTGCAGTTAATCTATTTGGATTATATTTTGGAAATTTATGTTTCATAGAATGTTGCACAACGTTTGAATTATGGTTAGTGCGGATTAAAAGTAATGAAACTTTCGATAATGCACATAGCCAAAACTTTTTATTTTGTTATTATCTTTTTTCTTCTTAATAGCCAAATCAAAAGATTTGGCGGACTTGATTAAAAGTGCTACACTTTATTTTAAGCACAAAAAATCGTATTAATTATAGCTTTTGTTGTGTGCAGTTTTTAGATTCTCTTTTTCTGTGTTGGTTCCTAAATCTTAATAAAAAAAGGCTAAATAATGTTTTTATAAATACCAAGCACCTTCTAATTTTTCAACTCGTCTTTTAAGTTTTATTTTAACTTTACGGTAACTCTGTAGTGCAATTATTGCTTCTGTTTCATTATAATCAATACCTAATACAATTGTAAAATCAGTAGTGTACGGAATAGTTATCATATCATCAATGTTAACTTCACTCGCTAATATTCTTTTAATTGCTTTGTCACCATTTTCAGTTTTAAACTTAGACATAACGTACTCATTACAACTATTACATTTGTAATTTACAAGTTCTTCATCTTTTTTATATTTCTCACAGTCTGTGCAATAGTTATTTGTTTTCATATTCTTGTTATTTGTTTTCAGTAGGAGTGGTGTTATTTATCTCAGGTTGTTCTGTTTTTTTGACTTCAATTTGTGTGTTGTTTTTGTTGTACCAGTTTTTAATTTTTGGAGAAACCCAAATACCTAATATGAAAATCAAAACTCCTGCAGTTAAGTTAATAAAGAAAGAGATGATTCTTTCCGCTATTTTTCCTTTTCCAACTGTTTTTTCTAATTGATTTAGAAGAGGTTGTATTTTTTCTTCTTCAATTTCAGTGAGTTTAGAGTATTCTTCATATTTTTCTTTCAAGTCTTTAACTTTTTCAGTTCTCTCGATTAAATCATTTTCCAAATCACTAATCAATTCAGAAGTGTCTTTTAAAGAAATGTATGCTTTTTCAATCTTTTCATTTATTGATTTTTTTCCTTGTTTTAGGTCTACAAATATGTCATAAATTTCAGGGCCAGGAATTAAAGGAATAGTCCTTAAAATCATTCGAGTTATATTTCTTTCAGCTTTCTTTGGTATTCCTAATTTCATTTAGATATTTAGTTCTTGTAATTGCACACAACGCCCAATGTATGAAACGTAGCGTTTGTTAAATGTACAAACTATCGTTCAGCACTGAGTCGTATTTTTATATTTTGTTTTTAACTTTTTTAATTTAAACATTTGGCGGTACTTTCTACTATGCACAAAACTCGAAATTTAGAACGAAATAGTTATGTTTTATACAAGTTGTTGTATGCAGTACTTCTTTATTCATCTTTCCAATTATCAATTAATGACATAGTTTTGTTGTCTGGTTCAGATTCTTTTGCGATTCGCCCAATATCAATCATTACTGGTACTTGTGCAGAAAGACCTGCTAAAATGCAAGTTCCCGTTGGTATAATAGGTAGTGATTCAAAAGACAACTTGTCTAAATAAGAAACAGTTCTTTCGACTGCTTTTATATCATTGTTGTTAATTAATCTATGTAAAAAGAAATTGTGAAGTTGTGAAATAATAGTTGCAGAAATATCTGAAGGACGTTGACTTGCAATGGTTAAAAATGTTCCAAATTTTCTTCCTTCTTTAATTATTTCTTCAAATGTTTCTAATCTGTAATCTTTCCAAGTTTCACTTTCTCTTTGAGATGTAGTTGATAAAATATTATGAGCTTCATCAATAATAATATTCAGATACTTTTCTTTTACATTTTCCTCTTTTTTCTTTTCATAAAGTTGTTTACAAATTAAAAGAGGAAGCATTTTCCTCATTTGAATATTTACATCTCTTAATGAGACTATAGAGATATTCAAAGTAGGAATTTCGTTGCTAATTACTATAACTTTTCTTAAATCATTTATTCTCGGTGGAGTTCTTTTCAATAATGGAGATAAGTGTTCAATATTTGAAAATCCATTTATAATTTCGTGATGAAATTGAAGAATTATTCTAAGTCTTATTTTCAATAAAGAATCGTTTTGAATTTCATCAAAAGTAATAGTAGATAATAAGTCCTCTAAATATCTAAGAACATCAGTTTTATTATAATTGTTTGGCTCTATGTAAAATCCGTTTGTAGTTGAATTAAAATGTAAATTTTGACGTATCTGACTTAATGTTTCCCAAATATTACTATTGGTTAGGCAGTCTCCTAAATGTGAAAGAAAATCTATTATAATAGCAATATTTAAATTATCATCTTCTTTATCAATTATTTTATAAATTGATGATTTAATAAAGTCCAAAAGGTCTTCATTATTGATTAGTTGTTCTTCTAAAAATGTACTTTCTAATGCTCTTTTTAAAAACGGTTTTTGCGTTTTTTCGGTGGCCTCTAATACTAATGCCCAAAAATTATAATCTGATATTAAGTCTTTAGAAATTGGGAATTTATCTTTTTCAATTCGTGTATTTAAGGAATAAATGTTTTTATGAGCTTTATCTATTATAACATTGTCATTAATGTACTCTCCATTAAAATCTATAAAAAAGAATTCAGCATTCTCTTTAAATTTAGAGTTTCCAATATATTTTAAAAATAGTTCACGATAAATTTTTGCAAGTGTATAGGATTTTCCACTTCCTGTATTTCCAAATATTCCTATGTGACTTGCAAAAAGGTCATTAACTCCAACTTTAATTTCTTGATTGTTTTCTTGAGTTAAAGTACCTAATGTTAATGGGTCATCTTCTTTTTTAACAAAATTGTGTACATCTTCAAATTCTTGTAAGTCTAAAAGATAACATTCATTGTTAATCAAAGGAAGTTCTTTAATTCCTCTTTCAAATCCTCTTTTACTAAAGAAACCTAATAATGAAATCTGTAATACTCGCTTTATTTTCTGTCGTTCACTTGTATAGTTTTTATTGACGAATTTTTTATCTTCAATTATAAATTCGCCTTCAACTTTACCAATGATTTTAGTAAAGCCTTTTGTTATTTTAACATAACCATTTACTGAAATATTCCTTAAAAGTTTCCCTTGATAAAGTAAGTGTGCTCCATTTTTTGATTTATCAACTTCAATTTTAATTGTTCGACCTTCTACAGAAGTTACTTTACCAATTTTAAAAATTGAATCTTTTTGTAAAATTTCTTTCATATAATCTTAGTTTAAAACTATATCTTCTAACAAAGGCAAAAGTAAATATTCGTTGAATTTTCTTAAGTTAAAACCATCTTCTGGATTTATAAATTCAACATTTGGGAAACTATTAATATCAATTTTGTCGTTTTTAAAATTGTCAATTATATCATTAGCAGATTTGGTATAAGAAACTATGAAAATTTTTAATGTTGGATTTGATTTAATTGCACGAATTGTAATTTCTCGAATGTGTTCATCTGCCATTGAGAAGCCCATTACAAAAAGTGCTGAATTTTCTTTTTCTAGTTCATTCGCATAAAGCCTTAACATCTCATAATAATTTTTATTAAAAGTTGTGTCTTTAAACTTGTCTTTTGTAGGATTTACTATTTGAAGTTTTTCATAAGATTTTATAAAATCAGTAACAATTGGGATGGGAGCTATTTTAGTGACTTCATCTACAATTTCATTAATTGTTAAATTTCTCGTGTCAGTAGTCCTCTTATTATCATTCAGTGTTTTAACGTCTACTAAAGATATTTTACTTATTTCTTCAGTAACTTCTTTTAAAATATTAAGGCTTGAGAAATTTATATTTCCTTTATTCATTTCCCAAGTAACAGAACCGTGAATTTTCAACAAGTTAAAAACTGGTATTTCTGAAATGTTGTCGTAATGCAAACTTTTTTGATAGAAAGATTTTTTAAAATTACTTAAGCTAAATTTTTTATTGAAAACCCCATTAAATCCGTCATTGAATTGTAAGTCTAAATCTTCTAGTAGCTTTTCTATGAATATATCAATGTTGGTAGTAAATAAATTTATCTGCTTATTTATAGTATTACTTCTCCTTTCATATAGAATATGATTGAGTGTCTTAAAAAAATCTTTATAGGCCTTGTATGTGTTATTTAGTTTCTCTTCCGCTGTTGTTTCATTTGTCTCAAACTCATCAATATCAATTTGTGCATTTTTGATGTCAATATTGGCTTTCATAGCAATTTCAAAATATGCTTTGTAGAGGGTTGCTTTTACAAGAAAATAATTATCATCTGTAACTGATTTTGAAAGTCTCAAATCTTCAAGTCCTTCAAGCCAAGTTTCAATGTTGCCTAATGTTCCAAAAAAAGGAGTTGACAGTCCCGAACCAATTAAGAAATTTATATTACAATCTTGAAATATGTTTTTTTGATGATTTAATTCTTTTTCGTCCATTCAGTTTTTTTTTGAATTGCATACAACAACCGAATAAGTGTACAGGTACACATACTCGCATTATGTTTTTGTTTATTCTTGTTTAGTATTCCTAATGAAATCAAGTGTAATTCCGTTTGTAAACGTTTGTAAATATTTACAAGTGGTACTTTAGTTCATAGGGTACAACACAAATATACCTATTTAAAATTAGTAATTGGAGTAGGGTGAACTGATTTTTGTTATGTTTACAATAAAGGGTCAAAAGACCCTTTATATTGATTTGTCTATAATCTAAATTAATACTTAGAATTCTGTATTGTTGTATTCAAGCTTTAGTCTAAGAGACGTTCCAATAACAATTTAGAATCTAGTTATAATTAGTTCATTTTGGTTACCATAATATACTTAGCATCATACGGTTCTGAAATTTTTCGAATGGCATCTCTGGCAGTTGTGAAATCAGATTTGAAAAAACTGTTAGTTGACGAACACTAAAGAAAAATAGAAGAGTGATAAATAGGTGTCCCGATAAAATACTTACGGACTAGGCGTTAAAGTTATTCCAGTGGAAAGTTACAACTTTATAAATAAACTTATCACTACGACAGAATTTAATAAAGAATAGTAGTGATGAAATACTTGAGATAACATTCTTATTTTAATATTTTCTAATGTAATTGGTGGCTCTATTCCAATTTACTTTGCAAGTTTACCACTTTTCGAAATACTATTACATCTGAAATAGTGGCTGTGCGGTAAGTATTTCACAACTCATAATTTGCTAGTTAAGCAATTTAGTGTTAACTTACTCTATACCTTACATTTATATTTGTAATAAACAAAATAACCATTCACTATGAAAACACTATTACTATTCGGAGCGATTGCTCTATCGGTTAATGCACTTGGACAGAATGTTAACATTCCAGATGCTAGTTTTAAAGCATACTTAGTTGGAGAACCAGCAATTAATACTAATGGTGATGCTGAAATTCAAGTGACTGAAGCAACTGCTTTTG
>Ga0105354_1002774_pt1 | contig 10335 bp, 6 predicted proteins | sample GOMGulsemesocosm_FD_83658 | JGI IMG/M metagenome (GOLD analysis project Ga0105354, IMG submission 83658) | Methane-oxidizing microbial communities from mesocosms in the Gulf of Mexico - GOM9B Gulf of Mexico | ecosystem: Environmental > Aquatic > Marine > Cold seeps | place: USA: Gulf of America...
CCAACTTCGGGGCAAATTGATATTATAGGTAATACTCATGCATTAGTAGTATTGAACCCAGCAATTTTTGCAAGTAGATTTTTAGGACCACTTTCTGGAAATTTAGGAGATCCAAATACAGAAAATTATGGAGGTCAAACTGGAACAACATCTTATCTTTTTGCGCCTTTAGGGATATCAGATAAAATACTTAGAGAAGTGAAATTATATCCAAATCCTACTAAAGGGGTGGTTTTTATAAAAGGAATCAATGATTTGCAATCAATAGAGTTGTTTACTATTACTGGACAACGAGTTAACTCTGCTAAAATTTCAATAGATAAAGTAGATATGAGTAATTTACAAACTGGTGTGTATTTTATGAAAATAACTTCAGCAAATGGAGTTGCAACAAAGAGAATAATGAAGCAATAAAACGTCAACTTAATTTATAATAAAAAAGCTCAATCGTAATGATTGAGCTTTTTTGGTTCAATAAAAACTTGTAAAAATCAAGTGTTCTTATAAACGAGTTAATACTCGATAATGGTTGTATAAAGGGCACTTAAATGCCCATTATACAATATTATATGTAGATGTTAATTCAAGTTTGGTTGTGGAGTCATCCTTAAATAAGGCTTAACTTCTGTATGTCCTTTAGGAAACAAGACGGGAATATCTTCACTTGTAACGGATGGTACAATTACACAATCATCACCATTATTCCAGTTAGCAGGTGTTGCAACTTTATGGTAAGCTGTTAACTGTAATGAATCAATTACTCTTAATAATTCATCAAAATTTCTACCTGTAGATGCAGGGTAAGTAATCATCAGTTTTACCTTTTTGTCCGATCCAATTACAAACACTGATCTAATAGTAAGTTTACTATCAGCATTAGGATGTATCATATCATACAGCATTGCTACTTTTTTGTCCTCATCAGCAATTATAGGGAAGTTAACAGTGGTGTTTTGTGTCTCATTAATGTCTTTTATCCATCCGTTATGTGAATCAAGACCATCAACACTTAAGGCAGCCACTTTGACACCCCTTTTATCAAACTCCGCTTTATACTTAGCAACAGTTCCTAACTCAGTAGTGCATACTGGAGTGTAGTCTGCTGGATGAGAAAATAATACTCCCCAATTATTGCCGAGCCAATTATGAAAATTAATTTCACCTTCTGTTGATTGTGCCGTAAAGTTTGGAGCTTCATCTCCTAGTCTAATTGTACTCATCTTTTTAATTTTATTTAATTTATGGTTATTGTTTTCAAGTTTGAATATAGCATTTAGCTCGTATATTTTTATACTTTATAAATATACTAAACAAAATCAAAAATAGGAAGAATAGAAGCGTTTAGCTAGATATAATTTTAATTGATATCGGACCATAAAGAAATACTCTTCTATTTTTTCTTCTTAGAACTAGAACAGTACTTAGGTTCAATAATTCGAGACCGTATTAAAAGCGAGTAAAAGAGATAAAGGAAAAATAATTTTTAATACAGTACCTATAAATAGTACGGGCATAAAATCCGTGGGTTTTTGTGTTATCACAAGCCATAAGTTTTTTATTTTGTCGTTCCATAAAAGCCGATTTTTAAATAACAAATATCTCTAAATAATTGAATTTGAGGCGAGTAATAGTTTTTTATATGACTTGAGAAAAGGAGAGGAGTATCATGTGTATGAAATGATTTAGTTAACTCGGATGTATGAAAAACCTGTGTATTGAAAGGTTTTTTTTATATGATGTATATACAATTAGCTGATAATTAAGCGTGTATTTATAATTGTCCAGTTTTTGTCCATCAATTTTACAAGCTAAGTTCTTGTATATAGCCTAGTTTTAGCCTATTATTTTAATAACTATTAAATATGATATTAACTAAAAGGCTAACTTTTCTACTATTTGTATTTTCGAATCTTATATTCTCACAAGTTGGAATAGGAACTACAACCCCAAAATCGAGTTTAGATATTGCGGTGCCTGACTCCTCAAACCCATCAAATACAGATGGATTGTTAATCCCTAGAATTAATGTTTTTCCAACAATAAACCCAACTATTACTCAACAAGGAATGTTGGTCTATTTATCTACACCAGTTGGTGTTAATCCTACTGGGTTTTATTATTGGAATAATCCAACAACTACATGGATAAATATAAGTGGTGTTGTTAAAACCTATATAGAGGACTCTGATGCGGACACTAAGATTCAAGTAGAAGAAAGTACAGATGAGGATATTATCCGTTTTGATATGGCAGGAACCGAATATTTCAGAATGGAATCGGGAAGATTAAAAACGATAAATACAGGAGGCTCTGTGATTATAGGTGAAAATGCAGGGTTAAATGATGATTTAACAGGTAGAAAAAATGTATATGTAGGAGATAGTGCTGGTAAAGATAATGTAAGAGGCTATGAAAATGTTGCTATAGGGGCAAGCGCATTAACTGCTGATACCGATGGATTTAATAATGTGGCTATAGGGACCAATGCATTATTATCTAGTATTGGAGGAGTCAATAATGTGGCCATAGGAAAAGATGCACTTTCGTCAACCATTGGAGGGCATGATAATGTTGCTATTGGTACCGATGCATTAAAAGGTAATACAGGAGATACTAACGTAGGTATCGGGCAATGGGCAGGAAGGAATAATACTGGATATAGAAACATATTTATAGGCCATGGAGCAGGTAATGGGAGTGGAAATGTTTCTAATAGACTTTTTATTGATATGGCTCCTTCATCTTTTCCATTAATCTACGGAGAATTTGATAATGAATTGTTGCGAATTTATGGGACATTGGATATTATGGGGCAATACCAATTTCCAACTGTAGATGGTACTTCTGGTCAAGCGTTAACTACTGATGGCTCAGGTAATGTTTCTTGGATGACTCCAGTTACTTCAACTGTACTACAAGATACAGATGGCGACACTAAAATACAGGTAGAAGAAAGTACTGATGAGGATATTATCAGGTTTGATATAGCTGGAGTAGAACATTGGAGTATGGTCGGTTCTCGATTAGAAGCGAATAATACAGGTAATTCGGTATTTATAGGAGAAGGTGCTGGTGCATCAGATGATTTAAGTAATAATAAGAACATATTTACGGGGTATCGAGCAGGTTATAGTACAACTACGGGAACAAATAATTTAGCTACTGGTCACCAAGCACTCTATACTAATTATACAGGAAACAACAATATAGCAATGGGCTATCAAGTATTATATGACAACGAGAATGGAAGTAATAATATTGGCTTAGGTAATGGTGCACTTTATGATAATAGAACGGGAGGGAATAATGTTGCAATGGGTTATCAAGCGCTAAACAATAACTCTACATCAAGTAATAATATTGCAATAGGATATCATCTTTATTTAATAACTATTGGCAAGGAAGTAATATTGCGATAGGAAAACAAAGCATGCATAATAATGAAGATGGTTCTCGAAATGTTGCGATTGGTATAGAAGCATTAAAAGATATTTGGGGTGGATGGTCCAATGTCGCTATTGGTTATCAAGCTGGAAAAAATGCTAATATGGCATCTTATAATGTTGCTGTTGGATACCAAGCAGCTTTCAAAAGTGATCGTGAAGATCATACGGTTGCAATTGGTTATCAAGCACTCTATAATAACACTACTGATTATAACACTGCTATAGGCTCTCGTGCCCTTTATTCCAATACCACAGGAACAAATAATGTTGCAATGGGCTATCAAGCAGGACAAGCTAGTTTAGGAACAGGAAGTATCTTTATTGGCTACCAAGCTGGACAAGCAGAAACAGTAGGAGAGCGTTTGTATATTGATAATTCTAATACTACAACACCACTTATCTATGGAGAATTTGATAATGATCTTTTACGCATAAATGCAACCTTAAATATAAATAACGCTTTTTCTTTCCCTACTACAGATGGTGTCAATGGTCAAGTAATGAGAACAGATGGAGCAGGGAACCTAAGTTGGTGGACAGCAATAGGTGATAACCTTGGAAATCATACTGCGACTACTAATATTGAACTGAATGGCAATTGGCTAAGTAATGATGGTGGAAATGAAGGTATTTATGTAGCTACAGATGGAGATGTAGGAATTGGTACAACTGCTCCAAATGCAGTATTAACACTAAAAACAACAGCTACAAATTTTAAGAGTGGATTACAATTAAGTAATGGAACAGCCGATTGGTATTTCTATCAAGATGCTAATCAAGGATTAAGGATTAGAGATGATGGTAGCGATCGTTTTACAATTAATGCTAGTGGGGATGTAGGAATTGGTACAATTGCTCCAGCCTATAAACTACATGTAAGCACCAACAGTGCTGCTAAACCAACAAGTGCAGTGTGGACTGTAACTTCTGACAGGCGCTTAAAAACTAATGTTTCAAACTTTGAAGAAGGCTTGAAATTAATTCAAAAGATAAACCCTGTTTGGTTTAATTATAATGGAAAAGCTGGTCTACCAACAGATGAAAGAGGTATTGGAACCATAGCACAAGAATTACAAAAGATAGCTCCTTATATGGTCAAAAATTGGATTTATGAAAATGAGGGGGGTGTAAAAGAAGAATATCTTGCTGTTGACTATGGAGCTTTAGATTTTGCTCTAGTCAATGCTGTTCAAGAACAACAACAAACCATTGTACAGCAAATAACTGCCCACAAATTGTTAAAAGAAAGAATCAAAAACCAGCATAAAGAGATAGTTGAAATGAAAACTCAAATGGAATTGATGATGCATGAAATAAACAAACTAAAAAATAATAAGAGCTTTCATTTACACTAGTTAGAGGGAGGGTTGTTCCCTTTTCCTATGAGTGATATCCCTATTATATGCTAAGAATATCACTGACAGGAAATCTACATTATCAGGATAATAACAATTATCATTTCATACTAAATCAATATAGGTTTTTTAAGATTATCTGCTAAGAGGATGTTTTAATTTTGCAATACAAAAAAGTTTAATTTTAATAAAACTTATGGGAAGTATAGGTAAGAATTCTTGGAACAAGTATCACATGAACATATGTTTTGGTGGTATCTGATTTAGAGTGAATTAAAATACAGGTTATGCATATAATATTTATTTATATACTAGCTTTGCTGTATGACTTACCAACATGTTTTTTTTGTATTATTTATTTCATTTTTTAGTTTTTCACAAGAGAAAGATTCAATAGCATCTATAATGTTACTGGAGTATCAAAAGGAACAGGCTGATTCATTAAAAATAAAAGCAATACTTCAATTATCAGAATACCATGTAGATAAAAATTTTAGTGAATCTAAAAAATTACTGAATGAAGCTTTTTTTCTTTTAGGAAAACCTGAAAACCTAAAATTAAAGTCTGAAAAGGCAATGGCCTACTTAGTACAAGGAATTATCAATAGAAGGACAGGTAATTATGTAGAAAGTATTAATAATTACATGAAATCAAAAGCTATTTATGAAGCATTAAACGATTCAATAAATATCTCAAGTCTTTTACACAATGTAGGTGTAGTGCATAGATATATGAAAGAGTATAGAAAATCTATCTCTTATTATAAAAAAGCGATTGAACTCAAAAGCCATATGTCTAACCAAACATATGAAATTGGGTGTAGTTATAACATGTTGGGAGTTTCTTATAAAAGAATTAAAAAAAGAGACTCTGCATTATGGTGTTATGAAAAAGCCATTAAATTGTTTACTGAAATAAAAAAGGAGAAAGATATTTATAGAGTTAAAGCTAATATTGGGGTATTATTCTCTGATCAAAAAAAATATGAACAAGCAATGGCTTTATATAAAGAAAGTCATATATATCATAAAAAAAATAAGAATATAGTTTCTATAGCGAATTCATATTACAACCTTTCTACGTTGTATAAGAGGTTAAATGAATATGAACTGTCCATGAAATATGCTGATAGTTCTATTATTCTTGCAACTAAAGAAGGACTGAAAGAACGAAGGTCGCTAGGTTTGCTAAGAAAAAGTTTTTTATTTAAGAAGTCAGGAGATTACCAACAAGCGTATGAATATTATAGAAAGTTTAACCGAGCGTCGGATTCAATACATAATATAGAAAATGTTAAAAAAATTCAGGAGTTAGAGCTTAATTACAAATTCAAGCAAGAAAAGTTAAAGGATAGTTTACAGTTTTCTTTAGAAAAAAGAGAAATACAATTAGTCGCGTATAATGAAGCTTCTAAGAAAAAAATATATTTCATTTTATTTATAATTACACTATTATTTGGAGCTGTTATTGCTTATTTAATTAAAAGACATTTTGAATACAAAAAGCGTCTATTGGAGCTAGAGAATAAAGAATTGTTAAATGAAAAAGAACAAATTAGGAGTGCTTTTGAAAAATTAAAATCTGCCAATAGCTTACATGATAAAGTTAAAGTAAAACAAGAATTGGTTAAATTAAAAATACTAACTAAAGAGGATTGGAATTATTTTAAAGAGAAATTTGAAGTGCTTCACCCGGGGTTTTTCGAATTATTAATACAAAGTGATTTTTCATTTACGAAATCTGAAGAACGTTTTTTAATACTTAAAAAATTAATACTTGAAACAGATGAAATTGCTAAAATTACGGGGGTTTCTAGTGAAAGTGTATTGAAAACACAATATAGACTTCGAAAAAAAATGGGAATTACTAAAGAGATTAATATTTTAGATTTTATAGGTAAATAATATCTAATTTATAAAGTTTATTATGCGTTTTTATTTCCATATACCTCTAGTTATTCTATCAATATTTTCTTTTGCACAAGAAAAAAATGCCTCGATTCTTAAATTAGAAAATCAATATAAGTTAGCTACTATTGATACTGTAAAAATTAACATTCTACTTGATATAGTCGAGTTAAAAATTACGGGAAATTTAGAGGAAGCGCAGCAAATTGCAGAAAAAGGGTTACTGTTTATTAATGAAAATAAAATTACTTCACATAAGTATAAAATAAAATTACTCAATCAGTTAGGGATAATTCATAGAAGAAAGGCATCATATCCTAACGCCATTTATTATTATTTGAAAGCTAAAGAAATTGCTATAAAAGAAAGAGATAACTTACTTATAGCAAAAACATATCATAATTTAGGGATGGTATATAGATATCAAAAAGAGTATGATAAGTCTATTTTAAATTACAAAATAGCTATTGAATTACGTGAAGAAGAGGGAGCCTACTCAAAAATAGCAAGTAGTTATAATATGATGGGAGTTTCATATCGAAAAATGAGAAACTTAGATTCTGCAATAATTTGTTATCAAAAAGCCAAAACAATTTATAAAAAAATAAAAGAAGAAAGAGGAATTTATAGGGTAAATAGTAATATTGCTACAATATTAGAGAAAAAAGGAGAAATAAAAAAGGCTCTTTCTATTCGCTTAGAGAATTTGAAGTATTATCAACAGCAGCAAAATACTCATTATATGAGTACTATTACTTATAATATAGCACATGATTATATAAAGTTAAATAGGAATGTAATTGCACTTAAATATTTAAATATATCATTAAAGTTAGCTACACAAAATGGATATAGAAATAGAATTGCTAAAGCATTTTTGAGGATAAGTCAGCTAGAGTATAAATTGGGTGAGTATAAAAGTGCTTACAATAGTTATAAAATGTATAATAGGTACTCGGATTCTATTTATAATATTAAGAATTATAAAAAAATTAACGCTCTAGAATTAGGATATAAATTTAAGCAGAAAAAAATATCCGATAGCCTATTATTTGGACAAGAAAAAAGACGTATACAGTTATTGTCAGATAGGGAATCTGAAAGTAAAAACTTGTACTTCATGTTATTATGTGTTACAATTGGTTTAAGCGCTAGTATTGTTTATTTAATAAAAAGGAATTTTAAATATAGGAGTCGACTACTTAAGTTAGAAAAGAAAGAATTGTTGTTAGAGAAAGAGGAAATAGAAATAGCTCTTTCAATATTAAAAAATAGTTCTAACACAGAAGATAGAATAGAGGCAAAACAAGAGTTAATAAAATTAAAAATTTTAACGGATGATGATTGGAATTATTTTAGAAATAAATTTGAGTTACTCTATCCTGATTTTTTAATACTGTTAAAAGAGGTAGAATTTAAATTCACTAAGTCAGAAGAGCGTTTTTTAATACTGAAAAAATTAAACATTGAAATAAAAGAGATTGCAAAGATAACGGGTGTTTCTAATGACAGTGTTTTAAAAACACAATATAGACTTCGAAAAAAAATATCCATTTCAAAAAGTGTTGATATTATTAATTTTATTGAAATCTCTAAGGAATTTAATTAGTTATAAAGATTGTCTAGTTTTTGTCCTGTTTAATCGAATGAGGTTTATTCAATATTTTGGTTAATTTGTGTAGTATAATTAATGCTGTAAAAATGAAGAGGATACCATTAGCTGTTTTAGTTTTATTAATATCATCTTTTAACTTTTTACAATCAAAAGAAGTTAATTTAGTAACAGAAGTTGTTTACCTAAAAAGTAATTACAAACAAAAACAGGTAAAAGATACTTTGCAGTTTTTTCAAATAAAAGGAGGAACACAATTTGAAACAAATAGAAATGCTACGAATGGAAAGTTATATTTGGGACTATTTATAACATCATTATTAGTAGGCATTATAATAGCTTATTTGATTAAAAAAAGGTGTGATTTGCTTAAGTTGGAAAACAAAAAATTATTACTAAAAAATGAACAAATTCGTAATACTTTAGAGAAACTAAGGTTAAGGATAGACTCTGAAGAAAAAGTAAAAGAAAAACATGATTTATTGGCATTAAAAATATTAACGGATGATGAATGGGGTAATTTTAGGAAAAAATTTGAACTACTTTATCCAAGTTATGTTACCCTTTTACAAGATTCTAAATTTCATTTTACAAAATCTGAGAAACGCTTCTTAATTTTAAAGAAATTAGGTTTAGATTCAAAAGTAATTGCTGATATGATTGGGATTTCGAATGACAGTGTTTTAAAAACTCAGTATCGTATACGTAAAAAAATAGCAACTCCAAAAGGAACTGCTGTCATAACTTATTTAGAGAAACTGGCTGTCAGTTAGCTATTTATTGAAACTGTCCAGTTTTTGTCCAGTGTGTTTAGTAAACAAATGTTATTACTTTTACTTTATTTGCCAGCCATAACTAATACAACAAAAAAATGAAAAAAGTACTACTCACTATTTTACTTTCAATGACGTATTTTATTAGCTTCTCACAATCTTGTGCTTCTTTAATGAAACCTATTTCATTAGAAAATAGAATTTCTGAAGCCACTTTAATTGTAGAAGCAGAAGTGGTTTCTCAAGAAAGTTATTGGGATACGCAACATCATAATATTTATACCATACATAAATTGAAAGTGTATAAAAATGCTAAAGGAACATCTAGTGGTATTATGTATGTAGAAACCTTAGGGGGGAATATTGGGGATGAAATACAAACGACTTCAAGTGCTGCTAAGCTAAGAATAGGAAATCAAGGGATATTTTTTTTAAAGAGTTCAAATCATTCTTTTCCAATTGCATACACTACTTATAAAATGGTTGCTGCTGCACAAGGTTTTATTAAATATGATAAGGTAGATAATACAGCTGCTGATGTTTTTAACAAATATACTTCTGTCGAAAATGATGTGTATGCTCGGTTAGAGCAAACTATCAATAGAAGTATACAATTTGTTCAGCAAAGAGCTAGTGTTCCTCTTGCCAATATAGTTTTAGCAACACCAATAATATCAAATTTTACTCCTTCTACGATCACAGCCGGAACAAAAAGTATATTGACAATTAATGGTAGTAATTTTGGTACTAACATGGGAGAAGTTAGTTTCAAATATGCTAGTGATGGAGGAGCTAGTTATGTAGCAGCAGAGGATTCTCAGATTGTTTCTTGGGGTGATACAGTGATAGCTGTAGAAGTCCCTTCTTTTGCAGGAAATGGAACTATAAGGGTAACCAATTCAACTACTGAAACAGGTACAAGTACAAACAGTTTAACTATTCCATATAGCCATATAAATGCTACTGGAAGCGGAAATGCATATCCAACTACATTACAAAATGATAATGGTAACGGCGGGTTCACGTTTGAATACCATACCGATTTCAACTCTAGTTCCGCAAAACAATATTTTGAACAAACTTTTGGAGTATGGAATTGTCAGTCAGGAGTAAACTTTACTTTTGGTGCTACTACAACAACCGATGTTACAGCTGATGACGGAATTAATATAGTCCGTTTTGATAACGGGGCAGAATTAGCTTCAGGAGTATTAGGACAAGTTACCACACGTTTTTTAGGA
>Ga0105354_1002782_pt1 | contig 10319 bp, 9 predicted proteins | sample GOMGulsemesocosm_FD_83658 | JGI IMG/M metagenome (GOLD analysis project Ga0105354, IMG submission 83658) | Methane-oxidizing microbial communities from mesocosms in the Gulf of Mexico - GOM9B Gulf of Mexico | ecosystem: Environmental > Aquatic > Marine > Cold seeps | place: USA: Gulf of America...
AAAAGTATAGAAATTATAGCTTTGGAACAGTAAAGCTCACAAAAATTGAGCTTGTTTTCAATAATTGGTATCAGAATTTATCGATAACCGAAAAGTTAGCTAATTATTCAATTTAGAAAGGGTGGAAAGCGTCTAGTGATAATGGTTGAATAACCGCTTTTGGCACTCAACGGTCTGACAGCGTTTGCAATGGACGCAATAATTAACGTCTTGCTGAGAAAATAACCCTGTAACCTTCAAATGACTGCTGTGGTGGCTTAGTTCTCTGTCATGACCAAGATAGATTGAACACTCTAAACAGCTTAAATATCTATTGATGCTAACGTCCGCTATTGTATCAGAGAAGACCATTTTAGCGCAGATTGAGGATGTTAAAAAAGGTCTCGAATGTGGCAGCCATTGACCTTAGAAAAATAAACACTGGTAGTTTTTCCCCCACCAAAAGGTAACGTCAAAAAAGTGCGCTTAGCGGAATAAAAGTAGTCAAAATATCAAGTGTCAGCTTTCATATCATACAGCAGACATAAATTTATTAGTTCTATCTCACTTTGGTGCACAAACCGAGATAGATTTTACTGGCATTTTAAATAAACCTTAATCTGTGAAAAAGTTTAACGATTACGTATGTAGTGACTTTGGTTGATAGAACTAATTAATTGCTCTGATTTAATGCAAGTGAAATTCAATGGTATCTCTAATTCTCCAAACAACGGTATACCACCACCTAAAAGGATTGGTATTGTCGTAATAATTATTTCATCAATTAAGTCTTCTTTTAAAAAGTTTTGAATAGTGATACCTCCATCTATGTATAGATTATTAAATCCTTTACGGTTTAGATCATAAACAATTGTTTTTAAGTCGCCTTTTACCAAAAATAATTTACCATCATAGCTTTTGGGGACTGACGTCATTGAGCTACTCAATACAAATACGGGCTTATTATAAGGCCAATCGCAATCCATACTAATTACTAAATCTAGAGTATTCCTTCCGATAACCAGCGCATCTATTTTATTTATATGAGAGTTATATCCCAAATCTGAATTTTCAGTATTTGAAATTGAATGTAACCAATCGATCTTATTATTTTTGTCGGCAATGTAACCGTCTAAACTTGTTGCTATATAAACTATATTAGTCATATCTAACCTCATCTATTGACTCTTATACTTAATGATATATTCTACACTGTAGAATATATCATTAAGTATAAGAGTTCTATTAAATGAAAGTCAACGAAAAAAAAAGAGGTAGACCCGCAAAAAATCAGGGTTTATTAGGAAAGAAGCAGATCATAAGTGCTGCAAAACTATTAATGGAGCAGACAGGGAAAATCCCTAGTATTAGAGGATTATCAACAGAATTAAAAGTTGATGCGATGGCAATTTATTATTATTTTAAAAATAAAAATGAATTATTGGAGGAAATTTCCACATCCCTAATTTCTGATATTTATTATCCTAAAAAATCGGACAAATGGCAGTCTGAGCTACTTAAATTAAGTAAAAGTTACCTGTTGTCATTAGAGCGATACAAAGGATTGCTTGAGATATTATTAACCATGGAATCCAATAGTCCTGTTGAGATTTTTATCAGTCGGTTTAAGTCTATAACTTACACACTGAAATTATCTCCTGACGACGAAAATACACTATTAAGTTTACTTGTAGACTATATCCATGGTTTTTCATTAGCTCAAAGCTGTGATAAAAAACAGATGTTGAAAATTGATGACATAGATAAACCATTTGCACTCATCTGTAGAACTATAGCGATTCAATAGCACAAAAAATATATGCCAAGTGAAATTTAGGACGTTATTATTTCCCTTGTACCAACTCTATTTAATACTCGAATTGTAAGGTATACAAAATGATACCTCCCATAGTTACAAAATATAGTCCTTTAGCTAGATATCTACACTGGAGTATGGCTTTGCTCATAGCTGTGCAGTTCTTAACAATATTCTATGTATTAGTTCAGGGATAATCTGACCCTAAAATCCTTGTTATGATTCAAGCACATCACGCAAGTGGAATGTTGATATTTGTACTTCTCATTATGAGAGTCGCTGTAAGATACCTTTCACATCCACCAACATTGTCGTTGGATGATTTTACTATAGTCGAAAGGAATATGGCTAAAATTGGACATATCACACTTTACACATTGATATTTATCATGCCAGTAAGTGGCTATATCATTATGGATACGAGCTTATATGGAGCACATTTTTACGCATACAGCATGCCCGATATTTTGTCCGTTGAAGAATCAACAATGAATTATGCTATATCTATGCATTGGTTAGGGGCTTGGGTAACAGGTTTGTGCATACTTGGTCATTTTTCTATGGCCATTTTTCACCGTCGAAAAATCCCTAACTTTATTAACAGAATGATTTGAACACAGCGCTGCCTTTGTTCAAATATTTAGATAAACTAAAGTGTCTGAGTACATTTTATTTTTAAGTGTATTAGGTGGTTATGATTTACTGTTTTAATTCCAAATAAAATTTAACTTCTTGATACTTTGTCCTCCCAACTGGAATTTCTACTCCTGAGTTAAGTTTGACCGCATATTGGCTACCAGGCTGTATCAGTAACTTATTAACGTTATTCATGTTGACTACGTAGGATCTATGCACTCTCAAAAAATTTTCTGGCAAAAGTTGCATTATTTTTTCGATACTTTTTGAATGTAATGCAGACATTTCAATCTGATTTACTAAATGTATTAAACTGTAATGCCCATCGGCTTGTATATGTGAAATATCAGGTAAAGCGATTAACTCAATAACACCTAACTTTTTAATGCTTAGGTATCTACAACCGTAATAGTTTCGTTGAGATTTATCCAATATTCGGTCAAAAGCTTTGCTAAGACGCTCTATTGTAAATGGCTTAGCGACAAAATCTAGTACGCCATATTGAAATGCATCAATAGCTTTTTCTGCATAGGCTGAAATGATTATTGTATGGTATCCTGCGGCTACGTTGTTTTTTAATAAATCAAAGCCATTACGACCTTTCAAATTCAAATCTAGTAATAATAAATCTATAGAATTTTCAGCTAAATAAAGCTCTGCATCATCTATATCGGTGAAACACTGTATTTTTGGCTGTTGCAATCTTAATATCTCTAAGGTTAATCGTTTTGTTCGCTGTAACACTAGAGGCTCATCTTCTACGATAACAATATTCATTACGGATCCACTTCATTAATATTTATAATTAAGATAAAAACGAGAATTTAGATACCCAATATTGGGACTCTTCATAACTTTCAAATGAACAGCTATGTGCTTTTTTTGTTTTGGTGTTGACTCGCTCAAATTCAGCTAATCTAGCTTTTATATACTTTTCACCTAACCCCGTTCCTTGGTGATCAATTTTTTTCTCAATGGGGGTTTTTAGTACCAAATTTATGTTCCCGTTGGTATTTGTCACCGTTAGCTGAAACGATCGATTAGAAGATATTTCATTGTGCGTGAAGCAATTTTCAATTTGACTATGCAATATTGTGGGCGGAATAAATATATCTTCCGTTTTGCCATTAACTTTTAACTGATATGACTGCTGATAACGTACTGACATAATAGCTAAGTGCTTATTACACAGTATAATTTCTTCAGATAATCCTATTATATTTTGAGAGCTCTGCGTGGTCAGTTGTCTAAATTCATCACTCAATACACTGATAAATTCGACAGCTTTTTTAGGTTTTACTTCAATAAGCTCCATTAGTTGAGTTAAACAATTCATCAGAAAATGTGGCTGCATGTTACGTCTTAGTAGCTCTGTTTTTACTCTTTCAGCTTTTAATGCTTCAACTTTATTGCTGTGCATTTCTTTAATTAAAGAGACCAACATTGTCATTACGATAAATATAAATACCAAGCTAAAACCAAATTCATTAAAATAGTCAGGAATAAAATATAAAAAAGATAAGCTCAATAAAAGAATGATGACATTGAAATGACCTTTCTTTAAGTGGAATGCACTAAAAGCGTTTATAACTAATGCCGAGAATAAAGCGCCACTAAATAGGAATGTACTGGCTTGATCATAGCTTATGGCGATAAAACTTAAGCCTATTAGCCCTAAAGTAATAAAAATTGTGCAGAGCCATTTATGCGGGAAACGATAATTTAAAAGGTAAAAGAACGGCAAAAGCCAACTGGTTAAAAATGTTAGAGAGTAAATTGTTGATAACCTAAAAATATGCCAATCGTAAGTATAATCTAGCCAAAACTTAGCTTGCTCAATAACTAATATCAATGATGAAGATAAGCAAAACATACTAAATGCTAGGTAGGATATTTCTTTTTGATATAACCAGTAAAAAAGTTGAAAAATTATCGCCAATATTAAAGAAATACCAATAAAAATTGCACTTAATATACTTAATATTAATATTTTTGAGTGAAGGTCTCGTTCATTAACTAACAATAAAATATAACCAATAGTGTTTAGTTTTTTACTTAAATTAAACGTTGATATTTCTCCGCTGAGTAGATGTTTTCCATCAAAAATTAAGGGTTCAGGTAAGCTTACTAACGTTTTAACTATACCAGGTACTTCAGTATCAATGGATGTTCCTACTTTACCATTTTGGCTTATTAAATTTTCATCCCAGTAGAATGATGAAGAACCTAGCATGCCGACTAATAAAGAAGGAGGGCTTGTCATTAATGAGTTGTCGATGTTGACCCATGTTCTTATACAAAAATGCTTATATTGAGGGATTTGGTCGAATGTTATTTTCTTCCAATGATTGTCCTTCGTAACAATTAGATGACAATTTAGTTCATCGCCTTGTTTAATTATTTTTATACTTACCTCATTAAATTTGTTTTTAATACCAGTATTAAGAATGCTTTCACTATTCACAGCTAACACACACATAGATAGAAAAGGTATCAAGAAGATTAACTTTTTTATATATCTAACAAACATGTTTATTCCTAACTTGATAGTGGAAATCAATTTTCATTAACCCATCTTACGTTATCAACCAATAAGTAAAAAGTTGTTCATGAAGAATATGAGCAGTTGGTGAATTACCAACAAAGCATCATTTTAATATCGGCATAATAGTGAAGATAGAAGACAGTTCAGCTTTCCTGAGTAATAGAATTGTTTGGTTTGACACTGTAAAGGAATAAATGATGGTTAATTTTTTTAAATGGCTTGGGTTAACGATAAGTTTGATGGTTTTTTGGTTTGTGGTAAATGTTGTTAGTACAACGGGGGGGTGGTTTACAAGTCCTGTTGTTGCAGCTAAAGATTCTGATGCCTTTATAAGTTATATGAAAGAGTCAATTAAGAATGAATCAAAAGGTAATGCCGTGATGTTACTTATTGAAGAAGGTAAGGTTATTAGTGAATTCGGTATATCAAAAGGAGTACCAGTTCATGGTGATACTGTTTTTGGAGTTGCTTCCTTGAGTAAGTGGGTTACTGCGGTTGGAGTCATGAAGTTAGTGGAAATTGGAAGGATAGATTTAGATAAGCCTGTCTCTTCTTATCTCACTAAATGGACATTACCTCAAAGCGACTTTGATAATGACGAAGTGACGATAAGACGCTTACTCAGTCATACCGCCGGAATAACTGACGGTCTCGGTCATAATGGCTTTGAAACAAGAGCGGAAATACAGCCACTTATTGAGCACTTATCACTGGCTAAAGATGCAGATGAAGGTGTTAATGGTCGAGTACATGTTGGTATAAAGCCTGGTAGTCAATTTGTATACTCTGGAGGAAGTTATAACCTATTGCAGCTCATCGTTGAAGAAGTTACAAATATGTCATTTGAGTCTTACATGTCAGAGTCTATTTTTGTTCCGCTAGGAATGGATAGCACCACTTATAGACAGGAAGATGTTAAACAGTTAGCTCAGTATTTCGTCGACAAAGATAATACAAGGTCATATCCTTTTTATACTTCACTTGCTGCAACAGGTCTTTATAGTTCGGCCAATGATTTAGCTAAATTTGTTTCAATGCAAGTGCCAGAAAATTTAAAAAGTAGTCAAGATTATAGTTTACTATCAAAAAGATCGTTAAAAGAAATGCGTATGCCTCAAGCTTCAAAAATGGGTCTACATATATGGGGACTGGGTACAATGCTGTTCACGAGTAATAACGATTACGATTACATTATTGGTCATGGTGGTCTATCGCCATCACTTAATTCAACAGTAAGGTTAAACCCCAAAAATGGTAACGCATTTATTTTATTGGAAACAGGAAATCGATTTTTAGCAGCAGACTCTGCAACTAAATGGACATTATGGGAAACAGGTAATCCTGATATATACATGCTAAAAAATATGATCCCACCAATGCTATTACGTGTATTAATCGGCTGTGTACTGATATTAATTGCCAGTTTAATCCTTGTGTGGCGTAAAAGAAGAGCACATAAATAACACTTAAACTATTAATTTCTGAGACTGATTAACAATGAGAGTTATATATTTACTGCTAATTGCAATATTTCTAAGTGGCTGTGCTGTTCCAAATATAGTGGCTGAGATTACAAACCAAGTTATAACAGGAAAAGAACAAGAGGAAGTACAGAAAAAGGCAGTCATAAATACAATGAACTAATATATTGATGCCATAAATTCCGACAACCGTAAGTTACTAGCAAAATTATCGAAGAATAATGCAATGAGTTATTTGGACTTCCCATACTTCACTAGATAGTTTGTAGTTCAGAAAGTATTTTTCAAAAAATCACTCTGACACATATTATGACGATGAAAGAAAATTCACATGTGCATTCGAGTGACATATTTGTTGACATTGATTCAACTGAGAGTATGATGACGATACGTCACTGACGTATCGTCATCATATTAAAAAGTAGAGAACATGACACCACCTAAATTACTCGATGAAGCCGCATTTAAGGAAAGAGAGATGCTGATTATTAACTCAGCCGTGTTGCTCATCCAGAAAAATGGTATAGAAAACCTGACGATGGACAAAGTGGTTGCACAAGTACCTTTCTCTAAGGGCACTGTCTATAAACACTTTATCGGCAAAGAAGACTTACTATTAGCTATCAGTAATTATTCTATGGAAGTGCTCTCCAATCTTTTCTTTCGAGCATACCAATTTAGAGGCTGTGCTCGGTCACGCATGCTGTTATTAAACTTCTCTTATCTCATATATGCGATGTTATATCCGGCTTTATTTCAATGTGTACTTTGTGCAAAGTCGCCTAATGTTGTTGGTAAATCTAGTGAGAAGCATATTAACGAAGGTGAGATGTTAGAAGTTAAGTTGATGACTTCTATTCACGGCATTGTTGAAGAAGGTCTAAACGATAACAGTTTATTACTGCCTTTAAATATGGATATTCAGCAATTATGCTTTAGTAATTGGTCTACGGCTTATGGGGCAATCTCACTACTTTCAGGGGAAGTTGATCAATGCAGTGGCAGAACAAGTTTAATTGTTGAACGCGAACTTTTTAATCTCAGTAATTTGTTATACGACGGCATGGGCTGGAAACCATTAACAAAAGACAGCAACCCTTGCTTAGAATTAAAAAGTGCTTTGGATGAATTATTTCCAGAAGAATTAGCAAAAATTAAAGCTAAAGGTCGTGAGCTAAACTTCGACAGCTTTAGTTAAACAAACACAAGTGAAAATGCGGTCTACAGCCGCTTTTTTTTGAACCATTAGGTGACGATTCGTCACCAAAGAACTCTTCTTCATAGAAGAAAAATATTAGAATATACGGAGCTTAACAATGAGAAATAAACTCTATAACTTTGTAGGTAAAAATCCATTTTGGGTAATACTTATTTGTCTCACTTTTACGGTATTAGCGGGAATGGGCGCTCAAAAGTTAGAATTTAAAAATGACTATCGAGTATTCTTTAGTGAAGAAAACCCGCAGTTAACAGCCTTTGAGTCGATGCAAAAAATATATGCTAAAAGCGATAACGTTTCTTTTGTTGTTGCCCCCAAAGACGGCAATGTATTTACGAAACAACATTTAAGCGCATTAAAAGGCTTAACCAAGGCAAGTTGGCAGGTACCTTATTCAACGCGTGTTGATTCAGTCACCAACTTTCAATATACCTATGCTGAAGAAGACGACATGATCGTTGAAGATTTAGTGATGTCGACTAAAGGCTTAACCAGCGATAAGCTTGAAAAAATTAAGCAAATTGCAATCAGTGAACCGCTACTGGTTAATAAAATTATCTCTACAACAGGTCATGTTTCAGTTGTTAATGTGACGGTTCAGCTACCAGGGATTGATCCTATGGTAGAAACGCCAGAAGTGGCTAAAAGTGTTAGAGCTATTCAAGCAAAATTTTTAGCAGAAAACCCAGAGATAGACATTTATTTATCAGGCATGATCATGATGAATACTTCATTCGGTGAGTCTTCAATTAGTGATGGTTCAACACTGATCCCACTGATGTTCCTAGTGGTTATTGTCACGATAGGTTTATTGTTGAGAACGATCACAGGCACAGTTTCTACCGTACTTATTATCATTATGAGTATTGCTACTACCATGGGACTCGCTGGTTGGTTAGGCTTTTATTTAACCGGGCCTTCATCATCAGCACCGACGATGATCATGACATTAGCGGTCGCAGATTGTATTCACATTTTAACCTCTATGTTTTACGAAATGCGTCAAGGCGCCGATAAACGTACGGCTATTGCACGCAGTATAAAAATTAACTTGCAGCCCATTTTCTTAACCAGTGTCACTACTGCAATCGGCTTTTTAAGCATGAACTTCTCTGATTCACCACCGTTTAGAGATTTAGGAAATTTAGTGGCTATTGGCGTTATGCTCGCGTTTGTATTTTCGGTTACCGTTTTTCCTGCACTGCTTACTGTATTGCCCGTACGTGTAAAAAAACAATCAGAAAAGAAAAAAGACATTATGGCAAAATTGGCTGACTTTGTTATTGCCAAACGTAAAGTCCTATTACCATTAACAAGCGTATTTATTATCGCCTCTGTGATGTTTATTCCTAATAATGAATTGAATGATGATTTTGTAAAATATTTCGATGAATCAGTACCTTACCGTGCAGCTACTGATTTTATGCAAGAAAACTTGTCTGGTATGATGGTTGTTGAAATATCAGTAAAAACGGGTCAATCAAGTGGCATAAATAATCCTAAGTATTTGCGTAGTGTCAGTGACTTTAGTGATTGGTTACGTGACCGTCCTGAAACAGATCATGTTAATACGATTACCGATACCTTAAAACGCCTGAATAAGAACATGCATGGTGATGATCCTAGTTGGTATAAATTACCAGATAGCCAAGAAATGTCTGCGCAATATCTATTATTGTATGAAATGTCACTGCCGTACGGCCTAGATTTAAACAATCAATTAGACGTTGATAAGTCGTCATCAAGAATCGTTGCGACCTTTAAAAACATGACCAGTAATGAACTGATTAATGTTGAACAAGAGATGATTGCGTGGTTCGCCAAACATGCACCACAGTATGAAGTTGACTTTGCTAGCCCAAGTTTAATGTTTGCCCATATTGGTCAACGTAATATTACTAGCATGCTCATTGGTACCGTTTTAGCGCTTATATTAATTTCAATTTTACTGGGAGTTGCACTAAAAAGTTGGCGCTTTGGCTTGATAAGCTTATTACCTAACTTAGCACCTGCCGCTATTGCTTTTGGCCTATGGGGCATACTAAGTGGGCAAGTGGGTTTAGGATTGTCAGTGGTAATTGGCATGACTTTAGGGATTGTTGTTGACGATACTGTGCATTTTTTAAGTAAGTACATACACGCAAGAAGAGAGAAGAATGCGACTGCTGAACAAGCTGTACATTATGCCTTTGATAATGTCGGTCGAGCTCTTTGGATAACTACCTTTGTCTTGGTCGCTGGTTTTACCGTACTGGCACAATCATCATTTAAAATGAATGCTGATATGGGCTTCTTAACGGCGCTTACTATTTTTATTGCACTTGTTGTCGACTTTTTATTCTTACCACCTTTGCTTATCTTGCTTGATAAAAGTAAGCATAAATCTAAAGAAAGTGCTGTTGTAGTTGCTGACGCAGCCATGCCAAAAGCTATTGAAGCACTTTAATTTAACACTACTGAAAAAGTAAGCTTATCAAGGGCATTTGTTTATTAAAGTGCTTGGTAAATTTAAAGATAAGCTTATCAATATATTAAAAGATTTTTATAAGGATTTTACATGTTCACTCAAAAAATATTAATGAGCGCCATTACTGCGCTTTGTTTAACACTTGTCTCAAATTCCTCTGCGGCTTTAACTATCGA
>Ga0105354_1002783_pt1 | contig 10316 bp, 7 predicted proteins | sample GOMGulsemesocosm_FD_83658 | JGI IMG/M metagenome (GOLD analysis project Ga0105354, IMG submission 83658) | Methane-oxidizing microbial communities from mesocosms in the Gulf of Mexico - GOM9B Gulf of Mexico | ecosystem: Environmental > Aquatic > Marine > Cold seeps | place: USA: Gulf of America...
ACAGTCGTATAAAAACACCTTAGAATTGAGTAAAAAATATCAACAGCTCGCACATCTTGATCCGCTAACTCAATTATCTAATCGCCGAGATGCGCTTCATATATTACAACGAGAACAAGCAAGGGCTATACGTAGCAAAGAGCCGTTATCGATAATTTTATGCGATGTTGATTACTTTAAGAAAATTAATGACCAATATGGCCATAATGCTGGTGATGTTGTTTTAATCGCTCTAGCAAAAATTTTTACTCGTAATATAAGGGAACAAGATTGTATTGCTCGTTGGGGTGGCGAAGAGTTCCTTTTTATTTTGCCGCAAACGATCGCCCAAAATGCCAATCAATTAGCAGAGAAAATTCAACAAGCACTGCACGGGCATTCTGTTGATTATGAGGGCGATAAAATTAACGTTACCGTGAGTATGGGCATTGAGCAGTTCAATGGTAGTAGTATTGATGAAGTGATCAACAATGCTGATAAGTATTTATATCAAGCAAAAAATGCCGGAAGAAATCAAATTTTTCCCAAATTATAAAATAATCAATTATTGAAAATAAAACTTCAAATAATAAAAAAGAGCTCCATTAGAGCTCTTTTTTATTTAAAAATTTTCGACAATTCAGTTATGCAATAAGGCGTTGAACTATATTTCTTTAATACGTACGCTACCGCCACTGGTTTTAAGTATTAGTTTTGGACCACCGCCATTGATAGTGCCTTCAATAGAACGTTTAGTGGTTTTGCCATTAACAGAAAACTCACTTGATGCACGGCCACCACTGGTTTTTGCATAAAGGTTTACTGCAACATCTTTAGCTAAATAAGCCGTAATAGAACCGCCAGAAGTTTTTACTTTACTATCTTGGGTTGGATTCTTCGGTAATTTAAGTTTAATACTACCACCACTAGTTTTTGCATCGATCTTTCCTATGATGTTGTCTAGATTTAAACTGCCACCTGAGGTCTTAATATCAACATCTCCATGCATGTTTTCTAAAGAGATTGAACCGCCTGATGTATAAGCATCAACTTCGCCTTTCAAGTTTTCTATTTCGATAGAGCCGCCGCTAGTATTAAGGTCGACATTATAACTCATTGGTAAAGTTACTTTATAAGTGACTCTTATTTGATTATTGCCGAAACCAAAGCCGCTACGATCAAAGTCACCTTTAATACTGACATCGTCTCCATTATTATCAAAACTAACGTCCATATCATCTTCATTTTTCCCGGAAATGGTCACTTCAACCAATACCGTTTCATTTGCGTGTGTTGCAATATCAATAGCACCAACATCGGTAGCTATTTTCAGTAACCCACCATTAGCAACAGTAAACTCTTTATTAATGGTTTCTGCTTGCAAGCTTCCAGCCATTAATACCAATGCTATCGGTGCGTATTTAAAAGTATTTTTTGTGCAGAACATAGTGCATCTCCATGTATTTTTATTAGAATTTTTAGCCATTGTTAAATGAGATACGGTAAACAAAGAAAAGGTTTAAATATGATTAAAATTATTTTAAACCTTTAAGCCATTCGCCTAAATAACCTACTTATTCATACCTAAGCGCTTTTATTGGATTTTTTCTTGCCACTTTAGCTGCATTGCTGGCGACTGTGCTCCAAGCAATAAGAAGTGATAACAAACCAACGCCTAAACATATAGGTATCAGCCAGAATGTAGCTATTCGATATGGAAAAGCTTCCAACCAAGTGAGCATAAGATAAGCAGCAATCGGCCAAGCAATTAAATTAGCTAATACAACTGGTTTAGAAAATTGCCAAATCAGTAAAGCGACAATGTCTTTAACATTAGCCCCCATCACTTTTCTAATTCCAATTTCTTTCGTTCTTCTTTCGACAGTAAAAGCAGATAAACCATATAAACCTAAACAAGCAATAACAATGGCAATTAGTGAGAATACCAAAAACAATTTAGCGGTGGTAAGTTCATCATGGTATTGCGCTGCCATCATTTCACTCAGAAACTGTAAGTTAATGGGTTGCATCGGCACATTATTCTTCCAGACACTTTCAATACGACTAATCAAAGAAGGAATATTCTTACTAGAAAATGAAATATTCGCCACACGAAAGCTCTGAGGATTGAGCGTATATGCCGAAGCTCGAACACCAAATTTAATTGAACGAAAATAAATATCAGGGATAACACCAATAATGGTTAAATGCTGTGTTCCTCGAATATCACTTGCCAACGTTTTGCCAATAGCTTCTTGTGCGCTACTAAAACCAAATTTTTTCAAGGCAGAGCTATTCAATACAACGCTTGCTTGACCTATTTCGCCTTCAGCCACTTGCTTGATGGTATCGGTGCCAAAGTTCTCATCAAATAAACGTCCCGCTAGCGGTTTTACTTGGTAGGCTTCGAAAAAACCATAACCCATATTATGATAATTAACTAAAGTAGCCTCATTCGCTAGACCATGAGCATGCGGCTCTAATAATTTATAATAATTATTATTTTCATTATCTTGCGATGGGGCTTCAGAAGAAAAAACCACACTACTTACTTCAGGTAAATTTAATAACTCTTGCTTTAGACTCGCAATGTTTTCACCTGCGCTTCGAATATTAAGTACTAGCTTGTTATCACTTTCATAGCCAACAGCCATGTTATTCGAGAAAATTGTTTGCCCATAAACCACCAAAGTGGATACCACTAAAATAATGGAAGTAGCGAATTGAAAGACCACCAACACACTCCTAAATTTTGTTGAGCTTTTCGACTCAATACTTTTACTCGATTTAAGAATTTGTCCGGGTAAAAAGCGTGATAAATATAATGCGGGATAAATGCCAGCACCAATACCAACACAAGTAGCGAGCCCTATTAATATCAATAATAAACTAGGTTCATCAAATAAATGTAAGCTTAATTCTTTACCTAAGACTTCATTATAAAAAGGCAATACTAATTCAACAGCAACCAAAGCAAACAACAATGACAGTAAAACCAAAGCAATAGCTTCGCTTAAAAATTGAATAGCAACTTGAGTTCTGCTTGCACCTAGTACCTTACGCATCGCGACTTCGCGTGCTCTTTTACTGGCTTTAGCTGTTGATAAGTTCATGAAATTGATACAAGCAATAAGTAAAACTAAACCCGCGACAATAATAAAAGTAGTGATCATCTTACCGTCGCCCATTGGCGTTAAATCTCCCATATTTCCAGCTTGATCTTTAGCATTTAAGTGTAAATCTGCTACAGGCATAATACGTAAATTAAGCAAATCAGTAACTTTTTTCCCCGTTTTTTTGTCACCTAAAAGATTAGAAAACAAGTCAATTAAAGGACTTTCATTGTTCATCCAAGTAGTAATGCGTTCTTCTAATTGCTGAGGGACAATACCCGGATTCAATTTAAAATAGGTGTAAACGTTCAGGCTATTCCAAGTATGCAACATGCCATCATTTTCACTAAATAAAGCTGGCTGTAAATAAATCACCATATCGGTATTCAAATGAGTAGCATCTGGTAAGTCTTTCATAACCCCTGTAATAGTTAGAGTTACAGTATTTCCTGCTACACAACATACGGTAAGCGTTTCTCCAATTACGTCGCTTTTGCCAAAATATTTGTAGGCGATTTCTTCGCTAATCACCAAATCCATAGGTTTAATAAAAGATGATTCTTTAGAGCCATGAATAAAAGGCAAATCAAAAAGGTTAAAAAAGCTACCATCAACCATGGTAAATTCTTCAGGAAAGACATTTTCATTTTGTCTTACTGTCATACCGAATTGAATAAAACGAACTCCACTTTCAATTTCATTTTTAGCATAATCACGAATAGCTTCCATCATGCTGCCAGCCGAACGCACCGTTTCAAAGGGCTCTTGGTTCGGCATTGTATAAGCCGTATGCATACGTACAAGTTGATGATGATCTTTAAGCCAAGTATCGAAACCAGACTCTTGGCGAACAAATAACATAATCAAAATACAACTCATCAAGCCAATGGCTAAACCGAATATATTAATAACTGAGAAAATACCGTTTTTAATAATATTGCGCCAAGCGGTTATAAGATAATTGCGAAACATAAACTTCTCCTTATTGGCGCTTAAGCCATTTTTTCGGCAACGCGAACACTTTCTGCTACTACATGACCATCAAATAAATTGATCGTTCGCCTTGCATAATCAGCATGTGCAGGGCTATGTGTCACCATTACAATAGTGGTACCTTCGTCGTTAAGTGCTTGCAACATTTCCATCACTTCTTGACCGTGTGCACTATCTAAATTCCCTGTGGGTTCATCGGCCAAAATCATTTTTTGATCGCCAACAACCGCTCTAGCCACAGCAACCCGTTGCTGCTGTCCGCCAGATAACTGACTCGGCAAATGCTTAGCACGATGGGCAATACCGACTTTATCCATAACTTTAATAACTTAGCTTTGCGCTCTGCTGCCGGGATTTTGTGATAAATTAACGCTAATTCAATATTTTCAGCAACGGTTAGTTCATCAATCAAATTAAAATTTTGAAAAATAAAACCAATACTTTGTTTACGAATAACAGACAACTGCTTTTCTGAATAACCCGCTACATTTTCACCATCAAAAATATAATCACCGCTGCTTGGTGAGTCCAACATGCCAATGGTATTAAGCAAAGTCGATTTACCACAACCCGATGGTCCCATAATGGCAACAAACTCCCCTTGAGCAATTTCAATATTTACATTGTTCAAGGCCGATGTTTCTACATCTTCGGTTTGATATACGCGCGTTAAATTATGTAGCTTTAGCATGGTAAGTTCCTTTGCCCTAATGAGCATTTAAATGTTTTAAGATGTATTTTGTCTATTTTTGACAATAAATTTTCGATATAAATAACAGCTAATAAATGCTGTTACTGGTAACTAATAATTCTTAATTAAAGTTAAGCCTTTGCATATTTTGGTAACTGCTATAAGGGCTAGTGACAACTTGCTCACCAATTTCAAGCCCTTCTACAACTTCAATAAATTGGTTGTTTCGCCGTCCTAGACGCACATTACGCTTCACTGCTTCACTGCCATTTGGGCTAACAACAAACAACCACTTACCACCAGTATCTTGAAAAAATGCACCATTGGGGATCAGCATTGCTTCACTGGCATCGCCGAGTGTCAATTTGATTTGAATAGTTTGCCCTCGACGAATGCCAGCAGGTTGTTGTGTAGTGAATTTAAAATCTACTTCGAATTGGCCGTTTTGCACTTGTGGATACACTTTGGCAATTTCTAAAGAATAATCTTGATAACTTGCCTTTTGGCCAAGTTCAACACGGCCTAGATAAAACTCATCAATAAAGGCAGTTAATTTATAATCGTTCGGTGTATCTATTTGTCCAAGACGTTCGCCGCGCGCAATGCTCTGCCCTATTTCGATATTAAAACCAGATAATGTTCCTGCGACTGGCGCTTTCACGTTCATGTTATCTAAGTTTTGACGAGAAATAGCTAAGTTACTTTCTAAACGACTGCTGGTCTCTTTTAAAAAAGCTAATTGCTCACCTTGCATACGAGCATCTGATTGCTGACTTTCAAGCGTTAATGCTAGGCGATCTTTATACCAAATTAAGGTATCTTCGCTATCTTCTATTTGCGTTTTACTAATAGCTCCCGTAGCGATGAGCGACTGTCCGCGATTAACTTGCCGAGTCAGTAGCTTAATTTGGTGCTTAATATCAACAATGTTTCGCTTATGTTGCAAACGATTTTGCTCTAGGCTTAGCTCAATAGAACGCATGCTGTTTAACTGTTCTGCTACACGAGTTTCATTGCCTAAAGCACTGAGCTGTAGTGAGGTATTAGAAAGCTCTACAATAAGATCACCAGTCGTTAAATTGGTGCCATCCTCCACCAGAATTTTCTCTACTCGACCACCTTCAATAGCGTCTAAGTAAACTGTTTTTGCTGGAGTAACCCTGCCACGAATAGGTATGAAATCTTCAAAAATACCTGAGGTTACTTTCGATACCACTATCCGGCTATTGTCTACTACTAAAACTTTGCCAGTACTTTTACTTGCAATTATATAAACCGTAAAAGCAACAATGATGATGATTAGGGCAATACCTAGCCATTTCTTTATTGGACTAACCTTGATGCTAACTTTACGATCCATGCCTGCCCCTGAAACAGCCTTTGATACAGAAGTGAGCGGTGCAGTGCTTTTTGTCATATTAACCTTTGTCATAATAAGTTTTGTCGCTTTAAGCATAAAATAAAGAAGTCGACCGAAGCCAAACATAACGAAACGTATTAGTTACAATCCAATAATCGTTCCAACATTTACACAGCTGTTTTTAAAGAAGTTTATTTCGATGAATAAAATAAACATTAATAAAACTGTGCGTTAATGAACACTTTGATGTACGTTAATGAACACTTTCTCAGTTATAAATTTTAAACTGTGATTAAAAAGACAACTAAAACGACCTAAACTCGACCACAGAATTTTAATAATAAAAAGGCATTAAGCGTGAAAAAAGAAGGGAAAATACTCATTGTTGATGACGATGAAGATATTTTAACTGCGGGAAAACTGCTACTAAAACGACATTTTTCACAGGTGAGCACCTGTAACATGCCTGAGCATATTCCTCAGTTTATTACTGATCAGCATTTTGATGCCATTATCTTAGATATGAATTTTGGCCCAGGAGAAAGCTCTGGTGAGCAAGGTTTTTATTGGTTAAACAAAATATTAGCAATAAAACCCGCAAGCGTCATTATCATGATCACCGCTCATGGCGGTGTTAATGTAGCGGTTGAAGCAATGAAGTTAGGTGCCACCGACTATATTGCCAAGCCGTGGCAAAATGAAAAAGTAATCGCCACCGTATCAACCGCTGTATTATTAGGGAGAAGTCGCAGTGAAGCACAAGTTCTTCGTGAAACGAATAAAGTATTAGTGCAAGCAAGCAACGAGTCAAATCAGCGCAATATGCTAGGCAAATCTCAAGCCATGCAACAAATACAATCGTTAATCACACGCTCTGCTCCTACAGAAGCTAATGTCATGATATTAGGTGAAAATGGTACAGGCAAAGAGCTAGTTGCTCGAGAAATACATCAACAAAGTACCCGTGCACAACAGGTGTTTATGTCTGTTGATTTAGGCGCCATTAGTGAAACATTATTTGAAAGTGAATTATTTGGCCATAAAAAAGGGGCTTTTACTGGCGCGCAGCATGACAGAGTCGGCCGTTTACAAGCTGCAGATGGAGGCACACTATTTTTAGATGAACTAGGAAACTTACCACTGCATTTACAGGCAAAATTACTAACGGTATTAGAGCAACGAAAAGTCACTCCCCTTGGTGATAACAAAGCGCTAGCGTTTAATGTCAGAGTAATCTCTGCTACCAATTTATCTAAAGAAAACCTTAAAGATGAGCGCAATTTTCGACAAGACTTATTATTTAGATTGAACACTGTCGAAATTAAATTACCGCCTTTGCGTGAACGTAGCGATGATATTACCCTGCTCGCCCAACATTATGTCGACTTTTACGCTAAAAAATATCAACAGCAAGGAAGAAGCGTAAAACGACTGAGCCATGATGCATTAACCGCGATTTCATCCTATGCTTGGCCGGGTAACATCAGAGAACTTCGCCATGCGATAGAGCGCGCTATGATATTAAGTCAAACTGAAATGCTTACATCTGCTGATTTACAACTTGAGGTACAGAGTCAAGTGGACAGTAGTTCATTAGCGCTTGTAGAACCTAGCGTAGCAGCTGTGCCAGTAGTAGCTCAAGATACTGGTATGACATTGCCAAATGATCTTAATTTAGAGCAAATAGAAAAAAATGCTATCGCTTTGGCATTAAAGAAACACCGCTTTAATATTAGTCATACCGCTAAAGAACTTGGCCTAACACGCGCAGCCCTATATCGCAGGATGGAAAAACATGGACTTTAAAAGGTTTTCGCTATTAATAGCCACGCGAACCATTTTAGCCATGCTAACGCTGGTTTTTCTAACACAAGCAATTATGCGCGATGGCTATCACGCAAGTATCATGTTGTTATCCATAGTACTTAGCATCCAATTTTTTGAAATTATACGTTTTATTTCAAGAACTAATGCTGAATTAGTACGATTTTTTGATGCTGTACGCCATGCCGACTTTTCACAACGCTTTGAGCTAAAGTCTCTTGGCACAGGATTTGATGAGTTGGGCTCAACATTCACTGATATTTTAAAGGGTATACAGAAAGTCCGCTCACACCAAGAAGCGGAATTACACCATATTAAGGCTATTGTTGAACATGTACCCGTACCATTATTAAGTATTGATCACCAAGGTAAAATTACTTTATGGAATAATAGCGTTAGGCGTCTATTTGGTACTAATTCGGTCACTCATATAGATGATATGGCAAAGTTTAATGAAAAATTCCCTCAAAAATTACAGGGGATTTTAGCTGGTGAGCGCACACTAATGAATATCACTATTGATGATATGGAGCATAAATTAATTATCTCAGCGACTGAAATAACGACCGCGACACAACGCGAAACTTTACTCAGCATGCAAGATATTCAAAGTGAGCTTGCACTTGCTCAGCTGCAAGCATGGCAAGACTTAGTCAGTGTATTAACACACGAGATAATGAACAGTATTACTCCAGTTGCATCACTCGCACAAACAGCAGTTGATTTAGTAGAAGATGTACAAGAGAAAATTCAGACTTTACCTGCGGTAACCGACGAAATTACTGAAGAATTAGATGATGTTTTAGGCGCAGTCAAAACCGTAGCAAGGCGCAGTGACGGTTTAATGCAATTTGTCACGAGCTATCGCCAGCTAACGCGATTGCCTTCACCTAATAAAAAAACCATACAAGTTGAAAGCTTGTTTTCCCATGTTACAACCTTAGTAAGACAAAATTGGCAAAACCATGACATTGATATAACTTACGATATTACTCCTCTGGCTCTAGATATTTATGCTGATCCTGACATGGTAGAGCAAATATTGCTTAATTTACTGCTAAACGCTGCACAAGCGATGACACAAGATGCAGTGAACGTCAGTAAAAAACAAATAACATTGCATGCCTTTTTAAATATCCGTGGCCATGTAGTTATTGAAGTAACCGATAATGGCAAAGGCATTGAAAATGACAATATGTCGCAAATTTTTGTGCCCTTTTTCACCACAAAAAAAGATGGTTCTGGTGTCGGTTTAGCATTAACAAGGCAAGTGATGCTTGCGCATAATGGCAAAGTAACAGTGCGAAATAATATTAACAACGGCGCAACTTTCAGCTTAACCTTTTAGCAATGAATGCAAGAGAATAAGCCTATTGCAAAGGCGAGTATTTTAACTAAATGGAATTTTGTTCTTTATTGAGAATGATGACTATACTAAATAGTATGTTTATCAGGAAGAAAAATAGCGAGTGAGAAATCTATTCATGGAAGATGTTAAAAATAAGTTCGTTGCCCGCCAAGCTATTTTTGATCACAACAAAAATACTTATGCTTATGAGCTTTTATATCGTGATAGTTTTGAAAACTTCTACAGTTGCTCAAATGAAGAACAAGCCACTTCCCAAATTATTTATCAACAACACATTTTTGGAGACCTAAACAATCTCTGTTCAAAAAAAATGGCTTTTATCAATTTTGATGAGAAATCAATATTAGCAAGCCTGCCATTATTATTTGATAAAAATTCAATCGTTGTTGAGTTACAGCCAAGCATTAATGTTACGCCTGAAATCATTAACGCTGTGTCAGTTTTATACAATAAAGGATATACCCTAGCGTTAGATGCCTATGATTTTTCATCCAGGTGGCAACAGCTTTTTCCTTATATTTCTATAATCAAGGTGGATAGAGAAAACATTTCCGTTGATCAAATTTCGAGTTTAAAGAATAGCCAATTTGTTTTAGAGAGCAACATTAAAATAGTAGTTGAAAGAATTGAAACTTTTGAACAATTTGAAAAACTAAGCCAGATAGGTGTTGATTATTTTCAAGGTTACTTTTTTCATAAACCAGAAATAAATTCAGGCCATTTTATTAAGCCTATTAAGTTAAATTTATTACAACTATTTGCTGAGTCTGTCAGACCTTGCATGGATTTTAATTTAGTAGCAAAAATAATATCTCAAGATGTCAGCTTAATAAATGGTGTGTTAAAACTAGTCAATTTAGAAGCAGAACAAAACCGAGTCGAAGTAACTTCAATTAAACAAGCAGTTACTTTCTTGGGCTCGAAAAAAATTAAGCAATTCATAGCTATCATCGCAATGTCAAACCTTTCATCTGATTGCACAGATGA
>Ga0105354_1002786_pt1 | contig 10308 bp, 10 predicted proteins | sample GOMGulsemesocosm_FD_83658 | JGI IMG/M metagenome (GOLD analysis project Ga0105354, IMG submission 83658) | Methane-oxidizing microbial communities from mesocosms in the Gulf of Mexico - GOM9B Gulf of Mexico | ecosystem: Environmental > Aquatic > Marine > Cold seeps | place: USA: Gulf of America...
CCAGTTCGATTTAGCGCCAGCTAAATCCACTGTCGGGGTATAGCGCAGTCTGGTAGCGCACTTGTCTGGGGGACAAGGGGTCGTAGGTTCAAATCCTGCTACTCCGACCATTTTATTCTTTTCACACTTCTTAGTAAAAATCACTACATCTCAGTAAAATCAGCGCATACAGAACATTTTGCAGCTAAATTTATAGCTGTCCTTAATATTCTATATTCCTTGCATCCCTTTAACATCATCTTCCTTATTTCGCTTATCTCACTATGCTAGGCAGCTTAAATACTTGCAGTTAAATATGACGCCAATGTAACTATCAAAACTAAATATTAAATAATTTTTGCTTATTCGATATTCTCTACTAACCTATATGCAACCTAGTCATTTTTCTTACTAACTTGTCAATGGAGATTTCTAATTGTCTAACTTTAATCCTACTCGATGTGAAACAACCAACCCAATTCTACAGAACAAAGATATATCGTCTCTGATAAATGAAGAGCTAAATTCAGGTAGCATCATAATGCAGCTAGAGAAAGAGTTTACAGAGATAATTGAGAGTGAATCTAAACAGCATACGCAAGAGCTATTAGCGTTTATTGATGCTGAAATTGAGCAACTATTAGGTACTGGTTTAGCTTAACCATATAATTACTCATAAAAAAGCCTAGCTGAGTGGCTAGGCTATATTTCATTAAGCAGTGTAACTTACTTTTAGTTTTCTATTTAAAGCTAACTTTTCAGTCTACTGCTTGGGGCGCTTTTCCGTACTTGAACAATAGATCTGTATATATATTTTCTTTGTATATTTCTTCTACAACGAGTTTTATGTCATTCTTTAGTTTTTCAGGTAAATCGCGTCTCACAAAGACCCATTGCTTTTTCTCCGGTGAAATAACAACCACATTTCCAAAGTCTCCACTGGTTAAGCCTAGTTCTTTAAGCCAATAGTAATAGGCTGGTTCAGAAAAAACAGCGGCATCAACGTCCCTGCTTCTATGCAGAGTAATTACCGACTCTTTATAGTTATTTACATGGGTAATTGAGTGTGGGGTTTCATCCAATTCTATATATGACGAAGATAAATGATAGATTAATTTTTTACCTTTCAAATCTGAAATCGATTTAATTCCAGATTCTTTTTTTGTGCCTGCTATAACTGCTATCTCATGCTGAATGCCAAGCTTTTCTCCAGAATCCAACGCCTCTTGGTGAGATTGGGATGAGATGAGGTCTAATTCTCCTCTATCCAGCATTTTTAACATTCTTTTAAAGGGATAGATTTCATTGGTAAAAGGGACATCTAATCGCACACCAATTTCTTGGTTTAGCTCATAGATTATTCCATGTTTTTTACTCTTTTTATCTTTCCAACCATAAGGAACCAATGCCATTGTTCCAATTTTTAAGACGTATTCAGAATCACTTTGATTTACTTGAGCGGCTTGAAGAATGATGGAAAAGCATAAAGATATAATTACCGATAATGTGGCAAGATGTTGCGCCATTTTGAAAACCTCAAATAACACTTCCGCTGTTTTAGGTAACCATCCTTGTTGCGTTACATGAATTTGAATCGACTTGAACAATATTTCTTATCATAGTTCTTTCAAGGATATTTACAAGAAACCCGTCTTTTCAATTTAAAACCCTTGTTCGATACGTTTTCGACCACCCACAACAATCGCAGCTCGAAAGCTAAGCCTGTATTGTCTTTTCTTAGCCTTGCTTCATCTAGGGAGTAACGTCGTTGACTTAGTAAAGATCGCTGCTAATCTTAGTCAGCGAAATACACTTTTCGAAATTTATTACTTTTCTTTATTTGGTGTTATGCGAAGTTACACCTAACTATAAAATGGAATTTATAATGATTAAGGTTTTAAAATTACTAATAATCACCTGCCTTTCTATCTCTGCAAATAATGCACTCGCTTTTCAATACTATGAAAATGACGCCGTTGTTATCACATGGAAAACCTCTAGTGGTAAATGGAAAGGCTGCGGTCCAGTACAGTGCGTTAGTACTAGCTACAGAGATCAAAATGATGTTATTGACTATATTACTAGCTCCCGCAGGCATACAAACCTTAAATGGGTAGAAGATCACGGCAGATGCGTTATCTATATAGACTCTGGATCGTTAGGCGCTGGAGACTATAACCCGAAAAAAGTCATTCGATTGTCAGAAAATAGATGCTAGATCTCTGTTATAACTAACTACAACACTCACAAAAAAGCCCTGCTTAGTGGCGAGGCTTAATCTATTAAAGAAATGGCAATATGTATAATTATCTGGGACAGCTAATTAATAATCTACTGGTAATGATCTGGGACAGCCATATTTAATAATCGACAAGCCCAAACCAGATTCAAATCAATTAATCTCGTTGAATCTGCCATTTGTTTTAATGGTTAGAAAATTTGGAAGGATTATTTATGAAATCAGCTTATTACAGGTAATAAACTCTACACTTAACAGCGTCATTTCATCTTCCGTTTAATTATTCTTCAATATTATGCAGGGAATAATTTAGCGCTAGTTTCTATGCCCTTAATCCACTTTATAGCGAGCTTTTTAGCATGCTCTCTCATCACTTCACATTCCCCCATTGCTCGACTAAATTGGTGCACCTCTTTGGCTGCATTGTCTTGTGCCATTGCTCCCCATCTATTCCTAAACGAACCAGTATCGAGGGCAAACACGCTGAATTAACGCTCTTAATAGACAATAGAACTAGATGCACAGTGACACTTCGCTTTGAAGTTACACATAAAAAACTTGTTTCACTTAATCGCTGTTTCCCTAGAAAATAAAATATTATCCAATGACTAGCTATGCCTTGCGTCACAACTTGCGAAAAACGGTATGAAAGCATTCAGTGTTGCTTCGGGATTTTCCTCTTGAGGAAAGTGCCCAGCATCTACTTCACTTCCCGTCACTGATGTGGCCCAACCGCTCCAAAGAGAAAGAGGATCTCCGGTTTCTGCAGGGAATCCATGACTAGACCAAACAAAATGCAACGGACACTCTATCTGGCGCCTTTGTCTACGATCACTTTCGTCTAAATTTCGGTCAAACGTAGCTCCTGCACGATAATCTTCGCACATCGCATGGATGCAATCAGGTTTACTGAACTGCGCCCTATAACTTTGCAAAGCAGTTTTTGAGAAAGGTTCGAGAGACTTTGATTTAGTCCAAGATGTTAACGTTGCTTCTAGATAATCTATTGGATTGGACTCAATCATTTTTTCTGGCAGCGGGTATGGTTGGGCCAAGAATGTCCAATGATAAGCTTTCAATGCCATATCAGCGTTAAATTTTTCCCACATGTCGCCAGTGGGAACAATTTCAATAATTCCAAGTTTCCTGACAGCTTTGGGGTAATCAAGAGCCATTCGGTATGCCACACGAGCTCCACGATCATGCCCAAGGACATGAAAGTCCGTATACCCCAATTTTCCCATCACTTTTACTAACATCGCAGCCACTGCTCTTTTTGAACTGTTTTGCCTACAAGATTTAGCAGAAATGAACTGGCTTTGACCATATCCTGGAAGATCAACGACAATACAGCGAAATGTTTCAGACAAAACTGTCGTTACTTTTTCCCAAGTTGCGTGAGTTTGCGGATACCCATGAAGCAAAAGTAACGGGCGACCAGAGCCTTTGGAAAAAGTGGCGACTGTGCCCTCCTCTATCTCGACCGCTTTATACTCAAAATTTTGTTGCAATATAGATGACATTTACAGCTCCCTTTTTTATTTTTAACCTTATCACGAAAACATATTTGGATATTCTGATAACGCCTCTTGATAGTGTGGCTGAAAGTGTAACCAACCGATATATTCACTGCCAACATGTTCTCTACTGTATCGCGCTTTCTCAGGCGATACGAGAACAGGCTTAATTCCTGTCGCCTCGATTGCGAGCTGTTGTTGACAGCATCGCTCCAGAGCCAAAAACCAAAATGCTGCGGCATCAATACTGTGCCGGCTGGCCGTCAGCAGTCCATGGTTGCGATGAATAGCAGCCCTATATTTACCGAAAGCTGCCGATACTTTGCTGCCAGCCTCTACTTCGACCGCAACTTTACCGGCATCTTCATCAATGACACAGTGGTCCTCAAAAAATACTGCCGCATCTTGACTGATAGGATCTAGTTTTCTACCTGTCGCAGCCCATGCCGTTCCGTATACAGTATGGGCATGACACATTGCAACTATGTCAGGATGCTCTTCATGAACCGCTGCATGCAGCACAAAACCAGCTCGGTTAATCGCATAGTCGCCTTCAATTACGTTACCTTCATGATCTGCCAAAATAAGATTAGATATAGTCACGGCCGAAAAAGGCACAGCCATCGGGTTTGTCCAATAATAATTTTTATGTTCGGGGTCTCGCACTGTAAGGTGACCGGCAAAACCATAATCAAACTTTTGCTTTGCGAACACCCGACAGGCACCTACAAGATGTTGCTTTATATAGTCCCGCTCTTCCTTGAAATTCGAGAAAGTCGGCATCTGTGGAAAAATCAAATCTTCTTGTGTCGGCTCATAGATCGATGTTTTAGATTGAACTCTCATAACTGCTTCTCTTGGTATTTATATAATATTGAAGGTCAAATATCACATAGACCAAGCCTCAATTCTAGACAAGATATCGAATATCATTTATTCTATATTTGAATATATTGATTCGACATACATATAGACAAACATCCGTAATACCACATGCATTTGCTAAAGAAATAGAGGTAACATGAGCAACGATAGACTTCGTCAGATGGAGGCTTTTTGCGCGGTTGTTGACGCAGGCGGATTTGCTGCGGCTGCAAAAAGACTTAGCCTCAGTCAATCAGCCATAAGCAAAGCATTGTCTGCTCTAGAACAAAGATTGGGGGTTTCTTTACTCAATAGAACGACGCGAGGTCAAAGCATTTCTCTTGAAGGGGAACGATATTTAGCAAATTGCCGCCAAGTCTTAGAGCTGATAGAGAGTTCAGAAGACGATTTAACAGCCAAAAAGACAGGGGCTTTTGGTCTACTTAAAATCAGTGTGCCTGTGTCATTCGGATTAGATCAAATAAGCCCGATTTTACCGAATTTTTTGGCTGAAAACCCTGGTGTAAAAATAGAACTTTCTGTGACCGATAGAGTTGAAAACCTCATAGATGGGAAAATTGATGTCGCCATAAGAATGGGGGAGCTTGAAGACTCCAGCTTAATATCAAGAAAGCTGTGTGGCTTAGACCGCATTATCGTCGCTTCACCGAGTTATCTAAAAAACAAGGCTGCACCTATGCATCCTGAGGAGCTCAGTAGACATAATTGTTTGCTATGGAAAGGTAACGCGCATCATCTCAATAAATGGCCATTTTTCGAGGGTAGCTCACACTTAACCGTGCGCATTGATGGGAATTTTCTATCAAATAACGGCATGGCATTGGTTGCCGCTTGCCTAGACGGAGTAGGTATAATGAGAATGGCAGAGCACGTAGCTGCTCCATTGTTAAGATCGGGTAAGTTGGTTCAACTCTTGACGAACTACCAACGCCCCGATAACCAGGAAATTCATATTGTGTTTCAGCGCAAGCAACAGAACCTAACAAGAGTACGAAACTTTGTCGATTTTTGTGTTAATGAATTTCAAACACTAAATTGGACTTAAAACTTAGCGAAAGCTAAGAGCATGATCAAACATCTTCAGTTCTTATACGACAGTTTTACACCTCTCTAAGCAATTGAATAATCTTGGTTTGTGGCGAATAACTAAGTCCCAATTTAACTTTAAAAAGGCGAGTCATCGAGGCATCAAATAAACAATAACATATTGGCCATTTCGTGCACTTCGGTTAACACTGACAGACTTGTTCCATTAATAAAGGTTTAGCATAACTTGGTCCAACAGACGGAAACCATCCTTAAAGAGGCTGAATTAGTCACCAATTACGCGACAAACTAGATATAAAAACAGTACTTGCCAATAGAGGTGCACATAGAGGCCTGTCAGTATTTAATTCCTTAATGATTAACCACATGAAACCTATGCATAATGTTAAGAATGCAGATAAGATAAGGCGAAATAGCAAAGTTCGTATGCCTCGTTTCTGGGGTACAGTGTACCCTGTTGATGACTATTACTGGCGTAAATAAGCAATCTAGATGATTGAAGTATTACTTAACTTATCTTTTTTGAGTCTGTTTTTAACGCCGTATTATCAAATGCACCAGTTCTGCAAAAGTCTCTACATATTTATAGGTCAAAGCGTGGATCCACTCAGTCAGTTTATTGAACACCTCTCACCACAATGTGATGTCTTTGCCGATGTTAAGCTAAAAGCCCCTTGGGGGTTCTATGAATCAAAACAGTTACTAAGTCATTTCAGCTACCTTAAAGCTGGTCACTGTTTTTTGACGTTGGATAATGAAAATTTTCAACGTGTTAACGCCGGCACGCTGGTTTTTTTACCTTATGGCGATGCTCACTCTCTAATGAGTGCCAAAGAGATTAAGTGCAGTCAAGCAGAAACTTTTTTTGCGGGTTTAACGGCGAAAGGTGCAACCATGGTGTTCGGAGGAAATGGCGCTGAAAGCAAAATAATGTGTGGCGGTTTTGCTTTTTCTGCCTTTGCTCATTGGCCGCGTTCTCCATTGATGGGTGGGTTGCCTGCGCTGATTAGCTTAGAGGTTGCTGAACATTCAAAGTTAGCATGGTTGCTGGATTGGCTCTATCAAGAAAATAGTCATCTTCAAGCGGGTAGCGCAGTGGCTATCAGCCGTTTATTGGCTTTGTTATTATTAGAAATTTTACGCAGCTTAGATACTATGGGCATACAGCCAAGATGGCTATCTGCGTTACAAGATCGATTTTTGGCACCCGCGGTTATCGCTATTCTAAAAGATCCACAGCAAGAATGGACTCTAGAAAATTTGGCTGCACAATCAAGTTTATCGCGTTCGGCGTTTAGCCTTAGATTTAAGAGCATTAGTGGTTGCAGCCCTATCAAGTTTCTACAGCAGTTCCGCTGTTCACTGGCAGCTAACCAACTGGTAGAGCAGCAATTAAACATTCAACAAATTGCCGCCAAGAATGGTTTTAAATCTACCGATGTTTTTATTCGTAATTTCACTCGGCTCTATCAGTTAACCCCTAAACAATACCGTTTGGCTTATAAACATAAGTAATCCAGAGCTTACTACATAAGCCTTTACTCGTTTAAGCGCTCTCTATTCATCGCTATTAAAACTTAAATCGGCAATTGACCGTTTTGAGTCTGGGTCAAGATACTGTTTTTAGTATGTTTTATTACATCTGGTGGATTCACTGATTGAGACAGTCCACTGCATCACTTTAGACTGGCTAAATCGCACTGTACCTTCGTTAAGATTTTTGTACAGGGAATAACCATTTACTAAAGATGAATTAGGCACTAAATCATCAAAGCTTTTTAACTAATCAAGCCTCGTTACAGTACGATTTTTCTGCATCTAAAATGATGACCAACTACCGATTTTAGGTTAAATCGACGATTAATCTATAGTTGTCGATCTAAAATTCTTCATTACAGCCATCGACTAGTGCCCCTGCTGTTAACGCAGTATATTTGGCACAAATGAAGTCTTTAAAGATGGAGTCAATATGCACGATAATTTTGCCGTTTTGGTAACAGGTGGTAGTGGAAACATAGGACGAGCAGTGGTCAGTGAGCTGTGTTCACATAGCTACAGTGTCACTGTGTTATGTCGCTCAAGCGAAAGTAAAGATGCCGTTAAAGCTTTAGGTGCAAAATCACTTCAAGGGGACATTAACAATGCGAATCACTGGATTTCAGCACTTGATGAATTTGATGCTGTCATTCACCTTGCCTGTGGCTTTGATGAAAACATGGGCCAAATAGATATGACTTTAATGCAAGCCATTGCTAAACAAACGGCCCATCGAAAAAGCCCATTAACGCTACTCTACACCAGTGGATGTTGGAACTACCCTAGCAGCCTACAAATGATCACTGAACAAAGTCCTAAGCTGTCGATCCCCGACTTTCAGTGGATGCTGGACTCAATTGATTATCTTAAACGACAGCCTCAAATAGCCCTCAAGATTGTCTCGCCTGTGAACGTCGTCAGTGAAGAAGAACAGACTGTGCCAGCCATTTTACATTGGGAGTACGAAAGAACGGGGCTGTGGTGTATTCCGGATACTGAAGACCTACACTGGGCACTGGTTGAAAGAAAAGAGTTAGCAGTATTATACCGTCTAGTGTTGGAAAAGGGCCGTGTCGGTGAGGAGTACATAGGCGCAGCAGATGAGTCAGTGGCTGTTATCAATATCGCCGAAAAGCTGGCGAATGAATCAGTGAAACGAATCCCTATAGAAGATTGGCAAGCGATATATGGTCATTGGGTATTTGGTTACAGCTTGAACCAACCTTTCAGTAGCGCCAAAGCGAGAGCGGAGCTCAAATGGCAACCTAAACGTTATTACTGATAGATTGATCGCTATAACAGGTAATTAGCTGTTACTCGCTGATGGCGAGTAAGGCTATTTCCTTTGTAATGGATTTTTTATTATCAAGCCTCATGAATACTCTGTGTCAGCTACTAAGTATAAAAGGCAGCAATGGTTTTATCTGTCGGGGTTACCAATAGTCCATTGTGCAAAGCCCTACTCCTTTCCTTAGGGGTATTGTGGAATAGAGGAAGCTTAAAGACCTTACACTGAATTTATGGCTTCACTTCGACAAGCAAGTCATCAATTTAACACCCATCTTTTACTGATGATGTCCCTGGACCTGATGCATCAAAACAAAGTACTTTCTCAGAACTACCTGAACACTCAATCATCACCACACCACAGCTCGATCTGTGTGAACTTCATACAGATGAATTTATAGCTATCCTTTATATTATTGTCCTTGTCCTTTATATTATTGCTTTGAGGTAAATTTGTTAGCCGATTCATGAGCCATAAAACCAGCTAGTGTTGAAGCTAAGCTGTCATCTACTGGTGTCATAAATGTTAGCTTGTTATGTTTCTTGCATACCTAAGTTAAATACTACTATCTTAACGGTGGTGGAGCTTCATCCAAGGTTTTATTTATCATTAAAATCATCAATGCCTTCAAAAACATCACGTTGCCGCTCAAAGATATCATACAAAAATTCACGACAAACTCTCACTCGCGCAGTATCACGAAGATCAGGATGGCTTAACACCCACAGCCCCCAACTTGATGGTGTTAAAGCAATAGGCAACTGCCTAATTGTCTCTTCGCCTTCGGCTAAATAACAAGGCAATCGCGCCAAGCCTAGCCCACCTTTTATTGCCGCTAACATATTACCAGCAGTATCAACTCGCACAGCAACCTTGCTACCAGAAAACGCAGCCTTACTCCAAACAGGCTTCTCTGCTTCACTCCCCCAGAGCACTAGATCAACTACACTGTGTTTGATCTCTACAAATTTATCTAAATAGTTTTTCGAGGCATAAATACCATGACCCATCATACAAATTTTTTTACCCACGAGATTCTCAGGTGGAGATGGAGTTAACCGTATAGCAATATCGGCTTCACGAAAATTTAAGTTAGATAAATCAGATGAGGAATTAATTTGTATTTCTATAAAGGGATAACGTCGACGGAACTCAGCTAAATAAGGGAATAAAATACGACTAGCGACATAAGTTTCTATCGTCAATCGCAGTGAACCTCTTAATTCATTATCTCCGCCCAATATCTCTCTATCAATAGACAGTGCTGATTCTTCCATCTGCAAGGCGTGATTAAAAATCTTGTCTGCGGCTTCGGTCGCTTTGTAACCTGTGGGTAATCTGTCAAACAGACGTACATTTAACTTTTTTTCAAACGCGGTGATACGCCTTGATACCGTTGTATGATTGACGCCGAGGGACTGCCCAGCTTGAGTAACTGAACCTTCTCTCATTACCGCTAAATAGTATTTAATATCACTCCATTCCATGTAGTGCATTTTCGCACATCGCTAATGCGATATCACGCCTTTTTATCTTTGTCTTTTACTTTATCCTTGCTGCATTGATCTGATTGAGATCCTGAAATTGAGAATGGAGGTCGATAGAAATGGGAAACTTGACCAAGCTCTATGGAAGCTGGGCATTAGTGACTGGTTCAACGTCTGGTATCGGGGAAGCTTTTGCGCAGCTGTTAGCAAAGCGAGGCTATAATTTGGTGTTAGTCAGCAGAGATCAAAACAAGCTAGATAAAACGAAGAAAAACATAGATGAAAAACATGATGTGCAAATACGCACGCTCGCTGTGGATTTGTATCAAC
>Ga0105354_1002789_pt1 | contig 10303 bp, 10 predicted proteins | sample GOMGulsemesocosm_FD_83658 | JGI IMG/M metagenome (GOLD analysis project Ga0105354, IMG submission 83658) | Methane-oxidizing microbial communities from mesocosms in the Gulf of Mexico - GOM9B Gulf of Mexico | ecosystem: Environmental > Aquatic > Marine > Cold seeps | place: USA: Gulf of America...
CATGTAAAGCACAGACCCCGCCGACATCAGTAGTAGCGCTTTGTAAATGATGTGCGTAAAAGCGTGCGCAGCGACGCCGTTTAGCGCCATTTCGGTACCTATCCCGATACCCGTCACCATAAAACCTACTTGATTGACAATACTGTAAACCAAGATCCTACGCATATCGTTTTCTAGTAGCGCGTAGATAATCCCATAGAAAATCATGAAGATTCCTATAAATATCAGGATGTCTTCGCCTGGAAAACCACGTAGTAAAACATACACTGCGGTTTTTGTAGTAAAGGCAGAGAGGAAGACTGCACCGCTGAAAGAAGCTTCTGGGTATGCATCGGATAACCAGGCTGATAGAGGCGGCGCCGCAGCATTAATAAGAAAGCCTGCTAGTATTAAAACAGTGCCGAACGTATCGGGCGCCATTGCACCAAATGTCGTTGATCCTGTCGCCGAGATATGTGCCAATATGCCAACGAGTAACAAGGTGCCGCCAAAGACGTGAACCAGAAAATAGCGCATTGCCACCTTCAATGAGCGCTTCCCGCGTGCAGAAAGTACCACCAGCGTTGAGGCCACAGCCATCATTTCCCAAAATATAAACAGGCTGATCAAATCCCCCGCGAATACAGCACCAATAGCACTACCTGCGTATACAAAGACAGCAGACAGCTCTAATACACTTTTTTGCTTAAGCGCATACAAACTTCCGCCAAATGTCATAATGGAGAAAACCGTCGCGAACAGACGACTTAGAGAATCACTATGAACAAAGGTCAATTGATAATCGAAAAATGGAAATATAGAGAATAATCCGTTCGGCAAACTCCATATCAAATAGAGCGTCACAAGTGGCAAACCTAGCGTAAGTATTGGTCTCACTTTTTGACCCACAATAGGTAATAATAAAGCGCCGATAATTAATACCAGGCCAGGAGGGAAATCACTCATTATCATAATAACTATCCTTGCGCTTTAAAAAGATGCCAAGTGCCTTAGCAAAAAGTACCATCCCAACACAGGTTATAAGCCCGAACCATGAATAGAAACCAAAGGTGCCGTCAATCCCGAAATAAGGGTGAGCATGAATAAAAAAGTCAGCCAGAACCAACAGCAACAAAATCACCATTCCGCCGCGCCAAAGTAACTGAATAGTCTTCTTTCTAACCAGCCAATGTTTCTCATCTTCATTATTATTTAGCATAAATTACTCTCGCGTTTCGACTATGGCCGCAGCTAACTCATACAGAGGTTGTGGGTAGATAAACAGCAACAAACACCCTAAGGTGGTAATAATAATCGCAATTAATGAAGCAGGGGGTGCTTCTTTTATTTGAGTGCTTGCTAAAGAACTGTCTGTATCTGTAGCATCGTTGGTGGAACTATTAGGGAAAAACGCATAAAAAGGAATAGGTATCAAATAAGCTATATTCAACAGAGAGCTGATCATCAGCGCTAGCATAATTATGTACTGTTCAGTATCTATGCTGCCCATCAATAAAAACCACTTGCTCCAAGTGCCCGCTGTTGGCGGCAGACCTATAATACTGAGACTACCGATGAAAAAGGCGATCATAGTCAGCGGCATTTGGCGACCAATACCCCGCATCTCACTGATATTCGACTTATGCAAACTCACTAAGATAGCACCGGCGCAAAAGAACAAGGTGATTTTACCAAAGGCGTGTGTCGCTATGTGCATAGTACCGCCAATCACACCCGCAGGTGCAGCTAACAGCGCGCCAATGGTAATATACCCCAACTGACTCACGGTAGAATACGCAAGCCTTAGTTTTAAGTTGTCCTGGCGCATCGCCACCAAAGAGGCAATTAACACTGAGGCGGCCGCTAAGTAAAGTAAAAACTGGCTGCTGGGTAATTGCGGCAGTAAGTCTAAACCAAAGATAAACACGCAGACTTTGATAATCGTAAACACCCCGGCCTTTACCACCGCCACCGCATGCAACAGTGCACTGACGGGTGTAGGCGCGACCATGGCCGCCGGCAACCAGCGATGAAACGGCATCATAGCCGCTTTACCTATGCCAAAAACAAACAATAGCAATAGTATACTTGCTAAGGTTTTATCAACGTCCTTGCTAAATACTCCACCCGCTTTAAATTCGACACTTTGCGCAACATGCCAAGTACCAGAAATGGCTAACAGTAAAAAGAGCACAGACGTACCTAATAAAATGCCCAGATAAACCCGGCCACTTCTTTTCGCCTCTCTTGTGCCTGAATGCGTGACTAGAGGATAAGTCGATAACGTCAGTACTTCGTAAAAGATGAACAAACTGAAAAGATTATCAGAAAAGGCGATGCCCATCACAGAGCTGATCGCAATAGCAAAGCAGCAGTAAAAACGGGTTTGATTACGCTCTTTATGGGCGCGCATATAACCAATAGCGTAGCAAGTAGTTACTAACCAGAGAAAGCTTGCCACTAGTGCAAACAACATCCCTAATGGCTCAACACTAAAGCTAATCGACAAACCTGGCAGTAGCTCCCACCAAAAAGCGATGATCTGCTTGCCGCTTGCGAGCCCAGAGTACAAATTTACGACAACATAAAGCAAAATAGCAGCAGTAGTCAAAGTAACCGCTTCTCGAAGATTGGGCTTACTATTTGTCAATACGATTAATAGGGCACCTATCGCAGGCAGTATGATGGTCAGTTGTAGCATTAGTTCTAGAGATACATTCATAAACTTACCCCAAACAAACTCTGCGCTGCAGACTGTGCCACTTGTACACTTAAACGAGCATCTATACCAAAGTAGATATTCGCAAAAATGAGTATCCAAAGCGGTGCTTGTATCGATAGAGGTGCCTCTGTCACGACTCGCTTATTTGGGATTGGTTTTTTAAAATATGCTGCTTCAACCACCTTCCAAGCGTAGACGAGTGCCAACAGAGAGCCCAATAACACCAGCACGGCAACCATCCACCAGCCCTTATCCAGCAAAGCAGAGAGCAAATACCACTTACTGATAAACCCCACCGTGAGCGGGACACCGATTAAACTTAAACTGCCGATGACCAGTGCCGCCATTGTAATTGGCATCTGTCGGCCTAAACCTTGAAAATCACTGACTCGAACATGACCAAGACGATAGACCACCGCCGCTAACGCCAAAAAAATAGCACTTTTCATCAGCGCGTGATTAAACAAATGCAATAGAGAAGCAGTTAAACCTGCAACACTACCCAAACTGAAGCCCACCATCATATAGCCTATTTGAGCAATACTAGAGTAGGCAAATAGACGTTTAATATTGGTTTGATAAATAGCCATGGTGGACGCGATAAAGATACCGCTAATGCCAAGCGCCATCAGTAGCGGTTGCAACGGAATAGCGGAAAATGAAAAAGAGAAACCAAACACTGAAAAAACAAAGCGAATCAATAAGTAGATGGCGACTTTTGTGGCAGTGGCCGCAAAAAAAGCGGTGACAATGGAAGGCGCGTAAGTATAGGCATTAGGCAGCCACAAATGCAGTGGAAACAGCGCTAGTTTTAAACACAAGCCGACTATAATAAAAACAAAGGCGGTCAGAACAGTACGAGTCTGAGCAACCTCCGGTAAGCGCTGCGACAAGTCATACATATTCAATGTACCCGTCATTTGATACACCATACCGATACCGATCAAAATGAACGTTGCGCCAATCGTGCCCATGATCAAATATTGGAATGCCGCCCAGAGTGCCCGTTTATTTTTACCCATCGCTATAAGCGCATACGCAGACAACGAAGATATTTCTAGAAAGACAAAGACATTAAATACATCTGCAGTAGCCACAATACCCAACATGCCAGTGAGCGACAGCAAGTATAGAACATAGAAGTACTTTTGCTTAGCGGCGGGTATTTCATGGCTAATACTGGTTTGCGCTGCCATTAATACCAGCGTGCTGATCGATGTGATAATCAGCAACAGCAAAGCGTTAAGTTGATCTATACGGTATTCGATCCCCCAAGGAGGCTGCCAACCACCTATCTCATAGCTAATAGTACCGCTCGTCATTACTTGCTGTAATAGAAGAGCGCTGATCAAAAATGCTAAACCACTGACCAACAGAGTAAACAGCCACACTAACTGCGTGCGCCTAATCACTAGACAAATAGGGGCAGCCATCAACGGCAGTACCACTTGCAAAATTGCAAGGTGTTCAATCATATGTGAATTCCTTGGTTATTAATTTCAAACACCCGGCACGCCCGATATTCTCCTCTAACCTTCTTGTTTATCAATGGCGTCTATTTCATCCTCTTCGATGCTACCGTACGCAGCTTTTATGCGCACCACTAATGCTAGCCCCACTGCAGTCGTAGCAATACCCACCACGATAGCGGTCAAAATCAGCGCATGAGGCAAAGGGTTAGAGTACGAAGTAATGCCTTGCGCTAAAATAGGGGCTGTTGCGCCATCCACATTTGCCATGGATATATAAAAAATAAACACAGAGGTCTGAAACAGTGTTAAGCCGACCAGTTTCTTAATTAAGTTGCCCTGAGCAATTACGATGTAAAGCCCGATCATCATGAGTATTATGACTACCCAACTATTAAAATGCCCCATTATCATAACTCAGGCTCCTTGTTGTTATCCGCCTTTGGCTGCTCTTGCAGATCATTAAAACTAAAGAATATAATCATCATCACAGCGGCCACTGTGCAGCCAACTCCCAATTCGATGACGAGAATACCTATATGCTGTCCTGCGATTGGGTCACTGGCTAAAGAGTTATAATCGAAAAAATCACCGCCGAGCAGCAGTGTTGCGACACCAACACTGGCGTAGAGTAATACCCCTATTGCCGCCACAACTTGCACTAGTGATTGACTAAATACCTTAGTTGCCTCTTTCATACCAAATAACATCGCATACAAAATCACCGCTGCAGCAAAAACAACCCCTGCTTGGAAGCCCCCTCCAGGTCCAAAATCACCATGAAACTGAACATAGAGCGCAAAGAGTAAAATGAAAGGAAATAATATTTTTGTGACAATACGAATAACCAGATGCCGCTTATCCATGGAATTTTGATCTGGGATGATGTTTTTAGCCTGTGAATGGGCATTTGAACTACTAAGAAGTGCAAATACTCCTATCCCTGCCGTAAATATAACCACGACTTCGCCAAACGTATCAAAAGCTCTATAAGTGGCCAGCACGGAAGTCACGATATTAGGGATACCCACCTCGCCCATTGAATCTTGAATGTACCTAGGTGCTACATGGTTGTGGATAGGCGCATCCGTTGCACCAAAATACGGCATATCCGAAATACCATAAAACAAAAGCAAAGTTGTGAGCGATACGACCAACAAAGCGATAAAAGGTTTTCGTTTTGCACTTTGCTCTTTTCGTCCAGTTATTGATATTGCAACTAACATCAACAAGCCAGAAATACCCGCCCCGACAGCGGCTTCTGTGAAGGCCACGTCAACCGCATCCAAAGTGACAAAAAAACTAGCGGACAATAGGCCGTATATACTCAACAGCATCGTCACAGCAAATAAGTCTCGCGTGCGTATAATCGCTATAGCAACAATCAATAAAAATGTTAGCAAAACAATGTTCACTAGGAATTCGATAACTTACTCCTTAGGAGGACACCCCCTATTTTTTGCTTATATCATTCCGACTTTGTTCAGGTATGTTCGGCTTTAAACCGTTTTTTAATGCAGCTTTAGCCAGTACATGCGATGTAGTAGGCCCGACAATTAAGCCCAATAACAAAATAATCATCAGCTTAGCGATAACGATAAACTGATCACTGATGAGCATCAGGCCTATCAAAATAAACGCGGCACCTAGTGTGTCAGTCACACTGGCCGCGTGCATACGTGTATAAAAATCATTAAAGCGATTCACACCCACAGCACCAGAAACACAAATCAGCGCGCCTACCAACAAACACAATGCACTTAAGAAGTTCATCAAGGTGTCCATTTATCACTCCTTGAGGCGCTTTGTTCGATCGTCTCATCAGCTATGTTTTCATGTTTGAAGGCATTAGAACCTGAGTAGCGCAATACCCCTATAACACTGATAAAGTTAATCAAAGCGTAGACAATAGCTATATCTAAAAACTCAGGTCTGCCCATTAAAAAACCTAGCAGCGCAATCAATAAGACTGTTTTAGTACCAAACATATTCACTGCCAATATTCGGTCATAGAGGCTAGGGCCTAGCACCGCTCGTGCTAGTGCGAGTGCCATTGCAGCAAATATGGCTAATGTCGCGGCTATTATCATTGGTCCTCCAAAGCGCTAACTAAACGGTCCATTTGCAGCATACCTTCAGACTCTATATTTTGATTATCTAAAGCGTGCACTAAAATCTCGTCATCCATCAGATCTACGGCAATGGTGCCAGGTGTCAAAGTAATAGAGTTAGCGAATATCACCTTCCCCATATCGGTTTTTTGGCTGATTTTAATAGTGCGAAAACCGGCAGTGACAGGCGGGCCAATGCCCCATATTTGCTTGAGTACTGCGACATTTGAAATGACAATTTCTTTAATTAACCAGAGTAGATAAACTATCAGTTTAGGTCCTAAATAGAAGGGTAGTGATTCTCGATCAAGCACTGACATTTTATAGCTCAGCCATACCACTAAGCAGATAGAAGCAAACCCCAAGGACAAAATAAGGCCGCTAAATATACCCGAATTAAGTAACCAAAAGACGGCTAGAATTACAAATAGTTTGAGGATGTAGCGCTTCATTCCATAAATCTCCCTATCTTATTTAATGGCATTCCCATTAGAGAGTGCAATAAAATCAATCAAAACCCTGGATGCAAAGAGAAAAAGCTCCCTATTTCATTGAAATACAATAAAAGAATCTGTTATTTTTCAAGTGGCAATTTCACAATCAGGCAATCAGTGCGCAAATGATGAAGCACTTTTTCGGCAGTATTCCCAGCAAAGAGCTTCCCCAACCCGTCGTGGTCAACATAGCCGATTACCACTAAATCACTCTTTAGCACATTCGCCTCATGGGGTAAGGTCTTATCAGCAGGACCTGCGACAATATGACTTGTGACAGATTCCATATCATATTTTGCCAATAACTTTTGCATATTTTCTTTAGCTGCGGGTCCTTTCTTTAAAATTACTTCCTCTTTATTCACCACTTCAAGTTCAAGCAACGGCTTAGCAATAGGTATACTGTAAACCGCATGTAGAGGATTGTGAGTGATCTTAGAGAGCTTATCCCCCCAATTGAGTATTGAGGTATTTAGTTGTTGGTGAAGATCATCTTCACGAGAAAGATCAATGGCCAATAATGTATTAGCTCTACTCTTCCATTGAGTGTTGGTGGCAATCAGTATCGGGCAGTGTATTTGACGTATTAGCTTGAAGTCACAGGGAGTATGAAACAGAGATTCGCTACGATGACCCGCTTTTATCACTAGATCAACTGCCGTATCATCACAGTAATTAGCCACCCAATCCGCTATATTATCACTGACTACTACATCGCTATTAACTTGAGTAGCCCCTTCAAATATACGCTCTACGTTTTGCGCTAATAAGTTTTGTAGCGCTTCTATTTCTTCTTTTTGAGGGGCTGAAGAATCCTTATTGGGTTTAACGAATTGAATGATATCCAGTGTAGGATCCATGGGAAGAGTGATATCGCGGGCTTTCTCAATAGAAAGAAATTCATTGTCTTCGATGTGGGCAATAACTAATACGTGTTCCTTCATACGCTTCGCTCCTTTTTTACTTTAATATATAAAGACATATCATAGGTTTTGTCAATTGTTGGCGAGCGAATATAGTGAATATTTACCTTTATCATAGGACATTTAATTCAAACTAAAACAAACAAATGGCAATAAAGCCTAGTCAATTCGGTGAATTTTAGTTTGTTTAAAGCTCCCACCCTAAAGATACAGGTGTATTAGGCTCATACCAAAGAGTAAAAATATTCATCTGGCACGCCCCTTTTTCAGCCTAGAAATAACTCAATAACCTTTAAATGTAAGCACTCATATTTCTTCGATGGGAATTCTTGTTGCTGCAGCAACCCTAATAAGATCACTTTGTGAGCTGCAATTAAGTTTTCTCGAGATCCCCTTTAACTGAGTTTTGATGGTATTAATGCTGACATCTCTCTGCTGAGCAACATCGGCTGGACGTAAGCCTTTTATCATTAGTTTGACAATTTGGCTCTCTGCTTGGGACAGACCACCGAGTAATGTGAGACCTTCAGCTGACAGGGACTTTTTTCTACTGGGATCTATCACAATCACAAAAGCGCACATTAAGTTTTCTTCTAACTCTGCCAGAGCATCAAATAAAGGCTTGGCGGAAATAAGATAGTCATAAGCTTTAGATGGCCGGGTTATAGAGACATATCGACTATTTTTTTGATGAACCCCGGTAAAACAACCCAAAGCGCTTTTTATGATTTCATTTAACTCTGTATTTTTATCATATGAGCTTGCCTTGAGTACTTTTTCACTGGATAAATAAAGCCCATCTTTCAAATCGAGGATGCGCTGTGCCTCACTATTGTGTTCGATGACATTGCCACTGGGATGAATCAAAAAAACCCCTAAACCTAAACCATCTAAGACACTTAGAACGGCATTGTATTTACTGCGAAGAGCTTGAGTGTACCTCCCCAAAGTGAGTGCCCCGGAGATGATTGGAGTCATCAAAGAGAGAGCCGCATCAGATGATACGCGCCGGGTCATGGCATCAGTGCCTGTATAGATGATTAAACAATCCATCCAGGGACCATTATTATTTAATCTACTCGCTAGTCGATCGACAATACCAATAGTGAGGCAAAATTTTCGGATGAAGGAAGGATCTGTATTCTCTTTACCAATGGCAAGCAAGGCTTCATGTTCAGTGTAAAAGACCTGAGAGGGCATTTGCATAAGCGCTAGATATGCTGCGCATCATCTTCAGACGATTGCGCTTGCGCTAATATCTGGGGGGTCATGTGAGCGCGTAATAAACTGCTCATGGTAAAGTTTGATTTTCGCGCATCCAATTCATTGTAAGACAAAATGCAGTTGGCAGTTAAATCAAAGCTTTGGTTAAACTCATCTAATACTTGATGAAGGCTTGCTGGATCTAATGGGGTAGATAGTATTCGAGTGATAAGGTTTTTCACGTTTATTCCATATGCGAGTAATGTTTACTATCTAGCAGTCTTCAAAAAGCTAGATATATTTAATTATCTAACTATATCAGAGCGTTACTGAAGCAGAAGTAAACGCATACAACGAAAAAAACAAATGCCTGTCACGACTTTGACTAAGAAATAGCGATACTTTGCTCAAGCCCATTGCCAAACTTTCTGAACAGATCAATAGTCATGCATAGCGCCCCAATAATAAAAACCTTTTCAAAACAGCACTATTTTACTCGAACATAGTCACTGTACTTTCCCGTCCCAAGAAATCTACATTTACTTGAAAACACTACAAATATAGCTAAATTCTCCATTAATTCGGCAAAATCAGGCAATAAATGGTCGCAACTAGTATTAAAATATTTATTGTATTCAAACTGTATACGATATACATTTCTGATTCGTTTTAAATAATTAAAAAAATACACGAGAAGAGGCATCCCATGAAACTGAACAAAGTACTGCTCGGTGCAGCTATTTTATCGACTACTTTTAACACTTACGCTAGCCCTGTACCTGCGGGAACACAACTCGCAAAAAACCAAGAAATTATTTTGACTAACAACGCCGAAGTCACCTCCATTGATCCGGCTAAGCAAGGCGCCGAACCCGCTTTCAATTTGGGCAGAGATTTATTTGAAGGCCTTACTCTACAAGACAAGGAAGGCCGCACTATTCCTGGTATAGCCCTGAGTTGGAGTGCTAACTCAGATAACACGGTCTACACATTCAAGTTACGTCAATCAAACTGGTCTAATGGCGACCCTTTAACGGCCAACGATTTTGTCTATAGCTGGCAACGTTTGATCGACCCAGCAACGGCCTCCCCTTATTCTTGGTTCGTGGCCATTCCAGGCATTAAAAATGCTGACGCCATCATGAAAGGCGATAAACCAACCTCCGCGCTAGGGGTTCGGGCCATTGATGAATACACCTTTGAAGTTACCTTAAACGCCCCTGTACCCTACTTTGTGAAGCTTTTGTCACACCCCGTACTTGCACCAGTACACCAGGCAACCGTTGAAAAGCATGGCAACAGCTGGACACAACCTGCCAATATCGTCACTAATGGCGCTTTCACTGTGAGTGATTGGAAAGTTAACGAAAAATTAGTGATGCAGCAGAACGCCAAGTACTGG